>Ga0190330_1000001_pt1 | contig 112764 bp, 117 predicted proteins | sample 48720434_MG_FD_161654 | JGI IMG/M metagenome (GOLD analysis project Ga0190330, IMG submission 161654) | Hydrothermal vent sediment bacterial communities from Southern Trench, Guaymas Basin, Mexico - 4872-04-3-4_MG | ecosystem: Environmental > Aquatic > Marine > Hydrothermal vents > Sediment ...
AGGGGCTCACGTTGTAATAAAAAGTGAAGGGAAAGACATTGATATGGAAACTTTAAAATTTGCTGCTCAGTTAGCAGCAGGGTATAGTAAAGGTAAAAATTCTACGAATGTTCCTGTTGATTACACAAAAATTAAACATGTAAGAAAAACAAAAGATTTAAAACCAGGTATGGTTTTATATGATAATTATAAGACTATTTATGTAAATCCTAGGAGGCTAGAAGATGTTTAAAGTTGTTTCTGAATACAAGCCTTCAGGAGACCAGCCTAAAGCTATTGAAAAATTGGTGGAAGGAATAAGAAAAAATTATAGAGTACAAACTTTGCTAGGGGTCACTGGAAGTGGAAAAACTTTTACAATGGCAAAAGTAATTGAAAAAGTTCAAAAACCTACTTTGATAATTTCTCCTAACAAAACTCTTGCTGCGCAGCTTTATGCTGAATTTAAAAGTTTTTTTCCAGAAAATAAAGTTGAATTTTTTGTTAGTTATTATGACTATTATCAACCTGAAGCATATATTCCTACTAAAGATCTATATATTGAAAAAAATGCCGATATTAATGATGTAATTGCTAGAATGAGAATGAGTGCTATAAAATCGATTATGACAAGAAAAGATGTAATAGTTGTGGCAAGTGTATCTGCAATTTACAATTGTGGTGATCCAAAAGATTTTGATGAATTAAATTTCTCTATAAGTGTTGGTGAACGGATAAAAATCAGCAAGATTACTAGTTATCTAGCAAAAATAGGATATGAAAGAAAAGAAGATGTATCAATTACAGGAAGTTTTAGGGTCCGAGGAGATATTATTGAAATTTTTCCTACTTATCAAGATGAAGGAATTCGAATAGAATTATTTGGTGATGAAGTTGAAGCAATTTATAGTATAGATACATTAAATAGGAATATAATAGAAAAGTTAGATAAAGTAGTTATTTATCCTTCTAAAGAGTTTATAACCACTGATGAAAAAATAAAAAGAGCTATAAACGAAATTTTAAAAGAATTAGATGAACAGGTAAGATATTTCAAAAGATTGGGAAAAGTTCTAGAAGCTGAAAGAATTAAACAAAGAACTTTAAATGATGTTGAAATGCTCACAGCTTTGGGTTATTGTACTGGTATTGAAAATTACTCACGTCATTTTGATGGTAGAAAGCCAGGAGAACCACCTTATACATTATTAGATTATTTTAAAGATGATTATTTACTTTTTATTGACGAATCTCATATTGCAATTCCTCAACTTAGGGCAATGTACAACGGCGATTATTCAAGAAAAAAGAATTTAGTTGAGTATGGATTCAGATTACCATGTGCCTTTGATAATAGACCATTAAAATTTGAAGAATTTTGGCATAAAATTCCCCAGGTAATTTTTGTATCAGCCACACCAGCCGAGTTTGAGCTTAAAAATTCCGAGCAGGTTGTGGAACAAATAATTAGGCCTACAGGTTTAATTGACCCGGAAGTAGAGGTAAGACCTACTCAAAATCAAATAGATGATATTGTCAACGAGATTACAAAAGTCAAGAAAAGAGGTGAAAGGGCAATTATAACAGTATTAACAAAAAAAGTGGCAGAAAAACTAGCCGAACATTTGGTTGAAATAGGCATTAATGCTCTTTATATTCATTCTGAGCTTGACACAATTGAAAGAGTGGAGGTATTAAAAAAACTTAGAAGAGGAGACGTGGATGTGGTAGTTGGAATAAATCTTTTAAGAGAAGGATTAGATCTTCCAGAAGTTTCATTAGTAGCTATTTTGGATTCAGATACAGAAGGATTTTTAAGAAGTGAAACTACATTAATACAAATAATCGGAAGAGTTGCACGTAATGAAAATGGGAAGGTTTTAATGTATGCTGATAGAATTACTCCAGCTATGAAGAGAGCAATTGAAGAAACTAAAAGAAGAAGAAAATTACAAATAGAATATAACAAAAAACACAGTATAAAACCAAAATCTATTATAAAACCATTAAACGTTGAAATATTTAAACCTTTTATGGAAGAAGAGGAAGAATACAAAGAAGAGATTCAAAATGTTTTATCATTAAAAGAATCATTATCATTGGAAGAATATATTGCGATTCTTGAGGAAGAAATGTATAAAGCTGCTGCTGAATTACGATACGAAGATGCTGCAAAATTAAGAGATGAATTGTTTAATATTAAAGAAAAATTAAATTCTTCAAGAAAAAAATAGTGCTATGTACATAGCACTATTTTTAAAATTTAAAGGATCTTTTGAGAAATAAATAAATATACTCCAATTTTCTATTTAAGATTTTTAATGAAAAACTATTGTCGATGACTATACCTTCAGGAATTATATCTTCTTGAGCCCTCAAAATTTTTTCTATTTTATCTACAGTTAAACCTCTTTGAATTAATCGTTCGAAAATGATTTTTTTTTCGGATGTTATAGTTAAATTGATGTCACAGTTTAAATTTAAACGTCTTTTAATAGCCGCTTCTATAACATAGTTAAGATTTCTTTGGGTTTTTTCAGCTAGAATTTTCAACATTTCAGGATGCAAAATAGATTCAAGAATTTTTAGTTTTTCAAAATCATTAAAAACAATCTCTGAAATTTCACTTCTATTTGAAGTGCCAAAAACATTCAATATTTCATGTTGTTTTTTTTCAAAAACTTCATTACCTACTTCATCCATGTTTATATAAGTAAAACCTTTTTCTTTAAAAAATTTAGAAACAGTAGTTTTGCCAGTTCCAATTTTACCTGAAACACAAAGAATAAATTTCAAAAGATTTTCACTCCTAAATCTTTAAAATTGAAATTTTTGGTTTCATCTTTTGTTAGGAACCTAAAACTGTATTCTTCGTCTAAGTCTGAAATTAATGAAGAAAATTTTGAAATTTTTTCTTCCATCTTTTGTTCAGAATCTACAATAATAGTTATTATTTCATTTTGTTTAAAGATTTCAGTGGGATTAAAAATTTCTATTAAGATATTAATCAAATTTTCCATTAAATTTCAATCCCTTCGTCAGAAATTGAAGGACGATATTCTTCAAAACCATTTCTCCCCATTAAGGCATATGTTATCTTTTTACCTAATTCTACGCCAGGCTGATCGAAAGGATTTACATTGAATAAATCTCCTGCAATAGTAGTGGCAAGTTCATAATACATTATAAATTCACCAACATTAAATTCGTTGATTTTTGGAAATGTAATTCTTAAAGAAGGTTTGCCGTTTTGAGCTAAAGCGGTTTCAGTCCCTAGTAACTCATTATTTAAAAGCTGAGATAAAGATTTTCCATGTAAATAATTTAAAGAGTTTTCATCTATGTGAATATAAGGAATTTTAATATCTCTATCAAAAGATTCTGTTTTTAAAAATGTTATTATTTTATCATTTGGTCCCTCATTATATAATTGAATCTGTGAATGTTGATCAACGGCACCAAGAGCTTTTACAGGAGTTTGTCCAATATGAATTTTTTTGCCGTCTTTTGAGTAAGCCTTTCCTAAACTTTCTGCCCAGAGTTGCCTATACCAATCTGCAAGATAATATAATTTATTTGAATAAGCCATCATAACAGAAATGTTTCTTCCTTTTTGATAATACAAGAAATGAATTAGAGCTATAAGAGCAGCTGGGTTGTTCCAAATATTTTCATTAATTGTTCGATAATAAGCACTTTTTGCACCGTCGTAGAGTTCTTCAATGTTTATGCCTGCAGCCATAGCTGATAACAATCCTACTGGTGAAAGAACACTGAATCTTCCACCAACATTTTCAGGTATTTCTAATGTTAAAATGTTCTCTTCTTTAGCAATTTTTCTTAATACACCTTTTTTGGGATCAGTAGTAAAAATTAGGTGCTTTCTGGGTGATAGACCACATGTTTCAATTAATCCTCTTGCAACTAAATAATTTGACATTGCTTCCGCAGTGCTACCAGATTTTGATATTACGTTAAATAAGGTTTTTTTAAGATCAATAGAGTCTAGAATTGATGAGACATAATCAGGATCCACATTATCGATGATAAAAATTCTCAAATTACCCTTTCTCTCGTTTTTAGAAAAGTTATTCCAATTTAAAGGTCTCAATGTATTTTGGAGAGCAATATTTCCAAGAGCTGATCCACCAATTCCAATAACTACTAAATTGTCAAAACTTTTTACAAAATTGTTAATATCTAAAACTGAATCTATCCATTTTCGACTTAAGACAAGTTCTACAAATCCTGGATTATTATTTTTTATATTGTTAATAGATTCTTCAATAATTTTTTTATTATCATTTATAGTATCTTTATTAATACCATTTGGTATTTTATTGTTAAAGATGTTTGCAAAGTCAAATTTCAACATTTTTAGCCCTCCTTATAACTTTATAAGAGAAATAATTTCTTCTCCTTGTAAAAAGTCTCTAGGATTTAAATATGTAAGTTCAATTAAAAAGACCATTGCGACTACCTCTCCACCAGATTTTTCAACCAAATTTTTCAAAGCTTTTGCAGTACCTCCAGTAGCCAAAACATCATCAAAAATTATTGCTTTTTGGCCTTTTTCAATGGCATCAGCATGCATTTGAAGCTCGGCGGTTCCATATTCTAAAGAATATTTTTCACTAATAATATTGAAGGGTAATTTTCCTGGTTTTCTAACAGGTACAAATCCTTTTTTGAGCTTATATGAAATAGCTCCGCCAAAAATGAATCCTCTTGCTTCAGGTGCAACAATCAAATCAAAATCTAAATTTTGAAGTTTTTCACATAAATCATCGATAGCTTTTTTAAATGCTTCTGGATTTCTTAAAAGTGGAGTAATATCACGAAAAATTATACCTTTTTGTGGAAAATCGGGAATATCTCTAATATATTCTCTTAAGTTCACTTCATACACCTCCAAAGTTATTTTATTCCAATCCCTACTGGAATACCTCTTTGAATTTCTCCATCTTGGTTTACGACATTTTGGCCAACAACCATTGCGCTTGATCCACCACCATCAAGCATCATAGCAGCATAATATCCTTTTTGTAATAAGAAATCAACAGCCATATCATAATTCATACCAGGAGTATTATTATAACCTTCAATAATTAAAAAATCAACTTTATTATCTTTTGTTATTGCAACGATTGTTCTAGAAGTTTTAGAAAATGCAATTCCATTTCCATAGCTTAGTTTTTCGGTGTCAGCATCTTCAATAGGATTACCATTTTCAATTAATAATGGTCCGGCAGCAACTGCATGTTTTATAGGATATGAGAAATTTGTGTTTAAGCTAAAAGAAACTTTTGAACCAATTTCAATGTTTTGCAAATATTTATCATATTTCTTAGAAATTGCCAAAATGAATGAGTTTTCAGGGACTGTTTTGTAATAGTTTTTATCAACTATTTGATTATTTTGAATCAAAAAATAATTTTTATCAGAATCATAAGGTATAGATAAAGCATACTCTTCAGAGTAGAGTAGGACTTCTCCTTTTGCGTTAGTGTTTACTCCCTTTACTAAAAATAAAAGATCATCTAAAAAAACATCTAGTTCAACTAAAATTCTTTTAATAAAAACATCATTATTGTATGTTATTATGAAAGCTGGTCTTAACCCAAATTTATCAGAAAGTATTTTCCCGTCTTTTATAACCAAATCAATAGGAATGTTTGTAGAAGGATCAAAATAATTTGCATTTATGCCAGCTATACAGTTAGAATTTTTAATCATTGTCCTTAAATCCTCTCTTGTTCCAATTCCCTTGGTTGAAATTATTGGGATTATTTCAGCTTTTTCAGGGTCAATATGAAGATAGTTAACAAGGAATTTTTGGTTATCAAAATTTTCTATTTTTCTTTCCCAAACAATACCATCTTTAATTTCTTTAGATTCAGAAGCACTATACTTTATTTCTATATTAGCCATACTATTTTGAAATGTTAAAATGGGTGTAGGTTTTAAATTATTACTTAAAACATAAAAAATAAAACCATTTGTTGTTCTTTCAAAATCTATCTTACCAAAAACTATAGGTGTACCTTTGACAGGTGAAACATAAATTAATAAATCTTTATCAATAATTTTAAACTCAATGAAATCTGAAGTGATTTCACTTGTAAAATAAAGTTTTAGATGGTTGTTTTGGAAATCAACACGAATTAATTCTGGAAGAAAATCATAATAAATGCTTGAACCATTTTCAAGTTCTAATTTTTTTAATTTAAGGTATTTGGCTAAAAAAGCAGCATCCAGAAAAAGAATTCCATCTTCAATTTTATAAGCATTTTCATATGTTTGATTGAAATTTATTGTTATATTTCCATTTTTTCCGATTAACAAATCATTACCATGAGCCATAAAAATTTTATCATTCTTTACAAAACTAAAAGAAAGGTCTTTTAGAGTTTTCTCGTCAACCCAGTTATTGTTGAAAAAATACGCTTTAAATTCGTAAATAATCGTATTTGAAAATGTAATTACGAAAATAAAAAGAAAGAATAAAATAGCTAATTTTTTCAATTGAACACCTCACTTAATAACATCAATTATTATGTTTGAAATAACAGGTTTTTCATTTGAAATTTGGTATGCTTCATTAAGCAATTTTAAAGCTTCTTCAATATTACTATTCTTGCTGACATATAACTGAATTATTGGTTCATCTTTTAAGACAGAATCACCGTGTTTTTTTAATATTTTCATACCTACAGAATGATCAATATTATCATCTTTCTTTGTCCTACCCGCACCAAGATAATTACAAGCAATACCAACTTTTTCAGTATCAATTTTTGAAATATAACCTTCTTTATTGGCTTTAAAAGTAATAATATTTTTAGAAATAGGTAAAATTTCTTCTGGAAAATCTACAACTTTTGGATTTCCTTCTTGGGCAATAATTAAATCTCTAAACTTTTCAAGGGCTTTACCAGATTCAAGAGAATCTTTAACTAAAGATTTACATTGTTCAATATCTCCTTTTCCAGCCAAATAGCACATCCAAGCTGATAATGTTAAACATAGCTCTACAAATCTAGGTTCACCATTTCCTTTAAGAGTATTGATTGCTTCCAAAACTTCTAAAGAGTTTCCTACGTATGTTCCTAAAGGTTCATCCATATCCGTTAAAACTGCAACAGCATTTTTATTATGAGATTTAGCAATACCAACCATAGCTTCAGCAAGCTCTTTTGCGTCATTTAAAGTTTTCATAAAGGCTCCACTACCGACTTTAACATCTAAAACAAAAGCGTCAGCTCCACCAGCCAATTTTTTACTCATAATGCTTGCTGAAATTAATGAGATTTCATCTACTGTTGCAGTAGAATCCCTTAAAGCATAAATTTTTTTGTCGGCAGGTGCCAAATTTGCCGTTTGACCTACTACCGCTATTCCGAAATTATTGACATTTTCGAAAAATTTATCTAACGATAAAGTAGTTTTAAAGCCAGGAATAGATTCTAGTTTATCAATTGTACCTCCTGTATGTCCCAAAGCCCTTCCAGACATTTTAGCAACGCGAATACCCAACGAAGCAACTAATGGAGCAACGACTAAGGTAGTTTTATCTCCAACGCCACCGGTTGAATGTTTGTCAACTTTTGTTCCTTTAATTGGGGTAAGATCAATTCTGTCCCCAGAATTTGCCATTACCTCAGTCAAAATAGCTCTTTCATCTTTGTCCAAATGTTTGAAATAAATGGTCATTAATAATGCAGCAATCTGATAATCAGGTATTTCACCATTTACATAACCCATAACCATATATTCTATTTCTTCTTTTGTTAATTTGCCACCATTGCGTTTTTTCAATATGATATCATATGGTCTCATTTAGAAATTCCTCCTTATTAACAGGTAAAATTACTTTAAAAGTTGTGCCTACACCTTCTTTACTTGTAAATTCAATGGTTCCTTTATGTTTTTCGACTATTGTTTTAACAATTGACAAACCTAAGCCAGTTCCCCCCATTTTTCTACTTCTTGCTTTATCAACTCTGTAGAATCTTTCGAACAATCTTTTTTGTGCATCTTCAGGAATTCCAACACCAGAATCTTTTACAATTAAGATAATCTTATCATTTTCATTGTAAGCTTCTACTATAACCTTTTTTTGGCCCCTTTCCTTTAATGAAGTATATTTTACTGCGTTATCAACTAAATTTAAAGTCATCTGTATCAATCGATCTTTATCACCAATAATTGTCAATTCATCAGGGTATGAAAATTCAACTTCAACGCCATAATCTTCAGCAAGTGGTTCGATAATGTGCCTAACATGTTCTAAAACTTCGGTAAGATTAATTTTTTCAAATAAAAATTGAGAATTTCCTGATTCTAATTTTTCAAGATCTAAAAGATCATTAATTAAACGTGTCATTCTAGCAGCTTCTGTTTCAATAATTTTAAGAAACTTTTTTACAAGTTCTTTATTTGATAAATCATCTTCTAAAAGAGCTTCAGCATATCCATGAATGGAAGTAAGAGGTGTTCTCAATTCATGGGAAACATTTGAAATAAATTCTTTTCGCATTTTTTCAAGAGTTCTTTCATTTGTGACATCATGCAAAATAATTATAAATCTTTCATTATTTTCTTCAAGTGTAACTGGAACAATTTTAACATCATAATATCTTTTTTCACCTTCAATAAAAATAGTAATTTCACCAGAGTGAATTTTTTTAGTTTTAGTAACTTCTTCAAACATTTGATTTACATAGTATTCTTCAAAAACTTCATAAATTTTTCTGCCTTCGACTCCTGGGCGCGTGATTTCACGTGCGGCAATATTCGCAAAAGTAATAACGCCATCTTTTTTAACAATAATAATTGGTTCTATTATATTATTTAAAATAGTCAATTGATTTCTCATTGAAAGTTCTAGTTCATAGTTTTTTTCAAGAAGCTGCTCGATTTTCTTTTTTACCTTTTCTGAAATATATAGAGGAGGTGATTCAGGGTCCTCCTCTATAATTTCCGCGATTCTCATTAAAGATTTTTTTAGTATGAATTTTTCATTTTTAATTTTTTTTAAAAATGCATAGAGTAGAATCGAAACTGAAAGAAGAATAAAAACAAGAACTAGAAGCATTAATTATTCTTCCTTTCCAGGATCTCTAAATTTATATCCTTTTCCTCTAACCGTGACAATATATTTTGGATTTGATGGATCTTCTTCGATTTTTGTTCTAAGTCTTCTTATATGAACGTCAACTGTTCTTGTATCACCAAAGTAATCGTAGCCCCAGAGTTTGTCAAGCAATACATTTCTGGAGAAAACTTTTCCTTCATTTTCTGCTAAAAATCTTAAAAGATCAAATTCCAAGGGTGTTAAATTAACTTTTTTGCCTTTGATTTTTACTTCATATTTATCAACATCGATTTCCAGATCCTTAGCTACAATTCTTTTTGGTTTTTCCTCTTTGACTTGTGCCGACATTTGCATTCTTCTAAAAACAGCCTTAATTCTCGCAAGAAGTTCTCTAATGCTAAATGGTTTAGTAATGTAATCATCCGCACCAAGTTCTAGCCCTAAGACTTTATCAAATTCTTCTCCCTTAGCACTCAAAAAGATTACAGGTGTTAGTTTATATTTTTCTTGACTTCTAATGTTTCTAACAAAATCAAAGCCATCCATTCCAGGAAGCATAATATCAACTAAAAACATATCGACATCTTTATCTTTGATTTCTTCTAAAGCTTTTTCAGCATCTTCAACAGGTATTACCTCATAACCTTCCTTTTCCAGGGTAAAGCTGATAAGCTCAAGAATTTCAGGCTGATCATCAATAACCATAATTCTCCTTTTTGCCATAAAAAGGCCTCCTCCCATTTTGTAAAATGTTAAATGATATATTCCTGAAACATTATATCATATTTTTTAACAAAATGGAAATAGTTATTCATGAATTCGGAACAATCATTTTGTAAAATAAATAACAAAGAGATATAATATATCTAATGGTAAAAAATATTCGTAATAAAATTTGTGATTTAGGAGGGAGATATATGATAATCTACTTTATTCCACCATTATTAGCAATTTTATTTGCATTTGTGAATTTTTATTTTGTGGTAAAAAAACCTGAAGGTACTGATAAAATGAGGGAAATATCTCTTGCCATCAGAGAAGGTGCTGATGCTTTTATTAATCATGAATATAAGGTGGTATTTAAATTAGCCATTCCAACTTCAATAATTTTAGGATTTTTGACTGCATGGTATGTTGGTGTATCTTTTCTTATTGGTGCTGTTATGAGTTCACTTGCTGGCTATATAGGAATGAAAATAGCTACTAGAGCTAATGTTAGAGTTTCAAATGCTGCTAGAGAAACAAAAAATATTGATTATACTTTAAAGATAGCTTTTCAAGGCGGTTCAGTAATGGGACTTTCTGTAGGTGGATTTGCACTTTTAGGACTTGTAATTGTTTTTACAATTTTTAATTATCAGCTTAGACCTGAGAATCTTGTAATTGTTAAAAATTATTTAGGAATAAATTTCATTCCTTTTGCCATGACGGTTTCTGGTTATTCTTTGGGGTGCTCAATCATTGCTATGTTTGATAGAGTAGGTGGTGGTGTTTATACCAAAGCAGCAGATATGGCTGCTGACCTTGTTGGTAAAACTGAATTAAAACTTCCAGAAGATGATCCAAGGAATCCTGCTACTATTGCCGATAATGTTGGAGACAATGTTGGTGATGTTGCAGGATTAGGAGCAGATTTATTGGAAAGTTATGTTGGTTCAATTTTATCTGCAATTGTTCTTGCTTCATACATTTTTACTTTAACTGGAAATTTATATTATGAGACTGCAAAAAAATTAATTTTCTATCCTCTTTCATATACCATGATAGGACTTTTGTCCAGTATTATAGGAATATATTTTGTAATATTAAAAAAAGGTGTAGGAAAACCTCATAAAGATTTAAATACAGCATTACTTACTTCAGCTACTTTGAGTATTGTTGGTAATTTTGTATTTACTTATTTTTATTTTAGAAATGTATCTAATTTAGAAACATTTGGATTCAAATTTGGTGCATTTTCTCCATTCTTTTCATCTATTCTGGGTGTTTTTGCTGGTATATTAATTGGACTATTAGCGGAATACTATACATCAGATGAATTTAAACCAACAAAGCTTTTAAGTGAAAAATCCAAACAAGGTACAGCGATTGTGATAAGTGGTGGAATGGCTTTGGGAATGAAAAGTGTTTTTTTACCTTCATTACTTTTGTTTTTAGCAATTATTTTAGCTGATTATTTTTCAGGCCTTTATGGAGTAGCTATGGCTTCAATAGGAATGCTTTCGTTTGTTGCAACTTCCGTTTCTGTTGATTCTTATGGCCCAATTGCTGATAATGCAGGTGGAATCAGTGAAATGTCTGAACTTGAACCGGAGGTAAGAGAAATAACTGATCAATTGGATATGGTAGGAAATACAACGGCAGCTATAGGAAAAGGTTTTGCAATTGGTTCTGCTGCTTTAGCTGCTCTTTCATTGTTTGCTTCATTTATATTTTCTCAAGCTTCACCCGGTCAAACAATAAAGAACGTTTTTGATTTTTTAATTTTGAATATTGTTAATGCGCGTACTCTTTCGGGGGCTATAATTGGAGCTGCTTTACCATATATGTTTAGTGGAATTTTAATTGAATCTGTTGTTAAAACTGCTGCTTTGATGGTTGATGAAATCAGAAGACAAGTCAAGGTTTTTCCCGGGATTTTAACAGGTGAGCAAAAACCTGATTATGAAAGCTGTGTTAGGATTAGTGCCTCTGGTGCTATAAAAGAAATGAGCAAACCGATATTTATTGCAGTTGCAGCGCCAATAATTTCAGGATTTCTTTTTGGAACTGAATTTGTTGGAGGATTACTTGTTGGTACAACGTTGAGTGGTATAATGTTAGCTCTATACACTGCAAATGCTGGTGGTGCCTGGGATAATGCAAAAAAACATCTTGAGCAGGGTAAAATAGAAGGACTTTCGAAAGGATCTCCAGAGCACAGTGCTTTAGTAATTGGCGATACCGTTGGTGATCCACTTAAAGATACTGTTGGACCGAGTTTAGATATTTTAATCAAAATTATGTCTGTAATTTCTTTAATTTTAGCTCCTTTGTTTATTATTTATCATTTGTTTTAATGTGAAAATCTCAGGAGGTTTAAATGCGTTTTACAATAGGTAAATATGTTCCTACTGATTCTTTCTTGCATTCATTAGATCCAAGAGTAAAAATAATTAGTACATTTCTTTTTATAGCTTCAGTTTTACTAGTACAAAATCTTTGGGGATATATTGTCCCCCTTTTTTTCTTGATTTTGCTTGTTTATTTATCAAAGATAAGTATATTTACTTATTTAAGATCAATTAAAAATATGTGGTTTCTGATACTGTTTGCTGCTATAATTCAATTTTTTGTGAGTGGATTAGAAATGTCATTTTTTATAGCATTAAGACTCTCCTTTGTTGTACTTTTTGCAACTTTTTTGACTTTCACTACTCCTCCATTGTTGATTTCAAAAGGATTATCGTCATTAATGAAATGGTTTGGAATTAAAGAAAAACATAGGGAAGATTTTAGTATGATAATGATTATTTCTATGAGGTTTATACCTATTTTATTTGATGAAATAGATAGAATAATAAAGGCTCAAATAGCTCGAGGAGCCAAATTTGATCAACCAGGAATAAAATACAAGATTAAAGGGTTAATAATAATCATTGTTCCACTTTTGGTTTCAGCGATAAGAAAAGCTGAGGAAATTTCAATTGCATTGCAAGCAAGGAAATATGGCATAGGTCCAAGAACAAGCTATTATGAATTAATTTGGGGTAAAAAAGATACATTATTTTTAATTATTTCAATCGTCCCAATTTTATTACTTTTGTGGAGGTGAAGATGTGATTTTTACTCTGACGATGAATCCCTGTTTGGATCGATATATTTATATTGATAAATTGATATTAGATGATACTATTAGAGCGAAAAAAGTAAAAGATTATCCAGCAGGAAAAGGAATAGATGTTTCAAGAGTGATAAAAGAACTTGATGGAATTTCAATAGCGATTGCTATTTTAGGTGGTGAAACGGGAGATAGAATCGAAAGAATGCTGGATAAAGAAGGTGTTATATATAGTTCAATTAGAGTTGAAAATGAAACCAGAATGAATATAATCTTAGAATCTGATAAAGGACAGTATAGAATAAGTATGCCTGGAGCAAGAATTAGAAAAAAGAAGTTAAATGTCGTTTTTGAAATGTTAGATGCACTTGTTAGAGTGGGGGATATAGTTGTCATTTCAGGTAGTTTGCCAAAGGGAATAAAACCAGAAACATATTTTGAGATTATAAAATTATTAAAGAACAAAAAAAGTTTCGTTTATTTTGATTCTGACGGTGAAAAGTTAAAATCAGGAATAAAGGCTGGCCCTGATGTAATAAAGCCAAATAAATATGAATTTTCAAGGTTAATTGAAAAAGAAGTAGATGAAAGTAATTTAAAGACATTAGTAAAAGATGGGCGTGAGATTATTAAAAGATATGGATTAAAAGAAATTTTATTAACCTTAGGTTCTAAAGGTTCACTACTAATAACAAATGAAGAAGCTTTCTTTTCTTCACCTCTTAATGTTCCAGTTAATAGTGCTGTAGGAGCTGGTGATTCATTTTTGGCGGCTTATGTCTTAAAAAGAAGCGAAAATAAGAGTGTTTTAGAAGCATTCAAATGGGCAAATGCCGCAGGCAATGCTGCGGTAATGACCCCTGGAACTGAGTTATGTCGTAAAAATGATGTATTAGACTTATTGGGAAAAATTAATGTTAAAAGAATCAGTTAATAAGTAATTTTTTTGGAATATGTTTATAAACATAATATTCTTTAAACCATTTAAGAGTATCAAAAAGCGTTGATTCAAAGTTTCTGGGCTTGTAATTTAATTTACTTTTAGCCTTTAAATGAGGAAATTTATACTTTCTTGAAAGGGGATGTATGGAATAAGGAGTAAATAATGGAATTTTTCCTGTTAATAATGAGCCAATTAGATTAAAAAAAGAAACAAAAAGAGCAGTATTATTATCAATAATCTTTAAATTTGTTTTCCTCCCAGTAATCAAATCTAATAAACCTATAAGTTCAGAAATCTTTATTGATTTATTGCTGATAATATAAAATTTTCCTTTTTCCTCTTTATCCAATGTTTTAATCAAAATGTCAGCAGCATCCCTTACATCAACAAAATCAAATTTACCTTCAATTATTATTTTAATTTTGTTTTTAAGATAATTTAGAAAAAATTTGCCCATTTCAGAAGGTTTAAAGTCAAATGGACGAATAATTCCAGTTGGGCAAATCGTTAAGACATTTAAACCAGCCGTTGAGGCATTTAGAATTTCTAACGCAGCTTTGGCTTTTGATTTTCCATAAATTCCACTTGTTAACTTAGGATTAATTGGTGTGTTTTCGTAAATTGTACTACCAACCTGCGGTTCGGAAAATGCGTGTACCGAACTAACATATATAAGCCTTTTGGTGTATTTTTGAAAAATATTTATTATATTTTTGACTCCACCAACATTAACTTCTTCAATTAATTTCTTTTTCCAAGGTAGAATTGAAATTATAGCAGCTAAATGGAAAATAGCATCTGCGTTTTTTGCTAGTTTTTCGAGGTTATTATAATCTCTAATATCTATCTTTTTAATTTCAACATTTACATCTTTTAAGCTTATACAATTATCTAACGGATGAGTAACAACAACTACCTTTTCACCTAAATTGAGGAGCTTTCTTACTAATACATTACCTAAATGGCCAGTTCCTCCAGTTCTAAAATCATAATTTCACTCCTATTTTCTTTAGGAAAATTTCAAATCCTCCATTAATAATTTCAATTTCTTTGTTTGAAAATTTACTTTCAATTTTAAGAACTAAATTTTTGAAATAATTCAAAATTCAAATAAAACTGGTATCACTTTTTATTAGTCGAACAAAATGCATCGATGGCATTAAAAATTTCTAATAGAGGTTATGTAATGGAAACTGGAAAAGTTGTTTTTAGTGATTCTTCCAAAGATTTAATTAGTAAAGAGGAAGTCAAGAATAGGTATTTGGGAGTTAAAAAATGATATATCAGATTCTGCTAGGTTTATCTACCGGAGCTACTTATTCATTAGTTGCATTAGGTTTAGTTATGATTTATAAGGTTACTGGTGTTATGAATTTTGCATTTGGAAATATAGGAATGTTTTTTGTGTATGTTGCCTTTTGGTTCATCACAATGAATTTAAATATATATCTTGGAATTTTTCTTTCTTTTGTTTTAGCAGCAACGACAGGATATTTGTTAGAAAGATTTGCTTTACGGCCTATAAGGCATCTTTCTCATGCGTCAATGTTAATTGTAACTTTTGGTTTTTTGATGATTTTGGAAGATCTTTCAATTCAATTATGGGGAACTGATTATAAGAAATTTCCAGAATTAATTTCCGGTAGACCATATGTGTTTAGAGGAGATTTTGGGATTTTAGTTTTAAGAAGGCAGGATGTTCTAATATATATTGTTTCACTATTTACAATAGTTTTTTTAATACTTTTGTTAAATAAAACAAAATTAGGAATTGCTATTAAAGCAGTTTCTGAAAATGAGGAAGTAGCAAGTTATATGGGAATAAATGTTGGGGGAATTTTTTCTTTTTCCTGGATTTTTAGGACTTTAATGGCAGTAATTGTCGGGGTTTTGGTTGCTCTTAATACTTTTGTATCTCCATCAATGCTTGTTTTTTATCAGCTGGAAGGATTTACAGCGGTAGTGCTTGGTGGATTTGAAAGTTTTAAAGGAGCGGTTTTAGGTGGTCTATTATTAGGTGTTATTGAAAATATGGTGGGAAAATATATTTCTAATGATTTAAAGTCAACATTTTCATTGCTCTTAATCATTATTGTTCTTTTATTTTTTCCAAATGGAATATTTGGGATTAGGAAGAGTGAAAAACTACGAAAAAGACTATGTTAATTATATTTCTTTTAATTTTCCCTTTTATGGTTATCAAAAATACTTTTTTACTTACCATAACTTCTTTAAAAATGATTGGATATTTAGGACAAATTTCAATTGGTCATGCTGCTTTTATGAGTATTGGAGCATATGTTTCAGCTATCTCAGTAGTAAAATATTCGCTTCCTATTCCAATAGGTATATTTTTAGCTGTATTTTTTTTCATTTATTTTAGGATTAATTTTAGGATTTTCAACATTAAGGCTTAAAGCTTTTTATCTTGCAATAGCAACAATGGGATTTGGAGTAGCAATTGAACAAATTGTAGGTGCATGGGAAAACATGACTGGGGGACATACAGGAATAAGAAATATACCATTTTATAAGTTTTTTAATGATGACATTTTAAAGTATTATTTTGTTTTACTTTTTCTTGTGATTAGTTATTATATTTTTAATTCTTTAATTAATGGAAAATACGGAAGAGCTTGGAAAACAATAAGAGAAAATGAAAAAGCTGTGGCTGTGATTGGAATAAATGTTTCAAAATTTAAAGTAATTGGTTTGCTATTGGTTTTGCTTTTGCTGGATTATCTGGAGCTTTGTATGCTCATGTTATAGGCTATATTTCACCAGCAGATTTTGGTCTTTCAAAATCCCTTGATTTGTTGGCTATTGTTGTGATTGGTGGATTAGCTATATATTTTTTGGCCCCATTATTGGTTCTATTATTTACGTAGGATTGCCATTTATGTTTGGTAGATTAAAGTTTTCAATGTCTATGATTTTTGGTCTTTTACTTATAATAGTTGTTTTGTTTATGCCAAGAGGAATTGGTTGTTATTTATATCTTTTTGATTTGAAATATTTATCAAGAATAGAATCATTTTTTAGGAGGGCAAGAAAAATGGAAGGAAAATTTGTGGATACAAAATTCGGTAAAATTAGACCTTTGGAACATGGTAGTGGAGAAAATACTATAATTTTCGTTCATGGAAACCTTGCAAGTGCAATATGGTTTAAAGAAATGTTTAAAATTCTTCCTGATAATTATAAGGCTTATGCTTTAAATTTGCCAAATTTTGGATTTTCAGAACATATTGAAATGGTAGACATAAAAACATATTCAGATGCTTTACATGAATTTGTTAATGCTTTAAAACTCGATAATTTTATTTTACTTGGGCATTCATTTGGAGGAGCTGTTGTTATTAAATATGCAATTGAACATACTGAAAAGTTATCGAAACTCGTTTTGGTAGATCCTGTTCCAATTAATGCTTTGAAAACTCCTGAAGAAAGTAATCCGATATTAGAACTTTATAAAAATAATCCTGAACATTTAGAAAAATCTCTTAAAGCAATAGCTCCAACATATGAAAATGAAAAATTCTTTAAATTAGCTGTTTCAGAAGCTTTAAAAATGCATCCAAAATGTTTTACAGAAAATGCAAGAGTACTTGAAAAATAAGATTTTAAAGAAGATATAAAAAAATTAATATACCTGTATATGTTATTTGGGGGATAAAGATATTATTTTAAGTAAAGAACAAATGGAAGAAACAGCAAATAGTTTTATTAATGGGCATCTTATTATTTTAGATGGAATAGGGCATAGGCCGATCTTAGAAGCACCCGATGAAGTTATGAAAATAATTGAAAAATGATTTTAAAAGTTGTATAATAAAATTAATTAAAACTAACTTAAGGAGGTAAAAAGATGAAATTAGATGGTAAAATTTGTATTATTACTGGTGCAGCAAGTGGAATTGGAAAAGCTGCAGCATTATTATTTGCTAGAGAGGGTGCGGTAGTAATAGCATGTGATTTATCAGAAGAAAATTTGAATTTATTGAAAGAAGAAAATCCAGGACCTGGAATCATAGAAACTTTTGTTTTAAATGTTTCAGACAGAGAGAAGGTTTTTGAGATTGTAGATAAAGTCTATGAAAAACATGGGAAAATTGATGTGTTAATTAATAATGCTGGTATAACTAGAGATGCTTTACTTGTTAGAATGAAAGAAGAAGATTGGAATGCGGTTATAGATGTAAATTTAAAAGGAGTATTTAATATGACTCAAGCAGTTGCTAAGATAATGATGAAACAAGGAAAGGGAAGTATTGTAAACACTTCTTCTATTGTCGGGGTATATGGGAATATTGGTCAAACCAATTATTCAGCTACTAAAGCAGGGGTAATTGGAATGACGAAAACCTGGGCAAAAGAATTAGCAAGAAAAGGGGCACAAATAAGAGTTAATGCAGTTGCTCCTGGTTTTATAAAAACTCCTATGACTGAGAAAGTCCCTGAAAAAATTTTACAAGCTTTAAATGAAAAGATACCTTTAAGAAGAATGGGTGAACCTGAAGAAGTGGCAAAATTATACTTATTCTTGGCTTCAGATGATTCTTCATACATTACTGGTCAGGTTATTGGTATAGATGGTGGGTTAGTAATTTAAAGATGAAAAAAATTGGGGCTTAGCCCCAATTTTTGTTTGATTTTTCAGATTTCAGATTTTAAAATATATTCTCTTGTTGCATCTATTGCTGCTCCTAATTCAATGTTGTTTTTTAATCCTCTATAAGTAATTGGAATTGAAACTGAAGAAATTGATAAGATTTTTCTTTCCAAATTTTGTGAAAACCATTTTGATACTCCTTCTCCTGATAGGATAATTTTTTCTGGATCGAGTAATCTCATAATATTGAAAAGAAAGATTGCTAGATAATTGAATGTTTCACTATAAATTTCTTTTGCTTTTTTTTCATTTTTTTTATAAATATTTCTAAGTTCTTTTAATTCATTATAATACATTTCTTCATTAGTAATAAAATCTTCAATATTTAAATTTTGATATTTGTATCTTTTTAAATTCGCATAATCTGAAGCAACAGTTTCAAGACATCCTGTAGCGCCACAGTAACATTTTTCATTGTTTCCGGCGTAAAAATGCCCAAGTTCAATAACCTTTCTTTCGTTTCTTTCGTAAATGCCATGGGATTCATAAAAACAGGCACCAATTCCAGTTCCATAATTTATGACGACAATTTTTTTGCCACCATGTTTTACAAATTCTTCCGTAGCAATTGCTTCAACATCATTAAGAACGGATATAGTTACGTGGGGCATTAATGATTTTATAATTATTTTTGGTGTGAAATCTTCAAGTTTTAAAATTTTTGAGTTAACTTTATTTTTATTTACATTCCCTGAAAAAGCAATACCAACAGCTTTTATTTCTTCTAAAGATGAGACCTTTTTAATTACTTTTTCCAAAAGATTTGAAATACTTTTATTTCCCATATCTTTTTTAGTTAGTTTTATTGAGATTTTTTCCTCTTCTTCAAATTTTCCATTGAAAACTGTTAGACTTATGTATTCTCGTCCTATTCTAATTCCAATACTTTTCCAGTAATTTTTATTCAAATTTATTAAATGTTTAGGTCTGCCTGCTTTGATTTTTTTATCTTTAAATATAGTAATATAACCTTTTTTATATAAATTACTTAAAAGATATGAAAGCGTAGAAGGTGTTATTTTCAAAATATCTTCCAATTGACTTCTATATATTTTTTCATTAAAAAGTAAGTTTAATAAAATTTTTTTGTAATTATTTAATTTCAATGAATTACCTCCTTAATAACTTTAAGATATCTTCTTAAATGAGATGTTGTTAAAAATTTTTCTTTAACAAGTTTTTTGGCATTTACTCCAAATTGTTTTCTTAGATTTTCATCAAGTATTAATTCGTATATTGCATCTGATAGTTCATTTACGTCATTTCTAAGATAACCATTAAATCCATCAATGATTTGTACTTTCACACCTCCAACAGGTCTTGCTACTACGGGATTCATTTTCCAAAGCATTTCAGAAATAACTAAACCAAATCCCTCTTTAATTGCAGTGTGTAGACCAATAGTAGATATGGATTGAAAGGCATTTACTTCTAAGTGTCCTACACCTTTTAGGTCAGTTAGAAAGTGAATATCAGGATCTACTCCAGCATATCTTAGAATATCTTCAAATAAAATCCATCCTTCTGGGTCATCTTTTGCCATAGCTGACACAATCAAAAGTTGAACATCAATTTTTTCTTTTAAAATACGGTATACATCTATAGCACTTTTTAAATCTTTCCAAGGATCAAATCTAGCAACAACTGTAATGATTGGTCTATTAAGGTCAATATTATATTTTAAAGCTATTTCTTTCAGAACTTCACTGGGAAGTTCTTTGTTTTTATCACTAAGAGGGTCAATACTCGGGGGGAATTCAACAGCAATTTCTTCAAATGGTTTTTGTACATATTCTTTCAAATGGAATAGAGCTTTTAAATATTTATCAGCTGCTTTTGATGTAATTTGATCCCAAATTTTAGAATTAGGTTTTGATGTATCAATATGACATCTCCAAATATATTTTCCATCTTTAAATAGAGGTATAAAAAATGGTTGAGGATCATGTATTATTACAATATCAGCGTCTAAATCAAGTTTATTTGCATTTTGTTTGTTAACTTTTTCGAAAAGTTCAAGCTCTTCTTCTGAAATGTCAATATTTGCACCTTGAAAAGCATTGTGAAGTTTCTTAGTGACGTTAAAAAATTCATTAGGGGCTTCTAAGACTTCCCAACTGGCATTCAGTCCTAAATCGTTCATCAAAGGAACCAAAGTGTATAAAAGCTCTGCAACACCACCACCATATGATGTAGCATTAACATGGACAACTTTTAAACCTTTTAGCTCTCTTGAAAATTCAATGAGCTCATCAACTTCATCTTTAACTACAGTATTATAATCACTAATCTTTTTTAAAGGTATTTCTACTCTCATGTTTTCGCCTCCGGTAATTCGAATTTCGAAAAAATTATAACATAATATAAGAAAAAGAAAAAATAAGTAATTAAAAACATTAATGAGTATTTTAATGTTTTTTATTTTTTTTAAACTATATATCTTGAAAACATAGAATATTAGCAAAAAAATCATTAAAAAAACAATAAAAAATCTAAATCTGTAAAAATCTACAGAAGTCTATTTTTTGTGAATATAGTAAATTAAATCAGGTTATTTGTGAAAATCTTTAGAATGCTTTAAAAAATAATGTTTTTTTAAATTAATTTATATGTGATATGATAAATTCGAAATTCGAAAAAAATAAGTATTTTTAAATGAGGAGGTGTAAGCATGAAAAGGTTGTTTGTATTGTTTTCTTTATTATTAGTTGTTGCATTGTCATTTTCTATAACAACTATTACCATGACTTCTGGAGGTGTCGGTAAAGAACTTGAGGTGTTATATGCACAGTTGAAAGAATTTATGAAACAAAACCCTGATATTGTTGTAACTGTTATTCCAATGCCTGATTCTTCAACGGAAAGGCATGATTTATATGTAACTTATTTAGCAGCTGGCGAAAGCGACCCTGACGTATTAATGTTAGATGTTATTTGGCCACCTGAATTTGCGCCATTTTTGGAAGATTTGACGAAAGATTATGATTATTTTAATCTCAACAAATTTTTGCCTGGTACAGTTAAATCAGTAACAGTTGATGGAAGAATTGTAGCAATTCCATGGTTTACTGATGCAGGACTTTTATACTATAGAAAAGATTTATTGGAAAAATATGGGTATGATCATCCACCTAAAACATGGGATGAACTTGTAGAAATGGCCCAGAAAATTTCAAAGGCTGAAGGTATTGAAGGATTTGTTTGGCAAGGAGCAAGATACGAAGGTCTTGTCTGTGACTTTATGGAATATGTTTGGTCTTTTGGAACTGATGTCCTTGATGATGAAGGAAATGTAATTATCAATAATCCTAAAACTGTAGAAGCTTTGAATTTTATGGTTGATTTGATTTATAAGTACAAAATTTCGCCAGAAGGTGTAACAACATATATGGAAGAAGATGCAAGAAGGATATTCCAGGGTGGGAATGCTGTATTTATGAGAAACTGGCCATATGCTTGGTCATTAGCTAATAGTGAAGATTCTCCAATAAAAGGAAAAGTTGGAGTTGCTCCTCTTCCAAAAGGCCCCGGACCAGATGGTAAACATGCAGCAACTTTAGGTGGTTGGAATCTTGGAATCAATATTTTCTCTTCACCAAAAGAAAAAGAAGCTGCCAAAAAACTTATTAAATTCTTAACCAGTCCTGAACAACAATTATATAAAGCTGTGAACGCTGGTCAAAATCCAACAATAAAAGAAGTTTATAACGACCCAAAACTAGAAGAAGCAAATCCGTTTATGGTGGAATTATTTGATGTCTTTATTAATGCTTTACCAAGACCAAGAACAGCAAATTATGCAGAAGTTTCTGATGCAATTCAAAGGTATATACATGCTGCTTTGACGAGGGAATTAACTCCTGAAGAAGCAATTTCAAAGCTCGAAAAAGAACTTAAAATGCTACTTGGAAAATAAAAAATAATATGGGGGGGTTCTGTTTACCCCCCATATATTTAATTTATGAAGAGGTGAGATTATGCAAAAGAAGGAGCCTAAAATAGCATTTTGGATGATATTTCCAGCTGTATTGGTTATTTCTGTAATTGCATTTTTTCCGCTTTTTAAAACTTTTTATGATAGCTTTTTTTCGCTTAGTCTAAATCCAAGATTTCCACGTGAATTTGTTGGATTTGGTAATTATATAAAACTTTTTCAAGATTCTAGATTTTGGGATGCATTGAAAACTACTGTGATTTTTACAATTGTTTCAGTATCATTGGAAACTGTTTTTGGTTTAATGATTGCTTTAGTAGTTCATCAGGATTTCAAATTTCGTGGTGCTGTGAGAGCTGCAATGCTTATTCCCTGGGCTATTCCAACTGCTATTTCATCACAAATGTGGAGATGGATGTTTAACGATCAATTTGGAATAATGTCAAGATTTTACGAGACTTTACATTTGATTGAGCCTGGAACACCTATTCTTGGAAGGCCTAGTTTAGCACTTTGGGCCATAATCCAAGTAGATGTATGGAAAACAACCCCTTTTATGGCTTTGTTAATTTTAGCTGGTTTGCAATTGATTCCTGAACAATTGTATGAAGCGGCTAAAATTGATGGTGCAAATATTTTTCAAAGATTTTTCAGGATTACTTTACCACAACTTACTCCTACTATAGCTGTTGCATTAATTTTTAGAACTTTGGATGCATTGAGAGTTTTTGATGTAGTTTATGTGATGACGCGTGGAAGTGTAGGTACTGAAACTCTATCCGTTTATAATAGAGTTTTATTAATGGATAGGGCTTTTACAAGTGCTTCATTTGGATATGGTTCGGCATTATCAGTTATAATTTTTCTCTTGATTTCCATTTTTGCTTTAATTTATATTAAGGCTTTAAAACTCCAATTTGACTGAGGAGTGTGAAAATAATGCAGGCAAAAAAGATAATTTATAGATTTGTTTTATATTTTTTAGTAGCAATTATCTTAATATGGTGTATTTTCCCATTTTACTGGGCGGTTGTTTCATCTTTAAAGCCTGATAAAGATTTATTTGAAATTCATCCCTCGCTTTTTCCAAAAAGAATTACTTTTGAAAATTATATAAGAGTATTTACTGAACGTCCATTTCATATAAATATCTGGAATAGTATTGTTGTCGCAGGTTCTACTACAATTGTTTCTCTTTTGATTGGTTCTTTAGCCGCATATGCAATAGCAAGATTAAAATTTAGAGGAAAAGTTGTAGTAATGTCATTAATATTGGCAGTTAGTATGTTTCCTCAAGTTTCAATTTTAGGTTCTTTATTTGTTCTTTTGAGAAATATGAAATTAATAAATACTTATTTAGGGTTGATATTGCCTTATATTTCAATTACTTTACCGTTAACGACTTGGATTTTGCAAAATTTCTTTAGAGAATTACCAATAGAAGTTGAAGAATCAGCTGCAATTGATGGATGTTCACGATTAAGAACACTTTGGTCAATTGTCCTTCCTATGGCTGCTCCCGGTTTAGTAGCTACTGGATTATTAACTTTTATTTCAGCATGGAATGAGTTTTTGTTTGCTTTAACTTTTATGCAAAGACCTGAAAAATATACTGTACCTGTAGCAATAGCACTTTTTAAAGGAGCTTCGCAATACGAAATACCTTGGGGGCAAATAATGGCGGCAGCGGTAATAGTAACTACACCATTAGTTATTTTGGTTTTAATTTTCCAAAAAAAGATTATTGCCGGTCTTTCAGCTGGATCAGTTAAAGGGTGATAATTTTGAAAAATTTAACTGTAGAAAAATTCAACAAATTATATGAAGAAGGTAAAATTACTTCTGAAAAATTGGTTGAATTTTATCTTGAACGAATTTCAAAAATAAGTTTAAATGCTATTCTAGAAATTAATCCAGATGTATTATTTTTAGCAAGAGCTTTGGATAAAGAGCGAAAAAATGGAATAAAAAGAAGTAATTTGCATGGAATTCCAATTGTAATTAAAGGGAATATTGATACTTATGATAAAATGCAAACAACTGCAGGTGCAAAAGTTCTAAAAGGAAACTTTGCATCTGAAGATGCGTTTTTGGTTAAAAAATTAAGAGAAGCTGGCTGTATAATACTAGGTAAAGCTAATTTAACAGAATTTGCAAATTTTGTTTCATATAAAATGCCAAATGGTTTTAGTAGATTAGGTGGCCAGACAAAAAATCCTTATGGTAATTTTGATACTGGTGGTTCAAGTTCTGGTTCAGCTGTTGCAATTGCTGCAGATTTTTCTTTGCTTTCTATTGGAACTGAAACTTCTGGTTCTATTTTATCTCCTGCTAGTAGTAATTCTTGTGTAGGTTTAAAACCAACTGTTGGAACTGTAAGTAGAACTGGTATAATTCCTATATCTTTTACTCAAGATACAGCTGGTCCTATTACAAGAACTGTTTCCGATGCGTTTGAATTATTTAAAGTTATTTATGGTTATGATCCTGATGATCCAGCGACGTATGTATTGAAAAATTTAAAATTCGAAAACAAAATAGAAGAACTTCATGATTATTATGGAATGAATTTTGGTTATAGTGAGCAAATAATGGAATGGTTGGACAAAGAACAATTAGAACTATTTCTAAACTCATTAAAAAAAGTAGAACAATTAGGAGGAAAACTTAAAAAAATTGAGTTTGAGAGTCTAGAAAAATTAAACAATATAGAAGTTTTGTTTTATGAATTTAAATTAGGAATCAACAATTATCTTAAAAATAAAAATTTGCATATTAAAACCTTAACTGATATCATAAGATACAACTTTAAAAATCCAGATGCTATACCTTATGGTCAAAGTATTTTATTACATTCAGATGCTACTGATATAAATGATAATAAATACATTGAGGCACTTTTAAATGATAAAAAATATGCAAAAGAGGAACTTAACAAAATTTTCTTAAAATATAATTTAACAGCCTTTTTATTTCCAGCTAATTATGGTGCACATATTACTGCAAAGGCTCTTTGCCCTTCTATTACAGTTCCCGCCGGATACACTAACAGGGGACCATTTGGAATAACGTTTTCCACCTTGGAATTCGAAGAAAACAAATTATTTTCTTTAGTGCATCTGTTCGAAGAAAGGTTTCCAGAAAGAAAACTTCCTGATATAGACTAAAATTTTTTGCTTTTTTAAAATTGCTCCTTTTGGAGCAATTTTTTTATTTATGCTAAACTTGTTATATAAATAAGAAAGGGGGAAAATTATGCCTTTAAATTCTAAATATGCTTTTTCATGTGTTAATTGTGAAGATGTAAATACTGATTATAGAAATTTAAAGGGCATTCCTTGTGAAAAATGCTTACCAAATATTGATGATAATTTTTATGAAATTTTAGAAAAAGAAAATAAACTTTACAAATTAAGAGAGTATCATGATTTTAACGTTAAATTGAAAAGTTTTATTGACTTTTTTGAAAAAAAAGTTAATTCTTCCATTAATGGGTTTCAAAAAGTTTGGGCCAAAAGAGTATTATTATCAAAAAGTTTTACCATGATAGCACCTACTGGAGTTGGAAAAACAACTTTTGGAATTTTAATGTCAATTTGGTTATCAAAGAAGAACAAAAAATCAATTTTAATTTTTCCAACCTTATCTATAGTTAAACAAGTAGTTGAGAAAATTCAGAATATTGATGAGAAAGTAAAAGTTTTATTTTATAATTCCAAAATGAAGAAATTTGAAAAAGAAGCTTTTGAAGAGGATTTTAAAAATAATAATTATGAAATTTTAGTAATTTCAACTCAATTTCTATCTAAACACAGAGAAGAATTTAAAAATAAAAAGTTCGATTTTGTTTTTGTAGACGATGTTGATTCAATTTTAAAAGCATCAAAAAATATTGAAACTATAATTATGATTACTGGTATTTCGGAAAGTATTATTAAAAAAACTTTACAAAGTATAAGGAAAGGTCAAATACCAAGTATTGAAAATGTTAAGCATGGGATTTTAGTAGTCTCCTCAGCCACTGCTAAACCTAAAGGAATTAGGCCATTGTTATTTAGATATCTCTTTAATTTTAATTTAGGAAAAGCAACTTTCCTCTTAAGAAATATTGTTCATGTAAGGTATAAAAATAAAAATTTTGAAAAATTGGTCAATATTTTAAAAATTCTAGATGATGGAATTATAATTTATGTTCCTAATGAAAAAGAAGGAAAGGATTTAAAAGGAAAACTAGAAAAAAAGGGAATTAATGTTGGCGCAAGCTGGGAAAATTTTGAAGAATCTTTTGAAAAGTTTAAAAATGGTGAGTTAAAAATTTTAATTGGTATTTCTTCGTATTATGGAAAGCTTGTGAGAGGAATAGATTTACCAGAAAGAATAAAGTATGTAATCTTTTGGGGATTACCTAAGTTTAAATTGGAAGAAGAGAATTTAGAAATTCCTGATTTTTATACTTATATTCAGGCGACAGGGCGAATCTCTAGACTCTTGAAAGGTAATTTATTAAAAGGCTTAAGTTTAGTTTTTGAAGAAGATGATCAATTGTTTGAAAGACTTTCTTCAAGACTTTTATGGATATCTGATGAAGAATTTTTGGAATCTTCAGAAGTAAATATTAAGAATTTAATTAATGAGGTGGTTGAGTCCAGGAAAAATATAAAAAACGAGGAATTAAAATTTGTTTCTAAAATGATAATTGTTGAATCGCCAACAAAAGCTGAGACTTTGGCAAAATTCCTTGGAATATCTTCTGTTAGACAACTAAAAGGCTTATTTGTTTTTGAAACAATTACAAAAGAAGGTTTAACAATTTTAACCGCATCTCGTGGACATACTTATGATCTAGTTACAAAATCAGGTTATCACGGTGTTGAAATTGATAATAGCAATTTTATTCCTATTTACAGTACAATAAAAAGATGTAAATCTTGTGGATATCAGTTTGTAGATGAATATGGAAAATGCCCTAAATGTGGTTCTAATGATATTGATAACAAACTTGATGTATTAAAAGGTTTAAGGGAACTAGCTTTAGAAGTGGATGAAATTTTGGTTGCGTCTGATCCGGATGTTGAAGGTGAAAAAATTGCCTATGATATCACTCAATATATATATCCATTAAACAATAATATCAAAAGAATTGAGTTACATGAAATAACTAGGAACGGCTTAAATAGAGGAATGTCTGAAAAGAGAAGTTTAAATGAAAATTTAGTTAAATCTCAGATTGTTAGGCGTATTGAAGATAGATGGATTGGTTTTGAGTTAAGCCAAAGATTGCAGAAAAAATTTAAAAAATTGCTTTCTGCTGGGAGAGTCCAAAGTACTGTTTTAGGGTGGATAGTTGAAAGAGAAAAAGAGTACAAGAAAAGTGTTAAAAAATTTACAAATTTCACTTTTAAAAGTGGGTTAAAAGTAGAGTTAGAAGGAATACACGATAAAATTGAAGTAGTTCTTGGTAAAGAATTTGAAGAATATATAAATCCTCCAGCTCCATTCAATACATCTACATTACTTTCTGAAATTTCCAGAAAATATAAAATGTCAATAAATGAAATAATGAATATTTTGCAAGATTTATTTGAAAATGGTTTTATCACATATCACAGAACAGATTCAATTAGAATTTCTCCTTTTGGACAAGCTGTTGCTGAAAAATATCTTAAAAATAAAGGATTAGAACATATTTTTAAAGGAAGAAGTTGGAGCGAAGGTGGAGCTCATGAAGGAATTAGACCGGTTAAACCTGTTGATCCTGATGAACTTAAAGAAATGTTAAAAGATAAAATTGTAAGAATTGATAAAAAACATCTAATGATTTACAGAGAAATTTTTAATAGATTTTTAGCAAGTCAAACAAAGGAAATAAAAGTAAAAAAAGCTAAAATTAAAATTTTATCTGAAAATGTTGAAAAAGAAGAAGAAATAATATCAGAAATTTTAGAAGATGGATGGAACTTATTTTTACCTGTCAAGGTCATATCTATAATGGAAAACGATGAAATTGTAGATAAAAAAATTTATAATAAACATACTATACCGTTATTTACTCAAGCTAGTTTAATAGAAGAAATGAAATTAAAAAATATTGGCAGACCTTCAACATATGCAAAAATAATTTCAATTTTGTTTGAAAGGCAATATATTATAGAAGACAGATTCAATAGATTAATTCCAACTAAATTAGGAAAGATTGTATATAACTTTTTATCTAAAAGTTACAAAAAATTTATTGACGAAGAAACTACTAGAAATTTAGAAAAATTAATGGATGCGATTGAAAAAGGAGAAAAGGATTATTTAAATGTTTTGAATGAATTATATGAAGAAGTTAGGGGGGTGAGATAATGAAAAAAGTAAAGACTGGTATACCTGGTTTGGATAAAATTTTGAATGGTGGAATACCTGAAAAGAATGTTGTTTTATTAAGTGGTGGACCAGGCACAGGAAAATCAATATTTTCACAGCAGTTTTTGTGGAATGGTTTGCAAAATAATGAACCGGGTATTTATGTTGCTTTAGAAGAACATCCTATTCAAGTAAGACAAAATATGCTTCAGTTTGGTTGGAATGTTAAACCGTACGAAGAAAAAGGAATGTTTGCATTAGTTGATGCCTTTACAGCTGGCGTTGGTAAATCAAAAGAATTTGAAAAATATATAGTGCTTGATCTTACAGACTTAAGAGATTTTATAGATGTATTAAGGCAAGCAATAAAGGATATAAATGCAAAGAGAGTAGTGATAGATTCTGTTACGACTCTTTATTTAAATAAACCGGCTTTTGCAAGGAGTATAATTTTGCAACTTAAAAGAGTCTTGGCTGGTACAGGGTGTACTTCATTGTTTGTAAGTCAAGTAAGTATTGATGAAAGGGGTTTTGGAGGTCCTGGAGTTGAACATGGAGTAGATGGTATTATTAGACTTGATTTAGATGAAATAAATGAAGAATTAAAAAGATCATTAATAATTTGGAAAATGAGAGGAACTAGTCATTCATTAAAAAGACATTATTTTGAAATTACAGATAATGGAATAAAATTATTGAAATAAAGGAGGTGGTTATATGATACCACTCAATCCAGTTGGAAGACAAGAGATTCATAAACTTGAAAGTATTCTTTTATATTCAACACTTTTTAGAAAGGAAGTTTTGGATTTAATTAAGGATCCTTCTGAAAGGTTGACATGGGTGGATAGTTTAGCAGTTGCTTCCGGTGCTATTGCTAGGGAAAAAGCTGGTATGAGAGTTTCAGAAATTGCAGAAGAACTTGGTAGAACCGAACAAACGATTAGAAAACATTTAAAGGGTGAAAGTAAGGCAGGTCAGTTAGTTAGAGAAACTTATGATTTGATAAAACAAGGTAAACTTGATGAAGCACAGATTGATTTGAATATAATGCTTGAGGAAAATACAAAGTTGAGATCAGAAAATAAAAAATTAAAAAACTTACTTAAAGAAATTTATAATAAAATCGGAGAAATAATAAAATAATAAATTTCAATAAAAGCAGGGTTAACCCCCTGCTTTTTTTTAAAAGCATACTTATGCATACTAATGTAAAAAATAGCATTAACAAGTATATATAACATAAAATAGTTTAATTTCTAAAAAAATTGGTTGATAATTCTTTTTTTTTTAGTTATACTTTAATTGGTAGATTTAGAAATAACATAGGAGGTGTATTTATGGCAAAGAAAAAAGTTATTATTATGGGAGCAGCTGGTAGGGATTTTCACAATTTTAATACTTATTTCAGGAACAATCCTGATTATGAAGTTGTTGCTTTTACAGCTACTCAAATTCCTGATATTGAAGGTAGGGTTTATCCTCCAGAGTTAACTGGAGAATTATATCCCAATGGAATTCCTATTGAACCAGAAGAGAAATTAGTTGAATTGATTAAAAAACACAACGTTGATGAAGTAGTACTTGCATATAGTGATCTTCCTCATCAGTATGTTATGGAAAAGGCTGAAATAGTTCTTTCAGCTGGAGCAGATTTCAAATTAATGGGTCCAAATAATACAATGATTGAGTCAACAAAACCAGTAATATCGATTTGTGCAATCAGAACCGGATGTGGTAAAAGTCAAACAACAAGAAGAGTACTTGACATTTTAAGAAGTTTTGGAAAAAAGGTAATATCAATTAGACATCCAATGCCATATGGTGATTTGGTTGCTCAAAAGGTTCAAAGATTTGCTGACTATTCTGATCTTGATAAACATAAATGTACAATTGAAGAAAGGGAAGAATATGAACCACATATTGATAGAAAAAGCATAATCTATGCAGGTGTAGATTATGATGCAATTTTAAGGTCGGCAGAAGCTGAAGATCCAGATATAATTCTTTGGGATGGTGGAAATAACGATTTTCCATTCTATAAAACAGATCTTTTGATAACAGTTGTTGATCCTCATAGGCCTGGACATGAAATTTCTTATTATCCAGGAATGTCTAATCTTTTGATGGCAGATGTAATAGTAATCAATAAAGAAGAAACAGCTGATTTAGAAGGCGTCGAAATTGTTAGAAAGAATATAGAAAAATGGAATCCAAATGCAATTGTAGTTGATGCTACCTCACCAATTTTTGTTGAAAATTCTGAAATGATAAAAGGAAAAAGAGTATTGGTTGTAGAAGATGGTCCAACCCTAACACATGGTGAAATGAGATACGGTGCAGGATATGTAGCAGCTAAGAAATTTGGTGCAGCTGAAATTATAGACCCAAGGCCATTTGCAGTAGGTTCAATAATTGATACATATAAAAAATATTCTCACTTAGATTCAATTCTTCCAGCAATGGGATATGGTGAAAAACAAACGAAAGAATTAGAAGAAACTATTAATAATTCAGATGCTGATTTGGTTATTATTGGTACACCAATTGATTTGAGAAGAGTTGCCAAGTTAAACAAACCTGCTGTAAGAGTTACTTACGAATTGCAAGAAATTGGTAAACCAAATCTCGAAGATATTTTAAAAGACTTTTTACAAAAGAAAGGATTATTATAATAAATTGTCAGCGGGGTATAACCCCGCTGACAATTAAACAGGAGGGGTTTTATGGGAATGAATTTAAAAGGTAGATCCCTATTAACATTATTAGATTATACGCCAGATGAAATTAGGTATTTACTTGAAATATCTAAAACATGTAAAGCTGATAGTAGATCTGGAATAATTCATCAAAGGTTTAAAGGAAAAACTCTTGCTATGATATTCGAAAAAAGATCCACAAGAACAAGAGTTGCTTTTGAAACAGCTTTTGGTGAAGAAGGAGGTCATCCATTGTTTTTATCAACACAAGATATTCAACTTGGTGCCAAGGAATCAATAGAAGATACTGCCAGAGTGTTAGGTAGAATGGTAGATGCGATAATGTTTAGAGGTTTTAAACAAAAAACAGTTGAAATTCTTGCTAAATATTCAGGTGTACCTGTTTATAATGCCTTGACTGATTTATATCATCCTACTCAAGTTTTAGCTGATTTAATGACTATTGAGGAAAATTTTGGAAAATTAAAGGGGATTAAAATGGTATTTATGGGAGATGGAAGAAACAATATGGCCAATTCATTAATGATAGGTTCTGCCAAAATGGGACTTCATTATGTAATTTGTTCGCCAAAAGAATTGAGGCCGAATGAAGATTTAGTGAAAAAATGCTTGGAAATTTCAAAGGTTTCAGGAGCTAAAATAGAATTTACTGATAACGTTGATGAAGCTGTAAAAGGAGCTGATGTTATATATACTGATGTTTGGGCTTCGATGGGCGAAGAGAGCAAAGCTGAGGAAAGGAGAAAATTACTAAGTCCATATCAAGTTACTGAAGAAGTAATGAAAAAGACTGGAAAATCAGAAACAATTTTCATGCACTGTTTACCGGCAGTAAAGGGACAAGAAGTAACATTTGAAGTTATTGAGGGACCACAAAGTAAAGTTTGGGATGAAGCAGAAAATAGGAAACATACAATTAAAGCTTTAATGCTGGCGACAATTTGATATCACATAGTTTTTATTAAAGGTTCGTTTGAGTATTTAGATTTTAACAAAGCCCGCTTCTAAAGTTAATACTAGAAGCGGGCTTTTAAAGTAAGGAAAGAAGATAAAATAAAGCATTTTCAATATTTTAAATGTAAGAGATTAAATTATATATAAATTTTCAATTACATATATAACGATAAAAAAATATCTCAAACTTTTTGTGACTCAATAATTGGTTGCTCTTTTAAGATAAATTACCTATTTTAAAGTCTAAAAATCCTGTTTAATTTCTATTCTTGATGTTTATAAAGCTAGAAAACGAGTATATAGTAACTCAGGTTTTTCATGCAATTTTAACAGAAAAAATGCTGACAATTTATTATAAAAAAATAGTATATTTTTTAAGTAGAAAATAGAGAATATGTTGAAAAATCACTAAAAGAGAAAAATAGATTAATTTTATTATTCTTTTTAAACATTAAAAACTACTTTTAGTCTGTTCATAATTACTACTAGAAGCAGGTTTTGCATTGAAACTTAAGTTTTCGATAAGAATTTTAATCATTAAAATATTTTTCCCACTCTTCTGTTTCATTAATGTGAATAAATTTAATATTTACTAGTTCTGATGCTTTATCAAAATCTGAGTCTCCAATCATTACACAATTTTTAGGATCTAAATTGAGAGAATTTAAAATTTCTTTAAAAAACTTAGGATTTGGTTTTGCAAAATGTGAATTTTCCATGTGAGAAATATATATAAAATTGTTTGGTGATAACCCTGCAAAAGAAATCCTTTTTTCAACAGCAATTTTTGGGAATAAAGGATTTGATGCAAAAATAAGTTGATGATCGGTTTTTTTAATTTTTTTAATTATGTTATCTTTTGGAATAGTAACCTTTTTAATTTGATTAAACTCGTTTTGATAAAAATCTATAAAAAACTCAAGCCAGTAATTTTTGCCAATTGAACTTTTGTGAGAAATTATTTCAAGAAATTTTTCAAACAGAGTTATGTTTTCATCATCATTTTCTAATGTTTCATTTACGGATTCCATAACTAGGTTATAGATTTTTTCAAATGGTAATTTTGATTTTTTGCTTAAAAGTTTGAAGTAAAGTTTGTAAAATTCTTCTGATCTTTCTTCAACTAATGTACCATCGTAATCTAGAAAAATATACACTTTGAGCCCTCCTTTTTAAAGAATATTATATGAAACTATTTCATCGACTTTTTTTCTATTTTGCTTTTTTTTAGAATCATTTGAATATCCTACGGGAAGAATAACTTCCAATTTATAAAATTTTGGAGCATTTACGATTTTACCAATTTCAGAAGGTTTTGGAGGAGTGTAAGTAACAGTTGAAAGTTTCTTTTCTTCTAAAGCAAGTAGAAAATACCCGATGGAAAGCCATGTAGATTCTTTTGAAAAAGGAAAGCGAATATCTGAAAATACTAAAATTAAATAAGGGGCACTATTTAAAAAATTTTTTTCCCAAGTGATTTTGTTTTTTATCAGAAAATCTTTTAACTTACCTTTAGAATTTTCATAAAAGATTTTTTCAGCACTTTCTGCAATTTTTTTAATTTTTTCTTTCATTAAATTATCAGTAATTATTAAAAAATGCCAAGGTTGAGAATTCATACCAGATGGAGCTTCTTTTGCAGTTTTAATTGCATAAAGAATATCATCTAAAGGAGGTATTTCGGGTTTGAAATTTCGAACTGTTTTACGCCTTTTGGCTAGGTTGAGAATCATAAATATCACCTCTGACTTTTTATTTTATTATAGCATAAGTTAAATTTTAATTAACTTTTTATTTTTTGTAGTATAATTTTCTTGAAGGGAGGAGATATTATCTTTGAAAAATTACTTAATAAACTTTCTGATATAGTTGTTTTAAGCAAAATTAACGGATACGAGATTGTACATACGAAGTATAAAAATGAGATTGCGGAAACTATTTTTAAATTATTTTTGGCAGAAAATGAGAAAAAAATAATTGACAATTATGATATTGAAGTTGAGTTTGAATATAAGGATAAAATTTTTAAAGTTGTTGCTATAACCACTGATGATGATTGCAAACTTTATTCTTTTCAAGAAATTTCAAAACTAAAAGAGATTGAATTGTATAAATATACTTTGGAATTTTTGAATCAAATTCAAAAGAAATATATAAAAAAGATTTTTACAGGTGCTTTTTCTAAAAAAGATTGGAAAGGATTTTCAGAAAAATTTGTAAAGATTTTTCCAAATGTTGATTCAGCAAGTTTAATTTTAAAAGATAAAGACGGTTTTTTTAGTTTTATAAGTGTTTATAACCATGATATTAAAGGTTTAAAAAAATTAAAATTAAGAAAATCTGATTTTCATCCAAAGAGATTTGAAAATGTAACTGTTATTAAACTTGATGAAGTTTTAGAGCAATATCATTTTTCGACAAAAAGAAAAAAAGAAATCACAGAAATTTTAATTAAGTGTGGTAATTTAGCTCGTATTAAATCATTAATATCAATTCCAATTTTTAAGGATAATGAATGTATTGGTTTTTTAACCTTGGATAGTTGGGAAAGGGAAGATGCGTTTGATAATAGAATAATCAAGTATTTTTCAAAAATGCTTTCTGAAATTTTATCAAATCTTTTTCAATATTCAGATTTGTATGAAAAAAGTTTTTAATAAACATTTTATGAATATTCATTAAAGGGAGGTGAGAAAATCATTTATAAAATTCAAGATAACTTGTTATTTTTAAGAATTGATAATAATGAGGATTTTTTTGATATTCTTTTGAAAGTTTCTGAAAAAGAAAATATTACTTCTGCAATAATATTGTCTGGAATTGGAATGCTAAAAGATTTCGAAATTGGGTATTTTAATATTGACAAAAAACAATATGAGATAGCATTTTTTGAAGAACCTTACGAATTATTGTCATTGACTGGTAATATATCTCTAAAAGATGATAAAATTTCCCCTCATTTACATGTTGCTTTAGCAGGTTCTGATAAAAATGTAATTGGAGGTCATTTGTTTAAAGCAAAAGTTTGCAATACGGTTGAGTTATTTATAAAGATTATTCAAATTGAACTTATAAGAAAAAAAGGAGAGTTTTTTAGACCTTTAAATTGGAGGGGTGAACAATGAAAAAAGTCTTAATTTTTTTGTATATCTTATTTTTTTCGGTTTTAATATTTTCAAATTGGAATGATAAAGTAATTTATTTTTTAATGATAGATCGTTTCAATGATGGCGATTTGTCGAATAACGATCAAGGGTTTGGAGAATTTAATCCTAAAGATTATAGAAAATACAGTGGTGGAGATTTACAGGGAATAATTGATAAAATTGATTATATAAAAGCTTTAGGTGTAGATGGTATTTGGATTACCCCTCCTGTTGCCAATCAATGGTGGGATCCATGGGTGAATTATGGTGGGTACCATGGTTACTGGGCTAGGGATTTTAAAAAAGTGGATGAACATTTTGGAAGTCTTGAAGATTATAAAAAATTATCAAAAATTTTACATGAGAATGACATGTTTTTAATTCAAGATATTGTAGTTAATCATGTTGGAAATTACTTTAGATTTAAAAATGGAAAATTTGAGATTAATGAAAAAAGTATTCCAACAAGTGCACCAACTCAATATCCTTTTAATATGAATAATTATAATGATTTATCTCAGCGTGAAATGAATATTTATCATTGGACAGAGGATATAAAAGATTATAAAGATAAAAATCAAAAATTGAATTTTCAACTTTCAGGATTAGATGATTTAAATACAGAAAATCCTTTAGTACAGAAAATTTTAAAAGATTCTTATAAGTATTGGATCAAAGAAGTTGATGTTGATGGTTTTAGAGTAGATACTGCCATGTATGTTCCTAAAAATTTTTGGAAAGATTTCTTTTTAAATGAAGATGGGATAAGAACACAAAAAGAAAATTTTATTTCTTTTGGCGAAGTGTGGCTTACTTCTAAACCTTTAAGTGATGAAGCAGAAAAGGAGATTGAAACTTATTTTGATTATGGCTTTAATGCAATGCTTGACTTTCCATTAAATGAAGAAATAAAAAGAGTTATAAAAGGTGGACAACCAACAAAATATTTAGCTTACCGATTAGAAAGAAGAAATCAATTATTAAATAAAGGATTATTAGTTACATTTATTGATAACCATGACATGGAAAGATTTTTAAAAGGCACACAACCTAATGTTTTAAAGCAAGCTTTGCTTTTTATTATGACTATTCCAGGAATGCCTGTAATTTATTACGGTACTGAACAATATTTTATTGAAACAAGAGCTTCTATGTTTAAAACAGGTTGGGGTTCTAACAATGTGGATCATTTTGACAAAAATAATGATTTATATGAATTTATTAGAAATATCATTGCTTTTAGAAAGCAGCATCCTGCAACCAGATATGGAAAAGTAGTACCAGTATATTCTGAGAATTCATCTGGTATTTTGGCTTACTTCTTAAAATCTGAATCTGAGGAACTTTTCGTAGTGATGAATACATCTGATATAAAGAAAGTAGCAAATATAAAATTAGATCTTGTTCCCGGTTCAATTTTAGAACCAATTTATAATTTTAGAGGTCAATCATACGATTTGGTTGTGAAAGAATCAAAAAATATTGTTGTTAGTGTGCCAGAAAGAAGTTTGGTTGTATATAAAATTACAGATAGAAAAAAAGAAGTTAGAATTAATAAATTCGATTTTTCAATAAATTTAAAAGAAGGAGAAATAATTAAGGAAGAATTTGAAGTAAGTGGGCAAACAAATGCAAAATACGTTTATTTTTACTTAGATGGAATTTATGGTTCTGAAAAGAAAATTAAAGTTGAAAATGGAGAGTTTTCTTTTATAATTGATCCTTATAAATTTGATCCTGGTGAACACAAAATATTATTTAAATTAAGAGGAAATAGCATCAAAGAAATTCAGTATTTAGATGAAATGTGCTTTGTAGTAGATATTCAAAAGAAGGAGTTAGCATTTTCACTAGATCCATTAGATGATGATATAGGTCCATATGGTAAATACTTGTATCCAACTGATCCATCGTTTAAAAGACAAATGGATATTGTAGGAGCAAAAGTTGAAAAGATAGGATCAACGTTAATAATTTATATTAAACCAAGAGATTTAACAACTAGTTGGAATCCTCCAAATGGATTTGATCATGTAACGTATCAAATCTTTATTGATGATCCTAGAAAAGTAGGATCTAGAAAGTTACCCTTTCAAAATTACGAAATAGAAGATTGGAATTATGAGATATTTATAACTGGATGGTCTTCAGCACTTTTTACAAATCAAGGAGCAAATGAAAATAATTTTGGAAATCAAATTTCATCTCCGGATATTTTAATTGAAAATGGTTGGATTAAAATAATTTTAAAAGGTTTTGTTTTGAATAATCCTGAAAGTTTCGATGGTTGGAAAATTTATATTACATCCTGGGATTATGACGGAGTTGAATCAAGATTTAGACCTATAGAAGAACAACCTAAAGCTTATGTTTTTGGTGGAGGTAAAAATACTGATCCTTATATTATGGATGATTTGTTATTAATTTTGAATGATAAATGATATACTCAAATTCAAATGTTAAATATTTTATGAGCAGATATGATATAAATTTGTGTAAAAAGTGAAAAGAATATGATAAGCAATAAAGTACCGAATTTTTGTATAAAGTGTTTTGATGAAAAAGAAGTTTGTTTAAGGAATTAAATGGATTGTTTTATACTTTTACTCAAAAGATAATGCCTCGAGGTTGCTCACGTCAAAACATGGAATATCTATTTTGTTTTAAGTGATGAAGCCAAGAAATAAATAAATTTATGGTATTTGGGGCAAAAAGAAAAACTATGAAAAAGAATATTTCGAACTATTCATAACCTTTTATAATTGTTCCTGATGATATTATAAATTATGTTTGAAAAAATGTAAAAGTTATTGACAAGTTGAAAAAGTATATGAAAAGATCCTAAAGTTAAAAAGTGGAAAAGATAAAATTGAATCTCTGAAGATTTAAAAAAGTTTGGTAAAAATTGGGAGTGGTTCAAAATTAAAAATGTTCAAAAGTTAGTAGATGAAATTTATAAAATTTACGATAAAGCAAAACCTAAAGTTGAAGAAAGATGGAATGAATTTGAACAATTAGGAAAAATTGGAGATGAAGAATCTTTGTTTTCTGAACTTTCTTTTTGTGTATTAACAGCTAATTGGTCAGCTAAAGGTGGGATTAAGGCTCAAAAGGAAATTGGAAATGGATTTATTACTTTTTCTTTGGAGGAATTGGAAATTGCACTAAGAAAAGTTGGCCATCGTTTCCCAAAAACTAGAGCAAAATATATTTACCAAAATAGGTGGATAATAGGAAATCTTAAAAAGATCATTTCTTTGAATAACCGTGAAGCAAGAGAATTTTTGGTTAAAAATATTAAAGGAATAGGTTGGAAAGAATCATCTCATTTTTTAAGAAATGTTGGGAAGTGTGATATAGCTATTTTGGATAAGCACATTTTAAAAATTTTAAGAGATTATAAATTAATAGAGGAAATACCAAAATTTTGGAATAAAAAAAGATATTTAACAATTGAAAATATTTTTAAAATAGTTTCCAAAGAATTTGATATTTGTCCTGGAAAATTTGATTTGTATGTTTGGTATTATTTAAAAGGAGTTGTAGAAAAATAGAAAAATGGGGGGAGATGTTTTTGAAAACAGTTTCAGAAAAACTATATGAAAGAGCTTTAAAATATACAAATAATTCAAGAATTGAGGATTTTGTTATTGGAATTGGTTTAACTGGTGTTAGATTAAATGATGGAAGAACAGGTATTTGTTATACAAATAAAGAAGATACATTGGGACGTTGTGAAGAATTTTATACATGTACAGGCGATGAAGGAAATCCTCAAAGTAAAATAGAATTGGGAATGAATACTGATGAATTACTAAAAATTGGTTTGTTTTCTGGTGATCCTCTGCTTAGATCTGTTGCTTATGCTGCTCTTAACGCTGTATTTGTTGTTCCTGAAATAGAAGAAAGATACAAATATGGGGATATAAGTGAATATTTAGAAGTTGATTTTGAAGATGTTGTTGGAATGATTGGAGAAATAAATCCTTTAATAAATTTATGGAAACCTTTGGTTTGGGATATATTAATTTTTGATCGGAAAAGGAGGAATGAAAAAATCTTTCCAGATTGGGCAATAGTTGATTTTCTTTCAAAATGTTCAGTAGTTGCTATTACTGGCTCATCTGTAGTTAATGGAACAATTGATTGGATATTAAAATATATAAATACAGACAGAATAGCAATAATTGGTCCTTCAACACCACTAATACCTGATGTTTTTAATGTAAAAGTTTTAGCAGGCGTGAAAGTTCTCGACAGTGAAAAACTTTTCAATTTAATTTCAAAAGGCGCTGGGACAAAAAAGATTATTGCTGAAAAAGCTGTCCAGAAAGTTGTTTTATTACAAGATTAATTTGTTGACAAAAAAAGAGCGCTTAGTTTGTTTCATAGACTAAGCGCTCTTTTTTTTAATGATAGAAATCATTGAGTTTTAGGTAACGGTTGAACAGGTCCAAAATTATTTAATGGCCAAATTCTTAGAATAGGTCTACCTATTACAGCATTTTTTGGAACAAAGCCAAAGTACCTACTATCAAGACTTTCGGGTGAGTTATCACCCATGAAAAAGTAAAAACCTTGAGGAATCTGAATATAAACCTGCCCATCTTCAGACCAGATATAATCTTCAAATTTTATATTATTTGGAGTAATATATTTGTCAACATATTCATAATATGGAATTCCATAAGGTACCGGATCCATTCCACCAACGATACTAAAAATAATATTTGCAAGTTCTGAACCATATTTTAGAGCTATTGTATAAAGATAATCTCTATATTTTTGTTGATTTTCCCTCAACCTACTTGCTTCATCAAGATATTTCCATAGATTTGGATATTTAAATATTCCATCTGGTTCATAGTTAATGTTTTTAAGATTATCAGGTATTTTCCCGTTAACAAATAATTTCCAATTTCCCTCAACCTTTTTTAAAGTTAATATATCTCCTTCTTTACCAACAAGGCGTTTTACATATTTAACGTGTCCTTTAAATTCTTTTGGAGAGAACATATCCATTAGTTTATCAAAAGTCCTCAACATTTTTTCTGCTCGTTCGTCTCGAAAGGGTGTCCAAAAAACAACAATCTCACCAATTTCTGGCTCTCTAGATTGATAAGTAATTTTTTCAATGAAAAGCCGGTCCCCAACATTAATTGTTGGTATCATCGAACCTGTGGGGACCAACATTGTTTCAAAAACAAATAATCTAATAATTGTTGCAGCAACAATTGCGTACAAAAGGGTAATAACTATTTCTTTGAAAATCTGGGATGGAGTTTTTTTCATAAAATTACCTTCTCTCCTTGATTTTCACCTTTCCTCGAATATCTCTAAGATAATAGAGTTTAGCTCTTCTTACTTTACCTTTACGTACAACTTCAATCTTTTGAATAACTGGAGCATAAAGAGGAAAAATTCTTTCAACTCCAACGCCGTTTGCACCGATTCTTCTAACAGTAAAAGTTTTGTTAATTCCAGAACCTCTAATGGAAATTACAATTCCCTCAAAAGCTTGTGTTCTTTCTTTATTTCCTTCCTTAAATTTAACAAAAACTCTAACAGTATCTCCAGGTCTAAAATCTGGCACTTCTTTAATTTGATCCTTTTCGATGATTCTGATGAGATTATCCATACTCATGTAAATCCCTCCTTTATATATTTTCTCCTATTAATCTATCAAGTATTATAGCTACAGCGGCTCTTACCGATAAATGATTAAAATCACTTTCTCCTCTTACTGGTTCAAGAGCGTAGTCGCATTGATTTAAAATCTCATCTGGCATTCCCCAACCAGTTCCAAACAAAATTAGGATAGGTTTTTTGGTTTCTAAAATAATTTTTTGCCCTTCTTTAAATGAAATAGTGTTATTTCGCCATTTGGCAGATGTAAACATTATTATAGGTTTTTCGTTTTCAATTTTCTCTATTTCTTCGATAATATCTTCGAAATACGATTTTAAAGAAACAAGAGATAAAGCTTCAGAGCGATTAGGATTATACGTTTTGCCAAAGTCTTCTCTCCAATAATGTAGTACTTTTTTTACTATATCTTGTTGTGCAGGAAGATTAGTAGCAATATAATACTTCTTTATTTTATATGTTCTACTGGTTCTAGCAATATCATGTATATCTAGATTAGTAACTGCTGTAGAAATTATTTTGCCATCTCTTCCAAGAATTGGATAATGAATCAATGCTACATAGATTTTATTAAGCATTCTTATTCAACTCCTTAAAGAGTTCTAAGAGAGCCTTTTTATCAGTAATATCAAGTTCTTTTTTTAAAAATAAATCAGGACGTTTTTCCATAGTTTTTTTCAAAGCCATTTTTCTTCTCCAAATTTCTACTTTGTTATGATTTCCAGAAAATAGAACTTCAGGAACTTTAAAACCATTAATTTCTCTTGGCCTAGTATAATGAGGAAAATCTAATAAACCAGTATTAAATGAATCATTTTTTACTGATTTTTCTTCAATAACACCGGGAACAAATCTAGAAACTGCATCTGCGATTACCATAGCTGGCAATTCTCCACCTGTTAAAACATAATCACCTATAGAAATTTCCATGTTTACAAAATTCATTATTCTTTCATCAATTCCTTCGTATCTTCCACATATTATTACTAAATTTTCTTTTTGACTTAATTTCTTTACTAAATTATTATTTAAAGTTTTTCCTTGTGGTGAAGTTAGTACAACAAATGGTTGACCAAAATTTTTTTTATAAAAATCAAAGAATTTAAAAAATGGTTCTGGTTTCATTACCATTCCTGGCCCGCCACCATATGGATAATCATCAACCGTTTTATGTTTGTCACTTGTAAAATCTCTTAAATTGAAAATTTTAATATCAATTTTCCCCAGCTTGACGGCTCTTGAAAGAACACCGTAATTTTTGACTACCTCGACCATTTCAGGGAAAATAGTTACAATGCTTATTATCAATCTAACCACTCCGGGATTTTAACAACTATAGTTTTATTAGTTTTGTCGATTGTTATTATATAATCTTTTATAACAGGTATTAAAATTTCATTTTCAGCATTTTTGTTTATAACTAAGACATCGTTGCTTCCAGTTTGTAAAATTTCATCAACTTTTCCCAAATAATTTCCTTTTTCATCAAAAACCTGAGAGTCAAGAATTTCATAAAAATAATATTCATTCTTATCTATGGGTGGTAATTCAGATTTATCAATGTAAACTTTGCTTCCAGAGAGTTTTTTAGCATTCTCAATATTTTCAATACCTTGTATTTTTATGAGATAAACTCCATTTCCTAATCTCATATCAACAATTTTTGCTAATAGAAATACTTTATTTTTCTCATTATATAAAACTACTTCTGTTAAAGATTCAATTATTTCAGGTACATTGGTGAAAGGATGCAATTTTAACTCTCCATCAAGCCCATGAGTTTTTCCAATAATACCTATAGCAATTTTATCATTTAAGAGCTCTTGGAGAGTTTTTATCATCTTACCACCTTCAAAATAAAATCGCTTTCATCCGTAATCGATGAAAGTAGGATTTTTATTGATTTAATCGTTCTTCCATCTTTTCCAATAACTTGTCCTACATCTTCAGGATTTACAGAAATTTCGAATATTTTTTTATCATCTTCTTCAAATTCTAGAACTACAACCTCATTGGGATTTTTAACAATTCCCTTGAGTATGTACTCAAGGAGGTTCTTCATTGATTAACCTCCTTTTTTTGTGATTTTATTTCATTAACTTTCTTAAATACACCTACTTTGCTTAACAGATTGCGAACTGTTTCACTTGGTTGAGCACCTTTTAATATCCATTCAACAGCTTTGTCAACATCAACATTTAAAATGTATGGGTCTTTAACTGGATCATAATAACCTAAACTCTCAATATAAGCGCCATCTCTTCTTTTTCTTTGATCAACAACTACGATTCTGTAGAATGGTTGTTTTTTCTTTCCCATACGAGTAAGCCTAATCCTTACCACACTAACACCTCCGTTTTTATTTTAGATTGATTAAAATTTAAGTCCTTTTAAACCAAAAGGCATTTTTCCTTTTTTAAACATTTTCATTAGTTTTTTCATTTCTTCGTAATTTTTTAAAAGCTTGTTAATATCTTGAACTGAAGTCCCGCTACCTTTTGCAATTCTTTTTTTTCTACTTGCATTTAAAATTTTTGGGTTTTTTCTTTCCTCAGGTGTCATTGAATTAATGATTGCTTCGATAGTTTTTAGTTCCTTCTCGCCAGCATTTGTATCTACTTTAGGAGCCCCGGGAAGCATTTCAACAATTTTGGATAATGAGCCTAGTTTTTTAATCTCTTTAAGTTGTTCTTGGAAATCTTCTAAAGTAAATTCAGCTTGAATCATTTTTTTGCTTAATTTCTGCATTTTTTCCTTGTCTAATTCTTGTTCTGCTTTTTCTATCAAACTTAAGACATCGCCTAATCCTAAAATTCTATTTGCAATTCTATCTGGATAGAAATCTTCAAAATCTTCTATTTTTTCTCCTACTCCAATAAATTTAATAGGTTTGTTTGTAATGTAGCGTATGGATAATACTACACCACCACGTGCATCGCCATCCATTTTTGAAACTATAAAGCCAGTGACATCAAGTCTATCATTAAATGTTTTGGCTGAATTTACTGCATCTTGTCCAGCCATTGCATCAACTACCATTAAAATTTCATCAGGATTGATTCTTTCTTTTATTTGTTCAAGTTCAGACATCATTTCATCATCTATATGTAATCTTCCAGCAGTATCTAAAATTGCAACATTATAACCGCTATCTTTAATTTCATTCAAAGCAGTTTCTACTATTTTAATAGGATTTTTCCTATCACCTGTTATAACAGGAACATCTATTTTTTTACCAAGGGTAACTAATTGGTCAATCGCAGCGGGTCTATATGTATCGGCTGCTATAAGAATTGGATTTTTGCCTTTCTTTTTAAGAAAATTTGCAAGTTTAGCTGCGGTAGTTGTTTTACCACTTCCTTGAAGACCTACTAACATAAGAAAAGATGGAGTATGAACAATATTCAATGGAGATTTTTCACCCATTATCTTTACTAATTCATCTTTTAAAATCTTAATAAACATTTGATCCGGAGTCAATGATTTAAGAACACTTTCGCCCAATGCTTTGCTTTTAACATCTTCAATAAAATTTTTAACAACTTTATAATTAACATCAGCTTCTAAAAGAGAAAGCTTAACAATTTTAATAGCTTCTTGAATATTTTTCTCGGTGATTTTTCCTTTTCCAGATATAGTTTTTAGTGCTCTTGTAAGTTTCTCTTGCAAACTTTCAAACAAAAATACCACCACCTTTGAATCTCTATGTTTAAGTATAATATAGTTCAGCTTTTTTTCAATTAAATTAAATTCACAATTGATAACATCAAGATAATTAAACGTAACAAAAACATTACATTTTTAGAGTGTGTTAACTTAATTAATAGAACTAATGTAACCAATATTTAATAATTACAGAATGGAAGGATTTTAATAAATTTAATATACTGGTCTTCGAGGGAATAAAAAAGCTGTACTGGTATCATCTCAATTTTATGTTGTATTGCATCTAAGAGAGTTTTAGAAAATTTAGGATCTATTTCAAAATTTGGGCTGAAACACTTAGATCTTGCAAATACAAGTATTAATAATGTGGTTTTAAATCCTAATTTTTGTGCTTCGATTAATTCATTTAAATGTTTTAAACCTCTTTTGGTAGGTGCATCAGGAAATAGGGCAATTTTATTTTTGGAAAGGGTACATCCCTTAACTTCAATTAAAAATGAAAAATTTTTTGTTTTAACATAAAAATCAAGTCTACTATTTTTAAAAATTATTTCTGGTTTTATTGAGAGAATTTTATCATTAATAATCATTCCTGAATTTAAAAGCTTTTCAGCAATCTTTCTGTGATATATAGAATTTACTAATACCCATTCATTTTGTTTTTTAGCTGCGATTAAATCATACGATGTTTTACGATTAGGATTTGAGATATATTTTAATAAAACCTCGTTCCCTGGAAAGATAAGTTCAATTAATCTACCAGGATCATGAATATGTACTAGGGCCAATTCTTTGTTGGAAAGTTCTACTAAACCAACATATTTATTTATTCTTTCTAAAAATTTACCTTTGTGAGTAAACGGTATTTTAAAAATATTCATATTTTTATTATATCTTAAGTTGATTTTTTTTGTTAAATGTTGTATAATTTAGTTGAAAATAAATATTACTTCCCAAGGGGAGCTCCTGAATCCGGGGCTGAGAGGAAGGTGGAAACCTTCGACCCTTTGAACCTGAACCGGGTAATTCCGGCGGAGGGATTGGGAGAAAAATCTATCCCTCCTTTTGGAGGGATTAATTTTTAAGGAGGGGGAGATAGCATGAGGAAGATGATTATTTTAGTTTTTGTTATTTTTAGTTTAGTGCTTTTTTCAAATGGTTTAACTATATATACGTATGACAGTTTTGTTTCTGGTATTGGCCAGAAAGTTATTCCAGTTTTTGAAAAAATGTATGGATGTAAAGTTAATTTATTGTCCTTTGGAGATGCTGGAGCAGTTTTATCCAGATTAATTTTTGAAAAACAAAATCCTAGAGCTGATATAATTATAGGTTTAGATCAAGCTTTATTAAAAAAAGCTGTTGATAATGGGCTTATTGAAAAGTATACTCCAATAAATATCAATTTATTAAAATATCCTGAGTTTTTAAATGAATTTGCCGTTCCTTATGATTTTGGTTCTATTGCATTAGTTTACAACAAAGAAAAAGTTAAAAATCCTCCAAAATCTTTTCAAGATTTATTAAAGTCAGAGTATAAAGGTAAAATAGTAGTCGAAGATCCTAGAACATCTAGTACTGGACTAAGTTTTTTACTTTGGACTATTGCAGTTTATAAGGATAAGTACCTTGATTTTTGGAATAACTTTAAGAAAAACATTTTAAGTATTACTCCTGGTTGGGATGAAGCTTTTGAAATGTTAGAGTCTGGTGAAGCAGATATAATGGTTAGTTATGCTACTGATGGTGCGTATAGTTATTATTATTATAATTCTGTCAAATTTGTCCCTATAATTTTATCTGAAGGTGCATTTGTTCAGGTTGAATATGCTTCATTAGTAAAAAATTCAAAAAATAAAGAATTGGCAAAACGTTTTTTAGAATTTATTCTAATGGAGGAATTTCAAAAGGAAATACCATTAAATCAGTGGATGTTTCCAGTAACGGATGTAAAACTTCCAGAGGCATTTCAATATGTGCCTAAAATTGATAAAATTCTTGAAATAGATAATTCAATTTATGGAAAATTAGAGGAGATTCTTAAAGAATGGTCAAAAGTAGTTATTGGTGGATAATTCCGGTATTATTTATTGTTTTTGGAGTTTTATGCCCACTATTCAATCTATTTACTTTTTCTGGAGGATTTGAATTTAATGTAATCAAAGAAAATGCTAACATAATTTTTTTCACAATTAAACAAGCATTTATTTCATCATTTTTTACAATGTTATTAGGCTTGCCAGGAGCATATTTAGTTGCTCGAACTAAAATGAATGGATTTTTGAAATCATTGTTTAGGGTTTTATCCTCTGTACCCTTTGTTTTACCAGGTATTACTGTAAGCATGGGGTTTTTACTTGCCTTTGGAAAAGAAGGTTTGTTAACAAAGCTTTTAAATTTTCTTGGTTATAAAGAAAGAATTTTATTTACTTTTACAGCCGTAATTTTAGGCCATATTTTCTATAATTTTCCGTTGTTTATTCGAATTGTCGGAGAAACTTGGGAAAAAATTGATGGAGCATTAATTGAAGCAAGTAAAATTGATGGAGCTAATAATTTTAAAGCACTTTTTTTTATTGAATTTCCAATTTTATTATCTTCAATTTTAAAAGCATTTTTTCTTACATATGTGTACACATTTACTAGTTTTTCAATTGTATTAATTTTGGGAGGAATAAAATTTTCTACAATAGAAGTCTCGATATACATGTATACAAGAATATTGTTTGATTTTAAGAGTGCATTTACTTTAGCGACATTTCAAATGATATTTATTTCTATTTTTGCTTATTTTGTAAATTTAAAAAAAGAAAGTTTTCAAAGTGGAAAAGTTAAAAAAGAAAAATTTCCTAAATGGGGATATCTTTATTTAATTTTAATATTTTTATTTTTATTTGTCCCTTTATTTTATTCTTTCTTTTCAGGCTTTTTAACTTATGGTGGAGGCTTTGGAATTGAAAATTTTAGAAGATTGTTTTCATTAAAATTAGCTCAGTTTATAGGAACAGATATTAAATCTTTAATTCTATATTCTTTACTTTTGCCTTTATTATCAACATTGATTGTAATTTCAATTGCATCAATTGCTTCATACTATTCAGTTAAAGGAAAAAAATTAGATTATCTTCTTATGATTCCAGCAGCAGTTTCTCCTGTAACAATAGCCTTTTCGTATATTTTGCTAAGGATTTCACCTTTTAATTCTTTAATTTTGGTTTACTCGTTAATTTCATTGCCAATAGTATATGGTTTAATAGAAAGTGGCTGGCAAACTATAAATTTTGAGGTAGAAGAAGCTGCTTTATTGGATGGGGCAAATTTTTGGATTTTAAATACAAAAATTAGATTTCCTTTAATAAAATATCATTTGCTTACAGCAATTGTTTATGCGTTCACAATTTCACTAGGAGAAATGTCAGCAACCATTACTATTTCAGAACCTCCAATATCGACTTTTTCAATTGCAATTTATAGATTGTTAAGTTCAAGAAAAATTTCCGAAGCAAGAGCATTAAATACTATTTACAATTTGATAGTTTTTGTGCTATTTGGACTTATTGAATATTTAAGAAACAAAAATAATAAGCGGAGATAATTCTCCGCTTTTATTATAATTTCCAAATTTCTTTAGCATATTCCTTAATTGCTCTATCACTTGAAAATATCCCAACTCTTGCAACGTTTAATAATGTCTTTTTATTCCATTCATTTTTATTCCTATATAATTCATCAATTTCTTTGTGTTTTGTTTTATAACTGTCAAAATCAGCCAAAAGCATGTATTCATCAGGTTCACTTCCATTAATTCCGAATAATAGTGAATGAAAAATATCGCTAAATAAATGTGGATTATCTTTATTAAAAAATCCTGAATTTATCGAATCTAGGATTTTTCTGATGTTTTCATTTTTTAGATATATTTCATACGGATTATACAATCTTGATTCTTTAAGTCTAACAACCTGTTCAGCATTCAAACCAAAAATAAAAATATTATCTTCACCAACGCATTCTTTGATTTCGATATTTGCACCATCAAGTGTACCAATTGTAAGAGCACCATTTAGAGCAAATTTCATATTTCCAGTACCAGAAGCTTCTTTTCCTGCTGTTGATATTTGTTCACTAATATTAGCCGCGGGTATAATAATTTCAGCTAAAGAAACATTATAATTAGGGATGAAAATAACCTTTAATTTATTGTTAATTTTACTGTCGTTGTTAATAACATCAGCGATACTATTTATAAGTTTAATAATCAATTTTGCCATTCTATAACCAGGAGCAGCTTTTCCACCAAAAATAAAGGTTCTTGGTACCATATCGTAATCTGGATTTTCTTTTAATTTAAAGTAAAGATGAATGATATGCATCGCATTTAAAAGTTGTCTTTTATATTCATGAATCCTTTTTACTTGAATATCAAAAATTGATTCCGGATCTACTTTAATCCCTAAATTTTTGAAAATATAGTTAGATAACCTTAATTTGTTTTTTTGTTTTACTTCGTAAAATTTATCCAAGAAGATTGGATCGTTTAAGAATTTTTCCAAGTTTCTAAGTCGTTCTAGATCTAAAATCCATTTGTCGCCAATTGATTCTGTAATTAATTTAGAAAGTTCAGGATTGGATTGCAGTAACCATCTTCTTTGTGTTATTCCGTTAGTTTTATTGTTGAATTTCTCAGGCCAGATGTCGTAAAAATCTTTGAAAACTTTGTTTTTCAAAATTTCAGTATGAAGTTTTGAAACACCGTTTACGGAAAAAGAACCAACAATTGAAAGATTAGCCATTCTTATCTGTTTAGTACTACCTTCTTCAAATATAGAAACATTTCTAATTTTTTGAATATCTTTAGGGAAACTTTTTGAAACAGTTCCTAAAAATCTAGAGTTAATTTCGTATAATATTTCAAGGTGTCTTGGCAATAGCTTTTCAAATAAATGAACTTCCCATTTTTCCAAAGCTTCTGGCATTACCGTGTGGTTTGTATAAGCAAAAGTTTTTTTAGTTATATTCCAGGCTTCTTCCCAGCCTAAAAATTCTTCATCTAATAATATTCTCATTAATTCAGGGATTGCAAGAGAAGGATGTGTATCGTTTAATTGAATAACATTTTTTTCAGAAAAATACTCAAAGTTATTTCCAAATTGAGATTTATATCTTCGAACTATATCTTGAAGAGATGCTGAAACAAAGAAATATTCTTGTTTTAATCTTAATTCTCTTCCAGCGTAAAATGCATCATTAGGATATAAAATTTTAGAAATACTTTCAGATAGAATTTTTGATTCAGATGCTTTTAAATAATTTCCTTTTTGGAAATTATCAAAATCAAATTCAGTTATTGGTTTTGCAGACCATAATCTTAATGTATTAACAACTTTATTACCATAACCGACTATTGGAATATCATAAGGTACTGCTAAAACATCATAAGTATCTGTCCATCTAAATCTTAAATTTCCATTTTCATCTTTATAAGATTCAGATCTACCAAAAAATTTAACTTTTACTGTTCTATCTTTCCTTTCTATTTCCCAAGGATAACCATCCTTAAGCCAATCATCAGGTAGCTCTTTTTGAAAACCATTTTCAAAAATTTGTTTAAAAATTCCAAAATCATATCTTATTCCATATCCATACCCTGGAAAACCTAATGTAGCAATAGAATCAAGGAAACAAGCAGCGAGTCTCCCGAGACCTCCGTTGCCCAAACCGGCATCAGGTTCAATGTTTGATAAATCTTCAAGAGATAAACCAATGTCCTCCATTGTTTTTTTTATAGTATCTTCGATTTGCAAATTTAAAATATTATTGTAAAGAAGTCTACCTATTAAAAATTCAATTGATAAATAATAAACTCTTTTGATATTGTGGTTTCTATAATAATTTTTTTGGGTTTCCAACCATTTTTCCATTATTCTATCTTTAACCGACAAAGATAGAGCATAAAATTTGTCCCATATGGAAGCATTTTTAATATCTTTACCAATTGTCAAGTTAAGGTGATCGAAGAAATTTTGTTTTATAATTAAAGGTTTTAAAGAAGTTCTAAATCTTCCACTTTGATTTTCTGGTTTAAATTGGAACATATAATTACCTCCATTCGGAAACGATTCCATATATTGTTTAAAAACCCAAAAATATTTTACATTTTTTAAAGTGAAATGTCAAGAAAACAAAAGAAATTTTAAGAATTTTGCGAATATTTATCTTTAGTGAAGATAGATGAATAAAAATATATTATTTAAGTAAAATTAAAGCCCGGCTTTGCCGGGCTTTAAAAGATGTAAAAATTTTTATTCTACTGGTTCGAACATACTTTTATCTACTCCACAAACAGGACATATCCAATCTTCTGATAAATCTTCAAATTGAGTTCCAGGTTCTATTCCATTATCTGGATCCCCTTCTTCAGGATCATATATGTATCCACATACTGTACATCTGTACTTCATATTATCCCCACCCTTCTAGTAATAAATTACATTAATATTTTAACATAAAATTTTTTTAATATCCAAATGAGAATATACCTGTAGCTCCTTTGTAGTAATAGAATATAGCTACATAATCACCTTTTTTTACTTTACTAATCACATCATTCCAATCATTTAAATCTTTTATATCATAAGTCTTTCCGTTAATTGCAATTCTAAATATAACGAATCCTTTTGAAATATAATTATTTGTGCTTTCTTTTACTATTACACCAGTAATCTTTTGAGGTATTTGGTAAGTTTCCCTATCGCTTTCTGAAATCTCATCGACTTTAATTCCAATAAATTCCCTAGCTTGAATATTGTCTTCGTTTTTTTCAGATGATTCACCTAAAGTTACTTCAATTTCATGAATTTTACCTTTTCTATCAAATTTTATTTTTACTTTTGAACCGGGTGTATAATTGTGAATTATAGATGCCAGTTCACTTGCTGAAGTTACTGAAAGGCCTTCAACTTCTAATATTACATCTCCTTCTCTTAATCCAGCCTTTTCAGCGGGAGAATTTTCAATAATCTGCGCAATGTAAACTCCTTTATTTACTTTCAATCCTAAAGCTTTTTGAAGTTCAGGAGTAACAGTTTGCATATAAACACCTAAAAATGCTTTTACTGCTTTTCCAGTAGTTATTATACTTTCAATGAATCTTTTTGCCGTATTTATAGGGATTGCAAATCCTATATTCATTGCTTCTGAAGGTGCAATTATAGCGGTGTTTATTCCAATTACTTGACCATGAATATTTAAAAGTGGTCCGCCACTATTTCCCGGATTAATTGCAGCATCTGTTTGTATTAAGTTTGTATAATATCCAGAACCATCAGGTTTGGGAATTTTTCTTCCAGTTGCAGAAATTACTCCAAGAGTAACCGTGTGCTGAAAACCAAGAGGATTTCCAATTGCAATTGCCCATTCACCAATTTTCAGATTCTCTGAATCACCGAATTCAACAATAGGTAGATCTTTATCTTTTGGATCAATTTTTAAGATTGCAATATCTAATTCTTCATCACCACCAATGTATTCAGCATTATATTCACTACCATCAAGCAATGAAATCTTTATATCTTCTGCTTTTTCAACAACATGATAGTTGGTTAAAATGTATCCTTTTTTGTCAAAAATAAATCCAGAACCTAGACTTGTACCTTTTTGCTGGTATTGTTTTGGAATATCACCAAACCATTTTTTAAAGAAATCTTGAATAAAAGGATCAATATAGGTTGAAGAATAAACTGTTGCCTCAATTTTTACAACTGCTGGTGCAGCTTCATTTACAACATTAACCACTGGACTTACATAATCAGGATTAACATAACCAAAGATCACAAGACTAAACAAAATAATTGGTAGAATAATCCATTTTCTCATTTCCACACCTCCTTGTAAAATTAACTGTAAGGTAAAATAAATTTACTTCTTCCTCTTTATTGACTATAAACAGGCTTTATAAGTTCTAAAATAAAGTTTTCAAATTTTACATATTATGTTATAATGTAAATGAAAAGTAACATTGATTTTTGGGGGTGATAACCATGAAGGTTGAAATGATAGTAAGAAATACGCCGATAACAATTACAGATGAAACTCCTTTTTTTATTATCTTAAGAGATTTATTTTATGGTGGTGACTGGGAAAAATTAAAAAAAGACTTTACTGAGGAAAGATTCATGAAACATGTTAATTCTTTGGAATTTTTGGAAAAAAATGTAGTTATCTTAGATGAGAATTTTTATGATCCAATTATTTGGTCAGAATTTAATGCGTTTTTAAATGAAAATCAAATTACTCCTGAAAGGTTTGAACATGCAACTGTAGATGGACTTTATGATTTGGCTTTAGAATATGCTGATAAGTCTTTAATAGGGGATGCAAAAAATATTTTGGAATTTGCAATTAAAGTCGACAAAAATTATGCGCCCGCTTATGAATTTTTAGGAAGTTTGCTTGTTGAGCAAGGTCAAACTGAGGAAGCATTAAAATTTTTGAAAAGGGCGATTGAAATAGATCCTTGGCTTGTTCAAGGATATTCTACTTTAGGTGAAATATATTATAATTTAGGAAAATACAATTTAGCTGTTCAATATTGGGAAAAAGAAATAGAATATGCTCCAAATGATTTATTTACATATTTCATGCTGGCTGATGCTTATACTCGTATGGAAAACTATCAGAAAGCAATCGAAACATTAAACAAATTATTGGAATATGACGGTAATAATATTATAGCTATGTATGAATTGGCAGAATTATATCGAAAAATTGGAAAAGAAGCTGAAGCACGAACTGTTGAAGAAGAAATATTGCAAACTAAACCGATTGAGTCAAACGGTATTGAAATTTGGGCAAAAATTCAAATGAAATATGGAAGATACAATGAAATTATTAAAGTTATTGAACCGATGTTAGAAAGTAACTTCAATGCTATTGATTTAAAAACTTTATTAATAGTTCCTTATATGAAATTAGGTGAAATTGAAAAGGCAAGAAAATTATTTGAAGAGATCAAACAAAATGATTTTTGGTATGCTTACAGTAAAAAAGAGATTTTTGATCAATTTTTGACAGAAAGGGAGAAGGAGCTTTGTGGTATATCTTAAATTTCATAATTGGCGCAATATTTGGTAGTTTTCTGAATGTAATAATTTATAGAGGCGTGGAGGGTTTAAGTATCAAAAATCCTCCACGCTCTTTTTGCCCTAATTGTAAAACAAGACTTAAATGGTATGATAATATTCCAATACTGAGTTTTTTAATCTTAAAAGGAAAATGTAGGTATTGCGGAACGAAAATTTCGCCACGATATTTATTTATTGAACTTATACTTTCTTTTGGCTTTTTAATCCATTATATAGCTTTTGCTTTTCCAATAGCATTGATATTAGATTCTCTACTTTTTGTTACTTTAGCTGTAATTTTCATTGATTTAAAAATTATGATGATTCCTGATTTTGCTTGGATTGTTGTTGGCTTGGCAGGTTTTTTGGATGTTTTTTTAAATGGTGATTTTCTTTTTAGAATACTAGCATTTTCTATTGTATTGCTTGTTCTTTTAATTTTAAAGTTTTTATATAGAGATAGTTTAGGTTCTGGCGATATATTTTTAATGACTGCTTTTTCTTTTCTTTTGTCTTTACCACTTGCTTTTTATATGATGATTATTTCTTCAGTATTAGGAATTCTTTTTGCGATTGTGAAAAGATCAAAGATTATTCCTTTTGGCCCTTTTATTTCGCTATCTGGTTATATTTTGTACATATTAAATGTTTTGTATTTTCTAAAATAACTAAAAACTAGAGAATTATCGAGGTGCAAAATTGAGAATATTTTTAATTTTTTTAAACAGTTTTTTGTTATTAGTTTTGTTCCTTGCATCACAGTTTTATCCTGTGAAGTTTTTTGATAAATTAGTTTCAAAAAATTTTGATAAATTCCTGATATTAAGTGTTATTAAAGTAGAAAGCAATTTTAATCCGAAAGCTGAATCATATACTGGTGCCTATGGTTTAATGCAAGTTTTGCCTTCAACAGCTAAGTGGTTAAATCAGAAATATAGTCTTAATTATAATTATAAAGATTCTGAAGACAATATAAAACTTGGAATTCTATATTTGGATTATTTGTATGAGCTAACAAATGATATTGAAGATACCTTGGTTTTTTATAATACCGGTCCAAATGCTACAAACGAGGTCAAAAGGGATTCAGGTAATAGATATTTAAAAAAAGTCAAAAGAACATATTTTATATATAAATTTTTGTATCGGAGTGATTAATATGGAAGTAGTATTTTCTAGTGAAATTAAAACTTTAGATCACAAGGCTATCGAAAAATTTGGGATTGATTCTTTGGTCTTAATGGAGAGAGCTGGTTTGGCAGTAGTAGAAACATTAAAAAAGTATAAATCTAATTTAAAAAACAAAAAGGTTGTAGTTGTATGCGGGAAAGGAAATAATGGAGGAGATGGATTAGTAGTTGCAAGAGAGTTATTAAATATCACGAGTACAGTTAATGTAATTATGATAGACGATCCTCAAACTAAGGAATGTAGGGCGAATTTTAATGCTTACATAAATTCAGGTGGAGATTTAATATATTTTAATTTTGAAAATAAAAAAGAAGTTATAAATATTGTAAAAAATAGCGATATTGTTATTGATGCAATATTTGGTGTAGGCTTAACAAAGCCAGTTAAAGATAAGTATTACGAGATAATTGAAATAATAAATAATTATTCTAATTTTGTAGTTTCTATTGATATTCCTTCAGGGTTATCCGCTGATAATGGCAGAGAAATGGATATATCTGTTAAAGCTAATCTAACAGTAACATTTGAATTTCCAAAAGTAGGACATTTATTATTTCCAGGGAGAGAATTAACTGGAAAATTGGAAATTGTTAAAATAGGTTTTCCGAAAAAGTTAATTAAAGAACATGGATTTGATAAATTTTTAATTACGTCTAGTTTAGTTAAAATTCCTAAGAGATTGAGAGATTCTAACAAAGGTACATATGGTAAGGTTGTAATTATAGGGGGTTCTAAAAAATTCTTTGGAGCCCCACTTTTAAGTGCCTTGGCTGCTTCAATATCTGGGGCTGGAAAAATTTATATTTCTTCATTTAAAGATGTTGTTTTAAATGCTATCAATTATGAACCTGGAATTATTCCTTTGGTTTTAGAAGGTGAATTTTTTACGTGTAAACATATAAATAAGATATTATCTGTTGAAGATAACAAAACAGTTTATATTTTAGGTCCAGGAATTGGAAATGAGCCCAAAACAATTGAATTTACTAAAGCATTTGTTGAAAACACGAAACAACCAATTATAGTAGATGCTGATGCTATTATAAATCTTTCTGAAAATTTAGGAACACTTAAAAATAAAAATAATCTGATTTTAACTCCTCATCCTGGTGAATTTGCAAAGCTCTTTAAGCTATCTTTGAATGAAGTAAAATATAATTTTGATTTGTTAAAAAACAAAGCAAAAGAAAATGGAAATATAATAGTTTTAAAGGATTCAACAACTATGATATCTGATGGTCAATTACTTTATTTTAACGTTTCTGGAAATTCTTCCCTTTCAAAAGGCGGAAGCGGAGATATTTTATCTGGTTTAATTGGTGGTTTTGTTGCTCAAGGGTTAGAATTATTTCAAAGTGCGATATCTTCTGTGTATATACTTGGGGTTTCTTCTGAACTTTTTGAACCAGAAGGAAGAAATATGATTTCTGAAATTGTTGGTTTAATACCAAAAGCTATAAAAAAGATTATAAAAGAGAAGGAGGAACTAAATGGAATTTTATCCTGAATATGAGTTAAAGCCCCAATTATTTAGTGAATTTCCACTAGATTGGTCAGAAATATTTGGTAATCAAAAACCTATTCATGTAGAAATAGGTTTCGGAAATGGGGAATTTGCATCATATTATTGTAATAAAAATCCCCAAATTAACTATGTGGGATTGGAATTATCAATAACTTCAATGATAAAAGCACAGAAAAAATTGAAAAGTAAAAATATAAAAAATGCAAAATTGATTTTAGTAGATGGTAAATTTGGTTTAAGAGAGTTTTTTGATAATGAAACAATCGAAAAAGTTATTATGAATTTTCCAATTCCATGGTATAAGAATTCTCATGCCAATAGAAGAATAGTTTTAAAAGAATTTTTTGAAGTTTTGTCCGTTGTTTTGAAAAAAGATGGTTATTTTGAATTATTGAGTGATCAAGAATGGTATATAATTGAATCCAGAAATAACGCAGAAACAACTGGTTTTTTTAAAGTGTTTCCAGTTGAAAAAAATCCTCTAAGAGAATTTATTACAAGATATGAAAGAAAATGGATAAATTTTGGTAGAAATATCTATAGATTAACAATTCAGAAAAAGTCATCTGGAAACATTGAGAGATTAATTGGAGGTGTCAAAGAAATGCCACATGCAAAAGGGAAAATTACTATAGAAAAAATAAATTATATAAATGAGATGGTATTTAAAGACTATGAAAAAACATTTGTTGTAAAAGGAGTTTATAAAAAATTAGAAAAAGATGAATACATAATTAAAGTAATTTCTTCTGATAAAGATTTTGTTCAGCATTATTTTCTCATTCTTTATAACAAAGGCAATGAATGGACTTTAAAATTGGATAGTGAATCAAATCCTTATCGTACTCCCGCTGTGAAATGGTCAGTAAAAAAATTAATGGAGGTATTGAGTTGAAAATAGGTATTTTGGGTGCTGGAAGTTGGGGAATAGCTTTTGGTAATTTGTTAATTGATAATTCACAGGAAGTTTTAATTTGGGCAAGAAGGAAGAAATATGTGGAGGAAGTTAATTATACAAAAAAAACTCCTTATTTAAAGAATATTGAAGTAAAAGCTACTTTAACAAATGATTTAAAAGAATTTCTAGAATTTACTGAAATTCTTGTTATTGCTGTTCCTGTACAATTTATTAGAAATATTTTTCAAGAAATCATAAAATATGATTATAAATTTTCTTTAATTTTAAATTTATCCAAAGGAATAGAAATAAAAACTTTAAAAAGAGTATCCGAAATAGTAAAAGAATACTTCAAAGCACCATATACAGTTTTATCTGGTCCTTCACATGCAGAAGAAGTTGCAAAAAAAATTCCAACCGCTGTAACAGTAGCTGGGAATAATTATAATTTTTTTCAAAAGATTTTGAGTAACGATTATTTTAGAGTGTATTCTTCTGAGGATGTTACTGGTGTAGAAATTGCAGGGGCATTAAAAAATGTTATGGCAATAGCTGCTGGAATTTTGGATGGATTTGGCGATTGGGATAATTCCAAAGCTGCGTTGATGACAAGAGCATTGTTTGAAATGATTAAATTTGGGAAAGAATTTGGTGCAAAAGAAGAAACTTTTTTTGGATTGGCAGGTGTAGGCGATTTAATGGTTACTTGTAATAGCAAACATAGTAGAAACAGAAAATTAGGTGAATTAATAGCAAAAGGTAAAAGTTTAAATGAAATTCTTTCATCAACAAATATGGTTGCTGAAGGAATGTTTACAGTTCAAGCTGTAAAAAATTTTTCCATCAACAAAAATATTGATATGCCTATTTCAAATGAAGTTTATGAAATTTTGTTTAATGGTAAAGATCCAAAAAAATCAATGATTGAATTAATGAGAAGACCTTTAAAAAGTGAGTGGTATATATGATTTATATGATTATGAATTTTTTGATGGGTCTTTTATTCATGTTAGTATTTTTCGGTATTGAAAAATTTTGGTTAAGCTTTTTTATTTCTATTGTAGTTAGTGTTTTTATTTTTCCAGGAAAATATAATTTTATAAAATTGATTTTTGATGTCTTTAAACTTATTCCAAAAATAATTTATGAAAGTTTTGTATTATTTTTTTTAAAAGATGAATCTATTGAAGATTTAAAATATACTGATGATTTTGAAATGTTAAGAAAAATCATAAAAATTACAATAACTCCTAAAACACTAGTTTTTGATCATGATGATGATTATATATTTATTCACAAAATGGATTGAGGTAGATAAAATGTTAATAGATGTTGTTGGAATAATCTTGTCTGTTTTATTATCTTTTTTAATGATTTTAAAGAGCAAAAATATTTATGAAAAACTGATCCCCTTATTGTCTATATCTACAAAAATATCATTATTGATAATTCTCGTATCTTTCTTTTATAATTTACCATATATTTTTGAAGTAGGTATTTTTTATTTGCTGTTGTCAATAGGGGGTTCTTTTATTATTGCTTCGTTTGTTTCAAGGAGTGATATATGATGTCAGTTATACAGTTGATATTAATTCATTTAGGTATAATTATAATGATTTTGAATAATTTTTTAGCATTTAAAACAAAAAAAATTTTGAAAAAGATCCATTATCTTAGTGCTGGAGATACTGCTGCTGGAATTTTAATTTTAATTTCTTTGATGCTTTCAAAAGTCTATTTTTTAAAATCTTTAATTGCTTTATTAATAATTTTAATAGGGTCACCTTCTGTAGCTTATTTTACAGCTCATGCAATTTTGAAGAGAGGGGAAAATATTGGAGATAATTAGGTGTATTTTGATGCTTTTAGCTGTGTTTGTTTCTGGATTTGCGGTATTTTCTAAAAAACCTTTTAATTCATTTATTTTTAGGACAATTTTAAGTGTCATAGTTGTTGGTTTGTATGTTAGCTATTTATCTCCTGATGTTGCTCTTGCTGAAGCAATGCTTGGGGCGCTTTTGACAACTTTCATTTATTTACTGGCTTTTAAAATTCATTCTGAGATTAAAGTAGGTGTGATAATTTTACCAGTTTTATGTGAAAAATATCAGGAATATTACAAGGGGATAGTTCCTGAAATCTTGGAAGAATTTTCAAAAAGATACAATTACAAATTAAAATTTTTAGAAGCGAATGATTTTGATGAAATTTCAAAATTATTGAGCGATTCTCAAGTTGATATTGGGATTTGCTACAACGGCGATTTTAATATTTTAGAACTTCCAATATATGATTATAATGGAAACGAGAAAAATTTTTTTGAAATACAAGAACTTTTAAAAAAAGAAAATAATTTAGACGTTTTGGTAAAAACTGAACATAAAATTTTGTCTTTTTGTTTTTCTGATAAAAATTCAATTTTATATGAAGAATTTATGGATTTCTATTCAAAATTTTCTTTAAAAAGAGTTTTAACAAAACACATAAGGGGGTTTTAGCTATGTCATATGTACAGTATAGTATTGAAAAAATTCTTGATTTATGTTCAATACCAAGTCCTACTGGTTTTACACATAAAGTTATTAAATATTTAATTGAAGAATTTAAAAGATTAGGGTTTAGTTATACTTTAACAAATAAAAATAACTTATTGGTTGATTTAGGACACGGAGAAAATGATGCTTTAATGTTTGTTGCACATGTGGATACATTAGGAGCAATGGTGAAATATATAAAAAGCAATGGTAGACTGAGCATAAGTAAAATAGGTTCTTTTCCGTTCAACCATATTGAAAATGAAAATTGTATAATCCACACAAGGGAAGGTAAAGAATATACTGGAACAATATATTTAACTAAACCATCAGTTCATGTATATAAAGAAGTAGGTACTTTGGAAAGAAACGATGAAAACATGGAAATTGTTTTGGACCAAAAAGTATTTAATGAAGAAGAAGTAAGAAATTTAGGTATAATGCCTGGTGATTATATATCATTTGATCCTAGGACAATTTTGACTAAAACAGGTTTTATAAAAAGTAGACATTTAGATGACAAAGCAGGTGTTGGAATATTATTGGGACTTGCAAAAGCCATACGAGATTATGCTACTGAACCAAAGAGGAAAATATTTATGATGTTTACTAGTTATGAAGAGGTTGGTCATGGTGCTGCAAGTTCGATACCCGTGGAAGTTACTGAAGTTATCTCTGTAGATATGGGAGCTATTGGTGAAGGATTAAATTCAAATGTTTATTCTGTATCTATTTGTGCAAAAGATTCCGGTGGCCCTTATAATTATGAGGTAGTTTCCAAACTTATTAAAGCGGCAAATATTGCAGAAGTCGATTATACTATTGATATTTATCCTTATTATGGTTCAGACGTAGAAAGTAGTTTAAGAGCAGGATATGATGTTAAACATGGTTTAATAGGCCCTGGTGTTTATGCTTCTCATGGATACGAAAGAACGCATATTGATGCAATCGAAGCTACTTTAAAGTTATTACAGGTATATGTTGAATTAGATTAATAAATTTTTCTTTGCTGTGTTATAATTTAATTAGAGTAGCCTTATTTATAGGAGGTTTGGAAATGTCTGATGTAGGTTATTTGACTTCTGCTGAAAGGAAGTATCTTTTAGTTGTTTTTTTAACATTAAATGAAATGGGTTGGACTAGATTAAAAAAGATTTCCGATTTTGCAAAAGTAAAGATGCCTTCTGCTAAACAATCTTTGGATTCTTTAGCTAAAAAAGGTCTGATTTATTATGAACGAAGAGGTGCCATTACATTGACTAAACGTGGCAAAGAAATAGCAATTAAAGAAAACGAAAATATTCAAGCAGTTAAAAAATTTTTCTCTGAAATTATGTTAATTAATCCTGAAAAAGTTAATGAAGCGTGTTGGAAAATTTATTTTGAAATGTCTGATGAAGTAGTTGAGAAATTTGTTTTGTTTGCTAAATTTATGGATCAATGTCCTATTGAAAAGCCTGTATTTATTAATCATTTTAAAGAGTTTTTAAAAAATGGTTCAATTAAATCAGAATGTCCTTTTTTGCATAAAACAGAAAAAGGAGGAAATTGAATTGGAAAAAGATATATTAATAAAAATAGATAAAGAAAAAGTTCATATTTTAAGCTATATTTTGGAATCCGAAGATAATCTCGTTAATGTTAGAAAATATGAAAATGGAATTTTACGATTAATTGTACCGAATGACTTGATTAAGAAACTTTTGATTTTTTTAGAAGATTTAGAAAATAAAATTGGATTTGAAATTTTAGAAATTAAAGAAAATTCTGGAAGTGCAGATTAGTGAAAAGCTTTTTTGTAGTTTGCTTCTTTTTTTTTGTTTTTAGTTTATTTTTTTCACAAACAGTATACATGAAAATTGGTGAAAAATTAGTAATTAAAGGACTATCTGAAAATTTTAGATTTTCTTTTCCAGATTTAACCGATGACCTAGTAGTTGCTATATATGGTGATAGTAGATGGGGAGATAAAATACATAAAATAATAGTAAATGAAATCTCAAATTTTACTCCTGATGTTATTGTCCACTTAGGGGATATGGTTAACAAAGGGAATAATTTAAATGACTGGAATTTGTTTTTCGATATAACACTTCCTTTGAGACAAGAAGCATATTTTCAAGTTGTAAAAGGAAATCATGAAAACCCTGATGATTATTTTAGACATTTTTTTGGAATCGATAATTATTATTCTGATTTTTTGGATTTTAGGTTTATTTATTTAGATCTAGATATTGGACTTGAAAATATTAAAGAATTCTTACTTAAAAATACTACAAAAAAAACAATTGTATTTTTACATTATCCTATTTTTACTGTTGGAGCATACTGTAACAACTCTTATATAAAATCACTTAGCACTTTACATGAACTTTTTAAAAATTTAGAAATAAAATTAGTTTTTTCAGCTCACGATCATAATTATCAAAGATTTTTTGTTGAAGGTATAAATTATGTTATTTCAGGTGGTGGCGGTGCCTCTTTATATAGTAAAAAATGTGATAATAATTATCTGATTAAGTTTTATAAAACATATAATTATGTTATTTTAACTATTAAAAATAATATTGTTTATGTAAAAAGTTTTGACATCAATAAAAATATTATAGATAGTTTTGAAGTTGGATATTAATGTTTAAGGAAGGGATTATATGAAAAAATTAGTAATTATTTTAATTTCAATAATTTTATTTTTGTTTCCGCTAATTTTTTATCTAATTGATAAGTATCAGGCTGTAAATGAATTTAAAGATTTTAAGATGATATTAGAAGATAATATTAAAAGTTATGATGCGTTAATTAATGAGCTTATCAAATTTAAAGATCCAGATGGTTATGTAGTTGAAAATAATAAATTATATTATAAAGGAAATATTGTTGAAGTTAATAAAATTAACAATGGTTATGCAGTAATTAAATTATTGAGCGATGAGTATGAATTATTTTATATAAATAATTCGAAAATTTACAAAATTCCAAAAATAAAATCTAATTTTATCTTGTATGATTCAAATAAAAAAATAATTACAGAAAATAATTTTTCTAAGGAAATAGAAAGTATTTTTCCTAATGTTAAAAACAACAATATTACTTTTTATATGGGAAAAAAGGTATATTTTGAGAAAGTTTCATTTGATAATGGATTAAGTGCTATAGTATTTGTAAATGTTCCAACTCAACATTTGCTTTTATATTTTCTTTTTGTTCCTTTGGGTGTTTTATTTTTATTTGAATTTGGAATTTTTGAAAAAATTAAGAGTTCAAAAAAGGGGGATAAGTAATGATTTCAACAAAAAAGGGTGATGACGGGAAAACGTTTTTAGCGAATGGAGAAAGAGTATTTAAAGATGATCTGCGAGTGGAGGCATATGGAACTTTAGATGAATTAAATTCATATTTGGGACTTGTTAAAAATTACTTGCCTGCAGATGAGAAAAATATTCTGGAAAAAATTCAGAAAACGATATTTAGAATTTCAGCAGAATTAGCAAAAGCAGAAAAATTTATTAAACTGGTTGAAAAAGAAGAAGTTGATGAATTAACTCAACTAGTGAACAAATTTGAAAAAATGGTTAATTTGAAAAATTTCGTTTTGCCGGGTTCAAACTCTATTAGTGCAATTTTGGATATTGCTAGAACCGTTGCTAGGAGAGCAGAAAGAAGAATTGTTTCTTTGTCAAAAAAAGAAAATATAAGAAAAGAAGTAATAGCATATATTAATCGACTATCAGATTTTTTATTTTTACTTGCAAGAATAGTTGAAAAAGATGATGTAAAATTAATAGACTTTAAAAAGGAGTGATCTTTAGGTGATTTATATAAATGGAGAAAATTTAAGTCTAGAAGAAGTTCATAGAATAGCTCGAAAGAAGGAAAAAGTTGCACTTGCAGATGAAGCAAGAAGAAAAATGGAGAAATCAAGAAAACATATTGAAAAAATTTTAGGACTGGATAAACCTGTATATGGAGTTAATACAGGTTTTGGTGCTTTAGTAAAAGTTAGAATTTCAGAAGAACAATTGGAAAAATTACAACGAAATATTGTATTGTCGCATTCAGCTGGAGTGGGTAAGCCGTTAAAAAAAGATATCGTTCGAGCTATGATGTTATTAAGAGCTAATTCTTTAGCAAAAGGATATTCTGGAGTAAGGCCAATTGTAGTTGAAAAATTAATTGAATTTTTAAATAATGATATTTATCCATATGTTCCAGAAAAAGGTAGTGTTGGTGCAAGTGGTGATTTAGCCCCTCTTTCCCATATAGCAATGTCTCTTATTGGTGAAGGTTATGTAATTGAAAATGGAGAAAAAGTAAAAACTATTGATGTTTTAAGAAAAAAGGGTCTCACTCCTTTAAAATTAAAAGAAAAAGAAGGATTGAGTTTATTAAATGGTACTCAGTACATGACGTCTATATTGTCTTTAGTAGTACACGATTCTTTGAATTTATTAGAATTATCTACAAAAGTTGCTGCAGCAAGCGTAGATGCTTTATTTGGCACACCCAAAGCGTATGATATTAGATTGCAAGAAGTGAGAAATCACAAAGGTCAAAAAATTATTTCTGAAATTTTGTTAGAATATCTCGAAGGAAGTCAAATAAGAGAATCTCATAAAAATTGTCAAAGAGTCCAGGATGCATATTCTATTAGAGCAATTCCACAAGTTTATGGTGCAGTCTATGATACATTGACATATGCTTCTAAAGTTATAGAAAACGAAATAAATGCATCAACAGATAATCCATTAGTTTTTGTCGACGAAATAATTAGTGGTGGAAATTTTCATGGTGAACCAGTTGCTTTAGTAGCTGATTTTTTGGCAATAGCTTTAACTGATTTAGGAAATATGATTGAAAGAAGAATAGATAGACTGGTTAATCCATTAATTAATGAAAAATTGCCGCCATTTTTGTCCTCAGGAATGGAAGGTCTAAATTCAGGATATATGATTTGGCAATACACAGCTGCAGCATTATGCAATGAAAATAAAGTTTTATCTCATCCAGCTTCTGTTGATACAATTCCTACCTCAGCTTATCAAGAAGATCATGTGAGCATGGGAGCTACAGCAGCAAGAAAATTGTTAAATATTTTTGATAACATTCTCTCTTTAGTTGCAATAGAAGCAATGTTATCAAAAGTAGCATTAGAATTTCGCAGGCCACTAAGATCTTCATCAAAAATTGAGGATTTTTATTCAAAATTTAATATTGAACTATCTGGAGATAGATATTTTGGGGACGATTTTGAAAATATAAAAGAATTTTTAAAATCAGAAATTTTAAAATAAAATGGCTCCTATTAGGAGCCATTTTATATATTATTCTTCGTCATCATTGTAATTTAAAAAGTCTTCTAGGTCATCATCTATAGGAATTTCTTCTTCCTCCTCATCTAAACTATCAATAGTTCTTTCTTTTATATCATCTTTAGAATATCCAAAAGGATTTTTTGGATCTAAGGTGCCGCTAAAGATCTCAATTTTTGATTTTCCATCAATTAAATAAGCTTTCGCTTTTACTGGTCCTTTAAGTGTTGATAAAATTTTTTTGACAAGTTCTTCATCTAAATCTTGATTTTCAGCACAGGATAAGTTCAATTTGTTATCTGAATAATCAATACTAGTATTATTTTTAGATGCTAATTCTATAATACTTGAGTTTTGGAGGATATTCTTTGCTTTTGACTTATCCACATAAATTTCTATGGTGTAATGAAATGCCATTATTGCACCTCCGGCTGATTCTCCTTAGATAAATGCTTGTTAATAAATTTCATTAAACGCGATTTCCTTCTTGAAGCTTCATTTTTGTGAATTGCTCCGATTTTAGCAGCTTTATCGATAAAACTTTGAGCTTCTTTAATCAAACTGTTAATTTCATCAATAGGTTTTTTCTCTTCAATAGCTTTTATTACTTTTTTAATAGAATTTTTCATTCTTGTTTTATAAGCTTTATTAATTATTCTATTTCTTTCTGATACCTTAACTCTTTTCTTTGCAGATTTTATATTTGGCATAACTATTCAACCTCCTCTTATAATATTTTTTTCAATTCATCCACCATATCTAGTTTTTCCCAAGTAAATTCAGGTTCATTTCTACCAAAATGTCCATATGCAGCAGTTTTCTTATAAATTGGTTTTAATAAATTAAGCTTTTTGATTATAGCACCTGGTCTAAAATCAAATAATTCTAATATAGCTTTTTGAATTTTTTCTTCGTCCACTTTTTCAGTACCAAAAGTATTAATCATTACTGAAACTGGTTTAGCCATTCCAATAGCATATGCGAGTTGAATCATAAATTTATCGGCAAGACCTGCTGCTACAACATTTTTAGCAACATAACGAGCAAAATAATGAGCTGATCTATCAACTTTTGTAGGATCTTTACCACTAAAGGCGCCACCGCCATGTGGTATTGCTCCACCGTAAGTATCAACAATAATTTTTCTTCCAGTAAGTCCAGTATCAGCTGAAGGACCACCAAGTACAAATCTACCTGTTGGATTGACTATAATCTTCATTTTTTCATCTCTTAAATTTTCGGGTATAACTGGGTCAATCACATATTTAATTAAGGCTTCTTTTATTTCTGGAATAGTAACATTTGGTTCATGTTGCGTTGAAATAAGAACAGTATCAACTCTTATAGGGTTGTTATTTTCATCATATTCAACAGTTACTTGAGTTTTTCCATCAGGTCTTAGAAATGGAAGAGCTTTGTTTTTTCTTACTTCACTTAATTTAATAGCAAGTTTATGAGCTAACATAATAGGAAGTGGCATATATTCCTCAGTTTCACTTGTTGCATATCCAAACATCATTCCCTGATCGCCAGCTCCAACTTTTTCAATATCATCTTCAGATTTTAACTCTCCTTCTTTGGCTTCATAGGCATTATCAACGCCTAAAGCAATATCAGGGGATTGACTATGAATTGAGGATATAACTGAACAAGATTCTCCATCGAAACCAAATTTAGCACGAGTATATCCAATTTCAAGAATAGTTTTTCTAACAATATCTTGAACATCTACATATGCACGTGTTGTAACCTCACCAGATACAAAAGCTAGACCTGTCGTAACTAATGTTTCAACTGCTACTCTTGATTTTGGATCCTGCTCTAAAATCGCGTCCAAGATGGCATCACTGATTTGATCTGCCACCTTGTCAGGATGTCCTTCAGTGACACTTTCACTTGTGAATAATTTTTTCATCCTTTACCCTCCTTTTCAAAATCTTCTCTGGTGATAAATTTACCACCTTGTATTTCAAAACTTACTGGTTTATATGAACCAGTAAATTGAGCTTTAACTTCTATTTTGTTGGGACATTTTGAACCAACATATATTTTTTCAATCATATAAGGAACATTAGGGTTATCATAATTAACCACAAAATCATAACCCTTCCTTAAATGACTTCTAAAAACTTCTCCACATTTATCGCACTTAATATAAATAACAAGACAATTTCCTTCTTTATAAAATGGATTTTTGCTAACATCTTTTTTACGCTTTTTGAAAAAAAACATTTTAATTACCCCTTTTTAAATTAAAGTTAAAAGTTTTTTCTCTTCCCCAAGAATCAATTAATTCAATAGTTACCGGAAAGAAATCAAGAATTTGATTGAGATTCGGAAAATTATTTTCTTTAACTGCATAACCAATAGTTTCTGGATATAACTTATAATAAGTTTTGTAAATATAGCCTGCAGCGATAGAATCTTCTGTGTAAACAGTAAATGGTTTGTTCATTTCTTCGATTGGTAGCTCATCGAACAATATATGATACACTAATTTATTTGAAAAATAAAGCTTTATTTCTTTCAATCCTATTATATTTTTGTTAACTTGAAGAAAAGCATTTATAGCAATTTGAGGATAATTATTATGAAATTCATAAGTTTGACCGTTAACAAAATCAAATTTTTTACCATCAATTATTATTTCTTTTATTACTAAATCGCCATTTAAAGGCTCGGCATTAATAAAGTTAAGAGGATCAAACAACATACTTTCTTTTGAGTTTCTTATTTCAATATGAATATGAGGTTTAATTGCTTCGCCTGTTTTTCCACTATATCCAATAACCTCACCCTGAGAAAATTTAAACTCATCGGCAGGAAAGTTAATGACAATTTTATTATTACCAAATTCGCTCACTAAATCATCGATTATAGATTGCACTTTACTAGAAAATAGACTTAGATGGGCGTATAAAGATCTATAGCCATTCGGATGTTGGATTACAACTACATTACCGTAAATTTTATCATTAATTTCAATTCGAGCCAAATAACCCTCATAAATAGCTTTAATAGGTATTCCCTCTTTTAAAAATGTGCTGAAATCAACCCCTCCATGAAAATGGGGTGTATCACCAGTACTTCTGAATTCCAAAAATGAAGATGTAACATAACTATCTTCTATAGGGGAAATAAAATTGGAAAAGGTTGAAAGAGTTAAAATAAGTAAAAAGAATATCAAGAATAAATTCAGTAATTTTTTCATCAATTTGCCTCCTTTGTTATTTTGGAAATTAAATCTTCTGGACCATTTAATTTAACAATAAAATTATCACCTTGAACATCTAAAATATTGAAATTAATTAAATCTCTATATTTGTATAGAATATAAAAATCAACATTTTTTAGTCTAATAATCTTCTGTTTTGATATTTTATCAATAAGTTTATCAATTTTCAAGAGTAATTTATCAATATTTATATTTTTTGTACTAGAAATAAATGCAGAATTTGAAAACCTCTTTTTTAGGTAATCCAAGTGTTCAAAAGGAATTAAATCAATTTTATTAAAAACTAGTAAATAAGGCTTATCATATACTTTTAAAGATTCTAGAGTTTTAAATACGGTGTTTAATTTTTTTTCAAATTCAAAATCTGAAGCATCATTTAAAATCAAAATAATATCTGAAAATTTAATTTCCTCTAAAGTTGAATGAAATGCTTCGATAATCATAGGATGCAAATTTCTTATAAATCCAACCGTATCACTGAAAATAACACTTCTTCCAGAAGGTAATTTGACTTTTCTAGATAGAGTTGTTAGTGTTGTAAACATTTCATTTTTTGATTTTAATTTTTCCTTTGTTAAAATGGAAAGCAATGTTGTTTTGCCAGCGTTAGTATAACCTACAATTGAAATTTTTGTTATTTTGCTTTTTATTCTCTTTTTTCTATTAATTTGTCTTTCATTTTCTAACTTTTTCAAGTTATTTTTCAAAATTTTAATCCTGTTTTTGATATATCTTTTAGAATATTCCAATTCCTTTTCTCCAGGACCTCTAGTTCCAGTACCTCCACCAAGCCTGGATAATTCCTTTCCTTTCCCTTGAATGTTAGGTAGCATGTAATTTAATTTTGCAATTTCAACCTGTAATTTTCCTTCATTTGTATGAGCATGTTTTGAGAAAATTTCTAGAATAATTTCTGTACGATCAAAAACTTTTATATCTAAAAAATTTTCAATGTTTTTTCTTTGAATTGGATTCAAATTATCATTAAAAACTACGCAATCTATTGAAACATTTTTTATAAGAGTTTTAATTTTTTCTAATTTACCTTTCCCTAAATAGAACTTTGGATCAGGTTTAAGTTTTTTTTGAAAGATTCTATCAACAATTTCAAAATTTAGAGTTTTACATAATTGTTCTAATTCATCGAAAGTTTCTAAAAATTTATTTGATGGGCCAGAAATGCTTAAAAGTAAACATCTAAGTTTCATTTTCATTTGAATTTTTAAATTCATTATTTTCATTATTTTCCTTTTCTTCCGTTTGAGTTTTTATTAATTTTACAAAGCTTTCAGGCATAATAGTACTAATAGCATGTTTATAAATAAGATTTTGTTGATTGCCATTTTCAAGTAGCATTGTAAAACTGTCAAATGAACGAATTATACCTTTGGTTTGAAAACCATTAACTAGATATACCTTTACAGGAATTTTATTTGTCCTGAGAATATTTAAAAACCTATCTTGTAAGTTAAATTTCTCTGCCATAAACTTCCCCCCTAATTTGGAATTTTATATAATTCCTTTGGAAATGAAAAATAAATATTTACGTATTTAACTAAAAGGTTTGTTTGTTTTCCATCCTCCAAAATATATATTCTGTCAATACCTTGGATGTTTTCAAACAAAGTATATAAAACTTGTAATAAAAACAAAAATTCTTCTTCTACAGTAAAATTTTGTATGAGTGAAGAATTAAAATCTAAAATAAGAGCTGTATCAACAAAATAATATGCATTCAAAATGTTCTGTGGTACTAAAGAATTTTTATATGAACTTAAAACTTCAAATAAATTATCAACTGACAATTCTTCGATTTTTATTTCCTTGAAAATTATATCATTATTTTCAACTAATGCAATTTTCTGGCTGAATATTACCAGATTTATTAAAATAAACAAAAGGATTAGAAATTTTTTCATTTAATTTCACCTTCTAGGAAATTTTTAATTTTTTCCCAATTTTCAAAAGAAGTAAATATAACTATTCCTGGAGCATCTAATGGCAATTGAATAAATGGTATGTAATAGATTTTAAAGTTATAAGTTGAACTGATTTTTTTTGCAATATCATTTGATATTGAAAATCTCTGCCAATCGTTTCCATTAAAATCTGGAGAATAATTTCTGATAAAAATTAAATTGGAATTTGAATTTTTAAACACTACTATAAATGTATTTGAGTCATATTCTGAAACTTTTTCTTCAAATGAAAAAAATTTAATGTTTGTTATTTTATATGTTTGAATAAGTTGAATAATAATTTTTTTATGTAGTTCATTAACTACAATATCATTTGTATTGGAAATTTTCTTTGAAAGGATAATTTCATTTGGAGAATACAGTTTATCAAAATATACATATTTTGAAGAAATCAAATAAAAGTTTCCGTTTTCAATTAATGTAAAAATTGAATTTTTACCTAAATAATCAATTTGAAAATAAGTACCAAAGTCTTGTAGATCATTGATTATCATTGTTGCTAAAAAATAATTTTCCTTTTCATCTTTAAAATATTTAATATCAAAAAAATCCAAGACATCTTCAATTGAAATATTTTTTTTAGCGTCATTGTTAAGAACAACAATTTCATTAGAAAATGCGATAAGTTTATTATGCCATTCTATATAATCAAAAGAACCTATGGAACCAATTGTAATTTTTTCATCATCATTTAGATAAGAAGAATATGTGTCTAAAATTTTCTCAACAGTTAAAAAATTCACTTCAGAAGAGTTGATTGTTATATCATCAATGATAATATTGAATGAAAATAAAGAGAAAGGTATTAATAAAATTAAAAGTAAAAACTTTTTAATAATCAATATTTAAACACACTCCTTCCGATAAATTCTCTGATTATTGAAGTTCTAGGAATATCTTCTAAATTTGTTATTGGTAAAAAATAATCAAGTATTTTAAGTAGTCTTGTGGCCTCGGATGTTTCAGGAGTATTATCTGGAACAGTTATTAAAAGTTGTTCAGCAAAAATTTTAAGAACAGGGATTTCGTAAACCAAAGCACTATTAAACATAATATCGGCGTTTTCTTGATAGGGGAAAATATTTTTTTCTTCACCAAATCTGACATTGGGCCACATTTTAAGTGTTTGATATGCATTATGATTTCTAAATTTACTATCTCTAACTATTCTTCTAAGTAATCTTGTGTCTGTTGTATGAATCCTGTTAGTATTATCTAAATTTATTTGTGTAAGTGCACTAGCATAAATTTTAAATTTTAATTCTTCTGGAATCAAAGTTGTCAGCTTTGGATTTAAACCGTGAATACCTTCAACTATTATTGGTTGATCTTTATCAATTTTTAATAAAGTTCCTTTTGATTTTCTTTTTCCTATAGTAAAATCAAACTTTGGAATTTCAACTTCTTTACCATTGAAAAGTTCAAGAAGAGTTTTGTTGAATAATTCAATATCAATAGCTTCTAAAGCTTCAAAATCGTATTCTCCTTTTTCATTTTTAGGAGTTTTTTCTCTGTCAACAAAGTAATCATCTAATGATATTGTTATAGGTCTTAATCCACTTGCTCTAAGCTGAACCATTAAACGTTTTGAAAAAGTAGTTTTGCCACTAGAAGATGGTCCAGCAATTAAAATAAGTCTAACATTTTTCCGTTTTTTAATTTCTTCAGCTATAAAAGCAATCCGTTTTTCATGTAATGCTTCAGAAATAATAATTAAATCAGTTACATTTCTTTCACCTTTTGCTATTAAATCATTAAGATCACCAACACTGTCAATATTCATTATTTCAAGCCATTTTTGATACTCTAAAAATACAGCGGATAGTTTAGGTAAAGGTTTAAATTCTAATATAGGTTTTTTATTTTTAAATTCAGGTAATACCAAAACAAAACCTTCAGAATATTTTTTTAAATCAAAAAATTTAAGAGTTCCTGTACTAGGTGGCATGTATCCATAAAAGTAATCATAATATTCGCCTAATTGATAAACTTTAACAGTTTTTTTCTTTCTATATTTTAAAAGATTGACTTTATCGTAGTATCCAAATTTTTTAAAAAGTTCAATTGCTTCAGTCTTTAAAAATTCATGTTTTTTGAAAGGTAAATTTTCTTTGATTATTTTATTCATTTCAGTTTTGATTTTTATAACGTCTTCGTTTGATAATGATAATTTAGAATCATTATTTTTTAATTCGCAATAAATTGCTTTTCCAATACTGTGAGAAACTTTCAAACAATAATTGGGAAATAGTTTTTTTAGTGTAATTTTAAGAACAAATAATAAACCACGTTGATATATCCTAAAGCCATCAGTTGAATTTATATCTAAAAATTCAATGGTTCCCGAACGCTCAATAGGTCGAAATAATTCTATAATCGTATTGTTAATCTTCGCTGCTACTATAGGAGAAGCGTAATATTTAGAAAATTGTTCAACAATTTTAAGTGAATTTTCTCCATAATTAATTACGATTTTTTCATTAGTTTTTTTAAATATTAATTCTAATTTTTTCATGTAAATTCCTCCCTGTTATATTTTCCAAGAAATTTCAAATGTTTTTGGATCGTGATAAGTATAATGTATGTGAACTTCAACGTTATATAATTTTTTTATTTCATCTTTTTTGATTAATCCTTTAAGGCTGGGATGAACTTTAATTATTACTTCTTTTGCTTCAGTTGGTTTATTGTTTAATTCATTATAAATATCTTTAATAAGTGTTTTGGGAGATAAAATTAAACCTGTGCCATTACACACTGGACATCTAGTTGTTGATATATCAAAGAATGATTTTACTGTTCTTTTTCTTGATAATTCTAAAAGTCCAAGTCTAGTAAACCCAAAAATTTCTATTTTACTCTTATCTTTTTTGGTTTCTTCTTTTACATTGTCAAGAACTTTTTGTTTATCAGTTTCATCGTTCATGTCTATAAAATCAATGATAATAATTCCTCCAATATTTCTTAATCTTAGTTGTCTAAAAATTTCCTCAACTGCTTCTAAGTTAGTAATTAAAGCTGTTTCTTGCTGGTTCTGAGTAGAAGTCAAATGCTTGGAATTTACATCAATTACAGTCAAAGCCTCAGTTTTATCAATAATTATTTCCCCGCCTGAAGGTAAGCTAATTTTTCTTCTAAATAATTCTTTATACATATTATAAATGTTTTTATACTCAAATGGATCTGAATCTATAATTTCTATTTTGGGTTTTTTAGAAAAGTTTTTGAAATACTTACTAATATACTTAACATGACCAGTATTATTAGTAACAATTAATGATACATCTTTTGTTAATTTTTCTCTTAAAATATAATCTATTGAACTTTCTTCTTGGTGCAACAATTTAGGTTTTTTTCCACGTTTAAATTTATTATAAATCAAATTCCACTTTTCTATTAATTCTTTAATCTCTTCAAAAAGATAATTTTCATCTACTCCTTCGGCTGCTGTTCTCATAACAACTCCGGCATTGAATTCTTGTGAAATTTGAGAAGCAATTTTATATAATCTTTCTTTTTCGCTAGAACTTTCTATTTTCTTTGAAACACCAGTAACATCAGCAAAAGGGAAAATTACAAGAAACCGTCCTGCCAAACTAATATTCGTGGTTAATTGGGGGCCTTTGTTTCCAACTGGGTCCTTTTTAACTTGTACTAAAATTTTAGCTTTAGGTTTAAATACATCGTAATTCAATGATTCTAAAAATTTTTGAGGGATGTCTTTTTTTCGTAAAAATCCATTTTTACTTTCACCAATATTTACAAAAACAGCATCTAAAGCATTTACAACTCTATCAACTCTTCCTAAATAAATATTACCGGTAAGCTTTTCGACTTCGTCAGAAAACATTTCTACAAGTTTATTGTTTTCAACAATAGCGCAATGAAGATTATCGTTTTTAGCACTTTTTAAAATTATCATTTTTTCCATAATTTCAAAATCCTTTCAAATATTCCTTTTGATCAGATGTTAATTTATCGATTTTTATTCCAAGAGATTTTAATTTTAACTCTGCCACCTTATAATCAAGTAATTCAGGATAATCATATACCATGTTTTTCAATTTGGAATAATTTTTAGAAAGATAAATTAAAGATAAAACTTGAAGAGCAAAAGAAATATCCATTATTTCAATGGGATGTCCATCTGCTGCTGCTAGATTAACAAGCCTTCCCTCTGCAATAATAAAAATTTTTTTATTGTTTATAACATAACAGGTTATATTTTTTCTTATTTCGAACTTTTTAGTAGAATGTTTTTCAATTTCATCAATGGGAATTTCTACGTTGAAATGTCCAGCATTTGCAAGAACAACACCATCTTTCATATTTAGAATATCTTTTAAAGTAATAATGTTTTTCGAACCAGTTGAAGAAACTAAGATATCTGCAATCTTAGAAGCTTTACTCATTTTCATTACTTTAAAACCATCCATATATGCTTCTAATGCTTTTATGGGATCAACTTCTGTTACAATAACATTTGCACCTAATCCTTTTGCTCGAAGTGCAATTCCTCTACCACACCAGCCATATCCGGCAACAACGACGTTTTTACCTGCAATTAACAAATTTGTGTTTCTCATAATTGAATCCCAAGTAGATTGACCAGTTCCATATCTGTTATCAAACATATGTTTCATTTTTGCATTGTTAACGGCAATTACTGGAACCTTTAAGATTCCCTTTCTTTCTAAATTTTTCATTCTTCTTACACCGGTAGTAGTTTCTTCTGAAACCCCTTTAAGATTTTCAATTGCATCTTGCCTTCCGGTATGGGCTAAAACGGTAAGATCAGCACCATCATCCAAAATTAAGTCTGGTTTGTGATCAAGAACCTTATTCAAAAATGAGAAATATTCTCTTTCGTTATGAGTTCTTTTTGCATAAACTTTAATACCATAATCCTTTAGAGCTTCTGCAACATCATCTTGAGTAGAAAGAGGGTTACAGCCGGTTAAAATAACATCAGCCCCTAATTTTTTTAAAGTTATGGCCAAATAAGCGGTTTTGGCTTCAAGATGAATTGACATCCCAACCTTAAAATTTTTTAAAGCATTTTTGTATTTTTGTGATAAAAAATTGAGCAATGGCATAAAATTTGAAACCCATTCTATTTTGTTTTTTCCACTTTTCATTTTATACCTCCTTTTTATTATAATTTTATCATAACATATTAAGAATAAAAGTGTATTTTTGCTTTTTTTTTCTCTAAAACTTCTTTTATTGTGGTAAACTAAAAATAAGATGATTTGCATTTATTTAAATATATATTAAAATTCAAATTGAAGACAATAAGAGGTGATATTATGAACCTTAAAGCATATTTAGAAAATTTAAATATTAATTTTCATGAAGATAATAGAGAAACATGGGATGAATACTTTGCGAAAATAGCATTATTAATTGCTTCAAGATCAACTTGTTTTCATAGAAAAGTTGGTGCAGTTATTGTTAAAGATAAAAGAATTTTAGCTACTGGTTATAATCAACCTCCCTCGAATTTTCCACATTGCGATTCTATAGGATGTATTAGAGATGATTTGAATATCGAATCGGGAAAAAATCAAGAAATTTGTTATGCTTTACATGCTGAACAAAATGCCTTGATGCAAGCAGCAAGGTTTGGTATTTCTACTGATGGTTCTACAATATATGTTACTCATAAACCATGCTCAGTTTGCGCAAGATTAATAATAAATGCTGGAATAAAAAAGGTTGTTTATTTACAAGATTATCCAGATCCTTTAACGGATTTTTTGTTTAAAGTTACTAATGTTGAAACAAAATTAATTGGAGGTGGATTGATTGAGAAGGGATAAATTATTAAGTTACTTGAGAATTGATAGATGGCCAACAGTTTGGTGCCCAGGGTGTGGTAATGGTATTATATTAAAATCATTTATTGATGCAGTAGATCAATTAAAGCTTGAAAAAGATAGGGTTGCAGTAGTCTCAGGTATAGGATGTTCTTCAAGAGCAACTGGATACCTTGATTTTAATACAATGCATACTTTGCATGGTAGAGCAATTGCATTTGCAACGGGGGTTAAATTAGCGCGGCCTGATTTTAAAGTAATTGTTTTAGGTGGAGATGGTGATTTAACTGCAATTGGTGGAAATCATTTTGTTCATGCAGCTAGACGAAACATGGATTTAACTGTTATTTTATTCAATAATATGATTTATGGAATGACTGGTGGTCAACATTCACCAACCACTCCAACAGAAAGCATTACCAGTACAATGCCTTACGGAAACATAGAAAATTCATTTGATGTGGTTAAACTAGCAACATCTGCAGGTGCAACTTATGTTGCAAGGTCGACTATTTATCATTATCCATTGACTGTAAAATTTATTAAGAATGGTATACAACATAGAGGATTTAGTGTGATTGAAGTTCTTACGAATTGCCACACATATTATGGAAGATATAATGGTATGAAAAATTCATGGGATATTTTAGAATTTTTTAAAAAGAATACTGTTTTTAAGGAAAAAGCTCAACAGATGAGTTCAGAGGATTTAAAAAATAAAATTATAATTGGTGAATTTAAAAATGTGAATGACCCAGATTTTTATCAAAGATATAAAACAATTTTTTCTAAGTCATCGGAGGTGTAATTAATGAATATTTCAAGACCATTTTCAATAAGAATAGCTGGAATAGGAGGGCAGGGTAATATTATAACTGGACTTGTTCTTGCAAAAGCTTTAGTTGATTCTGGTAAATACGTTATACAAACCCAAAATTATACAGCTCAAGTTAGAGGTGGGCCAAGTTATTGTGACCTTTTAGTTTCAGAGTCTCCTATTGATTTTCCCAAAGCCACAATTTTTGATATATTAATGATATTACATCCCTCAATGATTCAACAGTGTAAATATGTGAAAAATAATGGTATAATTATAATCGATGATACCTATATTAAAGATTTACCTTATAATATTTTTAGAATGACTAAAAGGGTGATTCATATTCCTGCATCTAAAATTTCTTATGAAAAATTTAATTCTGAAATTTATGCTAATATGATCATGCTTGGGGTAATGATAAAAGCTACTTCACTAGTTAGTTTAGAAAACGTTATTAAATCTTTAGAAGAGAATGTGAATCCTCGACATTTAAAAAACAACATTGAGGCGGTGAAGTATGGAACAACGCTCACGAAGAAAGTTTATAAACCAAGAATCGAAAGGAAACCCAAAAGAACAATTGGGTTCGAGTAATTTAAAAGAATCATTTACACATGCAATTGATGGAATTATTTTTTCAATTATTCAAGAAAGAAATTTAAGAATTCATTTTTTAATTGGTTTTTTTGTTCTTTTACTTTCTATTTTTTTACCTATTGATAAAAATGATTTTATATGGCTTTTTTTCTCAGTATTTTTTGTAATTTTATCTGAATTAATAAACACATTGATAGAAAATTTATTGGATTTCTTCATTTACGAATATCACCCTGTAGTAAAAATAATAAAAGATATCAGTTCAGGAATTGTATTATGGTCTTCTCTTTTTTCAGTAGTTGTTGGAATAGCAATTTTTGGACACTATTTGTTTTCTTGGAATGTAACCTATGCAAAGTTCATTGGAGTTATCGTTTTATCTTTTTTTCCACTAATTACAATTTTTTTGGGTTATAAAAGGTGGAAAAAATTGCTTGAAAATAATAACAAAAATAACAAATAATTTTATTTAAAAAATTATTAAGGAGGTGTGAATATGAAAAAAGTTATTTTAGTTGTGTTATTGATTGTCTCAATTTTATCTTTTGCATCTTTTAAAGATGTTCCAGTTAATCATTGGGCTTATGATGCGGTTAATGAACTCTCAAAATTGGGTATTGTAAGTGGTATGCCTGACGGTACATTTCAAGGTAATCAATCGATGACGAGGTATCAGGTTGCTGTTGCATTGTACAGATTATTGCAGAATATTCAAGATAGGATAGATGAGGCAATATCAGGATCAGCTAATGTCGAAAAGATTCGGGAACAAGTTTTAACTCTTTCTGATTTAGTGAGTACAGCTTTGAATAAAATTGATTCTTTGAGTTCATTAAAAGATACTGTTCAAGTTTTATCAAATGATGTAAGTGAGTTAAAAACTTCTTTAGTTAATATTAAGGATGATATGAAAAACTTCACATTTGAATTTGCTCAAGTTAAAAATTTAACAAATGACAATTTGGAAAAAATTTCAAATTTAGAGGAAAAGATAAATAATTTATCAAGCAATGCAGAAATAGAGAAAATTAAAACTGATATTGCTACTTTAAGTGATAATTTAAATGCAAAAGCAGATAAGGTAAGTATAGAAAATTTAAATAAAAGTTTTAGTGAATTAGCAACAAAAGTTGATTCTTTGAGTGGAGATGTAAGTGTTTTAAGAACTGATCTTCAAACAGTCAATAAAAATTTTGATGATCAAATTACTAAGACAAATGAATCAATTGCAACAATTCTACAATCAATAAACGATACCAATACAAAATTAACATCTTTAGAAGAATATGTATCATCTAACTATAAAACATTAGACTCACGTATAGCAGCGTTATCTGGAGATTTTTCACAGTTAAAAGTTGATTATCAGTCATATGCTGCAAATATGAACAAAACAATAAACAATTTAACCACATCATTAAATCAACTTGAAGATAAATTAAATACTTATGAAACAAAAATAACTGATCTTGAAGGTCTAAAAAATGATTATTCGTCCTTTAAAACTAATACCGAGGAAAATTTAAATGAAATAAATACTAAACTACAAAATCTTGAAGAAGTAACGTCTAAACCCAATGCATTGTCTATAGTTTCACTAATACTTTCAGTACTAGCCGCTGGAGTTTCGGCGTTTGTATTATTTAATACGTTACCATAATTTAAGTAAGTTAACTAAACAAAAAAGGGAGCTTTGCTCCCTTTTTTAATTGTCTTCAAGTAATAAATTGATGCTTTTAATGATTCCATCCTTATCAAGTCCAAATATCTTAAAGAGATATTTATAATTTCCAGAAACTGGAAATCTGTCAATACCTACTTTAAGAAATTTTTCGGGTAAAATTTTCATTTCAAACAATTTTGATTCTATAATACTTCCAAGACCGTTAAAAACATTATGATCTTCAAGAACTAATATTTTTGTTCTTGAATATCTGGCCAAAGTTTCTTCATCAAGATCTAAAGGACAAGAAATATTTAATAATGCTATATCTTTTCCGCGTTTTCTTAATTCGTCAACAGCTTCAATAGCATTTGGAATAACTGAACCCATCGTTATTACAACCAAGTCGTTTCCATCTCTCAAAACATCTATCTTTCCATATTCAAAACCATAATTTTCATCGAAGAAAAGTGTTCCATCTTCTTTTTTGATTGGATCAACTTTACTTCTTCCCACTGCAATAACAAAGTTTCCATATTTAGTTGCGACATATCTAACAGCTTTGTCAGTTTGATTTGGATCAGCAGGAACAATTACTTTATAATCGTACCACGCTGTTGGCGCTGAAATATAATTTAGTGCATGATGAGTTTTTCCATCTTCTCCCACATCAATTCCACAATGTGTGACAACAACTTTTAAGTTAGTATTATTTATTGCATTAAGCCTATGTTGATTAAAAGTTTCGTCAATTCCAAAAACACCAAAATCAGCAAAAAATGTGATAAATCCTTCAACACTTAGTGCCCCAGCAAGAGTTGCAGCATTATGTTCTTGAACACCTATTTCGATTAATCTGTCAGCTCTTTCGTGTTCTAAGATATTTAATTTAACTGAACCTTTTAAGTCGCAATCAACAGCAACAACATTATTATTTGCAAGTGCCAAATCAGCTATAGCTCTTCCTAAAGCTGTTCTGTTGTCGTTTTTTTCGGTATAAGTTCTTGGTTTACCTGGAACCAAATTAATTTCATATTCAAGTTTTGTTTTTTCATGTTCGACAATTGGTAATTCATTTCTGATTTTAAGGAATTTTTCGATATCATTTTCTATATTTAGTTCTTTTAATGCTTTTTCTAATTCTTCATTATTAAGTGGTTTTCCATGATAATCTGGTTTATCTTCCATAAAAGATATACCTTTACCAATTATAGTATGTGCAATTACCACTGTTGGACTTCCATCATTCTTAGCGATTTTTAAAGCAGATAAAATTTGTTCATAATCATGACCATTTATTTCGATAACTTTCCAACCAGCAGCTTTGTACTCATCTAAAATATTTACATACATAATTTCACTTGCTCTACCACTTATCTGAATATCATTATAATCAATCAAAACTGTCAAATTATCTAATTTATATTTTGTAGCAGTTCTTCTTGCTTCTGTAACCTGACCTTTTGCACTTTCACCATCACTCATTAAAACAAATACGTGATATTTGGCATTTTTTAATTTTGCAGCTAAAGCCATTCCTACACCTGCAGACAATCCTTGTCCTAAATTACCTGTTGTCCATTCGACACCTGGAATACCTCTGGTTATATGTCCTTCAAAAATGCTTGAAGGATGTCTGAAACCAGATATAACTTTTTCTCTATCAACAAATCCATAAGCTGCTAAGGTACTGTAGACGGCTGGAGAAATATGTCCATGGCTGATGATAATTCTATCCCTATTTTCATTCCAGGGATTTTCTGGATATACATTTGCAAAAGAATAAAGAGAAACTAATAAATCTATAGAAGACAAAGAACCACCAGGATGTCCTGATTGGGCAACAGAAGTCATTTTTAAAATATCACCTCTACATTGTCTTGCTGTTTCTTTAAGTTGTTCAACATTCAAAATATACACCTCCCTAAAAATTAATTTGATAGATAATGAAAATTTTAAGCTTCTTCTTTATTATATCATTAATTTTTTTCTTTAAAACTTTTTTATTTGAATATGTTATAATATTTTTGAGGTGATTTAATGGCTGTAATAGGCAAATTATATTCATCTATTGTGGTTGTAACAATGAACTATAAAAACAAGATCAATGGAATTACAGTAGCATGGATTACAAGGGTTTCTATTAATCCAAAATTAATTGCAATATCAATCGGAAAATCTAGATTCAGTCATGAATTATTGATGAATTCTCGTTATTTTGGTATTTGTATTTTGTCAAATAAACAGAAACAAATTGCAGAATTATTTGGAACTTATTCAGGAGGAAATTACGATAAATTTAAAGATGTTGAATTTTCTTTTTCTGAAAAAAATTTACCTGTAATTAAAGATTCTCTCGCATTTATTGAATGTGAAATAGTCAATAAATATGATGCAGGTGATCATACTTTGTTTATTGGAAAAGTTATATCTGAAAAATTGTTTCGTAATGATAAACCATTGATTTTTGGTGAGCATAAGATTTTGGAGGTTAAAAATGATGTTTGAGCATTATTACACAGAAAATCCATCAAGCAAATTGAAAGTCAAAGAAATTGAATTGGTTTTGCCAAATGAACATAAATATAAATTTAAAACTCCTTCTGGAGTCTATTCTTTTGGAAAAATTGATAAAGCTTCTAAAGTACTATTAGAAACATTATTAAAAACTGATTCAATTAATAATGGAAAAGTTTTGGATATTGGTTGTGGCTATGGATTAGTTGGAATAACCTTAAAAAAAGAATATCCAAATATTAAATTGTTCATGAGTGATATTAATAAAAGAGCAGTTGAATTTGCAAAGATTAATTTAAATCTTAACAATATAGATGCAAAGATAAAACAAGGAAACTTGTATGAAATTTGGAAAGATGTGAAATTTGACCATATTGTTTCTAACCCTCCCATTGTTGCAGGAAAGGATGTTTGGATGAAATTGGTATCTGAAGCTCCTGAACATTTAGAAAAAAATGGTACATTGACAATTGTAGCCTATCACAATAAAGGTGGAAAAAGAATAAGAGATTTTATGAAGAGAATTTTTGGAAATGTTAGGGAATTAATTAAACAAGGAGGTATAAGAGTTTATCAATCCACAAAATTATGACAATCGAGCTTAAAAATGTATCGTTTATTTATAATAAAGGAACACCATTAGAAAAAGTTGTATTGAAAAATGTAAATTTAAAGATTAAACAAAATGATGTAATATATTTGCTCGGAAAAACAGGTTCTGGTAAAACAACCCTTTTATATTTAATTGATTTTTTAATTAAACCAACTTCTGGTATAATATATGTAGATTATCAAAATCCATACAAAAACCCATACAAATACCGGAGGAAAATAGGATTTGCTTTTCAATTTCCAGAAAGGCAATTTTTTTCTGAAACAGTTAAGGATGAATTAATGTTTTCGATGAAAAATTTTAATATTATTAATATTGACGAAAGAATAAGTTTAATAAAAGATATATTAGATATAGATGACGAAATGCTTGAAAAAAATCCCTTTAGTTTATCGGGAGGGGAACAAAGGAGAGTTGCTATAGCATCTGCAATTGCTCATGATCCTGAACTGTTAATTTTGGACGAACCTACAGCTAGTCTTGATTTTATTTCAGAGGAAAAAATCATTAAATTCTTAATTGAATGGAGCAAATTGGATAAAAAAAGCCTTTTAATAGTAACGCATGATATTGAAAAATTTGAAAAGATTCCTGGCGAAATTTATACAGTGAATAATGGTGAAGTTTTGAGGGGGGGATATATTGGTTTTTAAATATACAGCAATTAATAAGGAGAGAAAGAGAGTTACTGGTACAATTGAAGCAGATAATTTAAAGGAAGCTATTTTTAGGCTGAGATCTAATGGTTTTGCGATTTTAGAGATAAAAGAAGTACGTGCTTTGAATCTGAATCCCTTCAAAAACCTTTTTACTATACCATTAAATGATATTGTTTTGTTTGCAAGACAATTGGAAACAATGATCAGTGCTGGAATAAGAATAAGAGATGCTCTTGCGGTATTACAAGAGCAACAGATGTTTACTAAAAGATTTAGAAATGTTTTGAAAAACGTAATTAATGAGCTTGATGGGGGTAGTTCATTTTCAGAAGCAATTGAAAAACAAGGTGTATTTGATGAAGTATTGATAAATATGATTAAAGCCGGTGAAGAAGGTGGAGTTTTAGATGTTACTTTAAAAAAACTGGCAAATTATTATGAAAATGTTAATAAGATGCAGCAACAGGTGAAATCTGCAATGGTTTATCCTACTTTCATTTTAAGTTTTGCCGTTGTAGTTGTAGTAGTTATAAGTGTATTTATATTGCCTAAATTGTTTAGTGCTTTTGGAAATCGAATTCCAAATTCTGGTATGATTGGATTTTTAATGAAATTAAATCATATTTTAACAAATAATTGGCTAGCCTCAATATTAGTTGTTTTTGGAGTTTTTATTGGACTTATTGTGTTTTTTAGGACTAAATATGGAGAAATGACTAAAGAATTTTTTGGGAATTTAATTCCACCTGTTAGAAAATTGAGGGAAAAAATTACTCAAGAAAGATTTTGTAGGACTTTCGGAGTCTTAATAGGTAGTGGAGTTTCTGTTATAGATGCTTTGGAAATGGCAGCTAAAGCTTCAAATAATAAAAAATTTATAAATAAAATAAAAAATGTTCAGGATAAGGTAAAATCGGGAAGTACTTTAAAAAATGCTCTGAAATCAGAAAAAGTATTTCCTCAAATAATTTATGAAATGGTTGGTACTGGCGAAGAAACTGGTCAACTTGATATTGTGATGGATAAAGTTGCTAGTTTTTTTGAAGATCAAATTCAACAAGACACAAAGAAATTATTATCATTAATAGAACCAATGATGATTGCTTTTGTTGGTTTATTTATAGCTTTTTTAGCTTACACAATGTACTCCACTATTTTCTCCATGCAATCTACAATTGGAGGATAAGTTAAATGAGTTATTTAGAAGTTTTGGTAATAATTACTATTTCCATTTTAGTGTTTTCAATTTCAATTTTTGGAGTTTTTAGAATCTTAGATAAAAATTTGTTGAAAGAAGAATTTCTTTCAACATATGTTTATTGCGGTTTATGGAAATCTAAAGGAGATTATTTGAAATATCATGATGGCATTTTTAAAATCTATTTTTCTATGAGTGATTCGAATATTCTTAAAAGAATCGATAATGATTTATTTTATAATTCTGAACTTAATATAGTTCCTTTTAAATGGGTGAGTGGAGGTACTTTCGATGGGATCTCTATTGAACCAATTACATTTGAAGTTAACGCGAAATAAGGGGGGATAAAAATTGATAAATATATTTGGGAGAAGAATAATTTCGTTTGATATTCGTAATAAAAATGTCTTTTATGGTATTGGTAATTATATGTTTAATAAAGTTAAGATTAAGGAAATGAATGAATTTAACTCCAATCTGAAATTTCAATCCGATGATTTAATTGTTGTAAACCTTCCTTGGGATTTACTTCTTCACTTATCAATTGATGTACCAGGCATAACAAAGGAAAAAGAATTAAAAGAATATTTACAAATTGAAGTTTCACAGAACTTGGGTATGGAACCTGAAGAATTGTATTTTGATTACGTCAAGCCATTTGTTGACAAAATTAATGTATTTGTAGTAAAAAAATATGAATTAAATCAATATTTAGACAATATTACTTCATTTGGTATTCCAGAACCTGATATACTTTACCCTGATATTCTTAAAGAAATGTTAATGTTAAAAAGATTTGTTGGATTGAATTTGTATTTTGTTATCTCTAATGATTATTCAGGAACGATGATATTAATGGACAATAATTTGAAATTTATGAGATTTTCATATCTTAATCTAGAGTATTTAAATAGAATAATTCATGATGAATTTGGAGAAAGTATTTATGATATTGAAAATTCAAATGATCCGGAATTAATAGATAGAACAAAACAGTTTTTAAAATCTTTAATTGTTGATTTTATATCCGAAATTGAGAGAGAAATTTTAATTTCAATAAATTCCACTAATGGAGAAGTATCTAGTGACATTTTAAATGGAATAACTATAATAACTGATTCAAAGCTAGTTAATGACTCAATTGAAGAAAATTATACGTTAGGTGAAATACTTAGTAAAAAGTTTGTTGGACCACAATTAAATTTTTCTATTGAAAATTACTCTTATCTTGGTTGCATGGGTCTATTAGTGAGAGGGGGGAATGAAATTGGAAAAGTTAAATTTATACACTAAAAAAATTCCAAAAATATCATTACAAAAATTTTTAGTTTATTTAGCCATTGCTTTAATACCATTTATATCAATTATGTTTTATTCATTTGTTTGGAGTCAATGGAAAATCAATGAAATTGCTATAAAATACCCTAAAGTTTTTAATATTGTTAGTGTTAATGATATTAAAAATGCTCCACAAATTATAAAAAGCGAAATTGTGAATTATAACAATAAAATTCTTGGTATAACAAAAAAAATTGAAAGTTATCATGACTATTACAATGAAACATTAAGGTCTAAGTATTTTTTACAGGTTTTACTTAATGAATTTAACAATATTACTAGTGAGAATAATAATACCGAGTTTTTTATAGATTTCATACAATTAAATTCAAACAAGTACTTTGTTAGGTTTTACGAATTTTCCGAATCACCACAATTAAAAATAGAAGATATAATTAAAAATTTAAAGGTTATATATAAGGATCCCAGTATTTATTTGAATTCAACAAAAACTTTGTTTGGTACTTTTAAAATGTTTGAGTATATTTTGGAGGGATCTTTATGAATTTAAATAGAAGGTTTTCAATAATATTTATAATAATAATATTAATAACATCGATTTTTTTTGCACTGTATTATTTTTTGATAATTCAAAGATCTTTTATTGAACATTTGGATAAGGAAACAAAGCAATTGAATGAATTAATTTTACTTTATGAACAAAAAGAGAATGAATTGAATCTTTTAAAAAAAGATTTTCAATCTGATACTTTTAGAAAAGAACTCCCCAAGTATTTTGATAGCAAAAATATAATTAATCGTAGTTTTGAAAAATCAGAATTTTTGGGCTTGTTTAAAGGTTTATTGAATTCTAGAACAACTTTAATAGAACAATTGGAAATAAGAGTTAATACTAAATTTCCATTCGTTTTTGATAGACTTGAAGAAGCAAATATAGATTTCTACTTAAAGGTAGGTGATTTAATTGAATAAGAAGCTTTTACTTATTATTTTGTTTATAATAATATTTGTGATAATAATTTATGTTTTAATTAACAGAAGTTCTACTTCTACTGTTTCTACTTCGATTTCTAAAAATATTCCAAAAACTAATTATAGAGATTTAACAAAGAATTTTATTGAAATTAATGATGTTTCGTTTTTTGAGCCGTATCTTTTAAATGTTAATTTTTCTGATATTAGTGGAGGAGGTTATCCAATCGTAGAAGAAATTAAATTTTTAGGATTTTATTTTGAAAATGAAGAAAAAGTCGTATACGTGCTAGAAAACAATACAGTAAAGAAATATGATATCAAAGAATTGATTTCACAAAGATATTATATTTTAAAGGCTTCAAAATATCAGTTGATTGTTTTGGATACATCAGAAGGAACAATAAAATTAATAATATCAAATAGTTATGGGGGGAATGAATTATGAGAAAAAGTATTTTAGTTTTGATATTAATATCTTTATCCCTTTTAGCATTTACGGAGATTAAGTCAATAAATTATTATGACAATGATGAAAATATAGTAGTCTTACTTGAGCTTGATCACCAAGTACAGCCGAAAAATGTAAATTTTGGATGGAATGAATCTCAAACAGTTTATTATTTAGAATTAGAAGAGAATTACTTGGAAAATTCATTTATACCAGTTTCTAAAGGACCGTTAGAAGGAATTCAGATTATTAACACCACTAAAGGTGTTAATGTATTTCTATTTACGCTTCTGCCTACCGAAATTAACTGGTATGTCTTAAATAATAAAATTTTTGTTCTTATTCCTAAAAGTATTTCTGATGAAAAAGTTGATTATTCTTTTATGAATGCACCTATTGATATTGTTATTCGTGAATTAGCTGATACGATAGGAATAGATGTTTCATTGTACGAAAGTGTTAGAAACAAAAGAATAAATTTGGTTGTTTCTAATGCAACTATTGAAGAAGCTTTCAGGAAATTCCTTTTAAATAATCCTGACATAAGCTATGCTTTTGATCCAAATAAAACTTTATACATAGGTACTCCAGAGGAAATAAGTAAAAATTTTGCAAGATATTGGTATATATATGAAGGTCAGGTTAATGCTGAAAAAATTAAGCAGTTACTTGGTTCGGGAACTTTTATAAGTTATCTGAAAGATAAGTCTAAAATATTTGTATATGGTGGTATTAGAGAACACAGAATGATTGCCGATGCCATCTCTATTACTCCATCTGAAAGTTGGCATTATTTTACATATGAAACTGATGAAAATACTCTGTCTGATTTTTTAAACAATATATCTACAATATTTGAGTTTAAATTTGTCATTTTAAAAGGTTTGAAACAAATAGCTATTTATTCCAATAATGATGTTGCGAATACAATAGGTTATTTTATTTCTATTCTTAAATCTGAAGATTTTTATGATGAATCTAATATGGAAAAAGTTAAAGTTAATTACCCTGAAAGAATAAAAAGCCTTTTAGATAAAATTGGTGTAAAAAATAATTTAATAGGAGAATATGTTGAGGTACCTAAAAGGTACGTTCCGCTTGTAATGAATTTAAATAAAGATAGAGTAGTTGGAAATCCATTTAGGATGATTTTGGAAGATGTTTATTTGGATACTGTAAATAATGCAATATCATATTTGAATATTTCTCCTGAGGATAGTAATGTAACCGAAAAAAATGGAAAGATTTTTGTTACTTTATTTGTTACTGAAGAAAAATATAAGAGATTTCAGCAATTTATAGAAATAGCATCAACTAAAACTGCAAAAGTAAATTTAGATGAAAAATTGCTAGAAAACTATCAAATAAAGGTTTTAAGTAAAGATGATAGTGGTATTTTAATTGAAGGTAAAGAAAAAATAGTAGATCAGATAATAAAAGTTGCTGAAGAGTATACATTAAAACAAAAAGCTGAAAAAGAAAAAGAAGAAAAATCAAATAAAGTTAAATATACTCTTGAATTATTCCCTACAGATCCAAGTTTAGAAATTTTTGAAGTTCTTCTAAATGCAACTCCTTCATACTATACAAAAGAATATGCAATTTTTGATGTTAAAAATGATGAATTAGAAAGTTTTAAAGAGAAAATAAATAATATAAGAAATGAATTTGGCAAAAAAACTAAATATTTAGACGGCTATCTTGTTGATGAAACATTAAAGAATTTGATTAAAGAATTATATGATGTAGATGTTATTCCACTGAATAACGGTTATTTATTAAGTGGATTGAAGGTTGAACAAGCTGTAGAATTTGTAAAAAAATATGCAACAGAGAAGGAAAACATTGAGATCGTTTCTAAATCGATAGAAATAGATTTAGAAAGTTCGAACGAAATTACAGAAATGATTAAAAACATTTACAATGTTGATTCAACATATTTTTCAGGTCTTAAAATATTATATTTGAAAGGAAAAAAAGAGTCAGTAGAAAGTGCTGTAAAATTTGTAGAATCTTTCAAAGAAAAACAACCAGTTAAAGAAGCAAAATTAAAGGTGCTTGATTTATTTGCAACTGACCAACTTAAAAATATATTATCTGAAATAACGAATTTGCAAGTTTTCACATACCAAGAAAAAACGATATTATATGGTACTGAAGAATCAATTGCAAAAGCTGAAGAGATTATTAATAATCTAATTTCTGAAACCATTGTAACAAAAATTGATACAAATTTAGATTTTGATAAAATTCAAAAATTTGTTTCATTCCTTTATGGAGATGAGGTTAAAGTAATAAATATAGGAAATAGTGTGTATTTCAAAGGTCCTAAGATTTATGTTGATGAAATTATAAAACAGATAAGTTTAATAAATCAAAATGAAAATATCGAAAATGAACAAAATAGAAATATCTATATAAAAGATGGATTGATTTTTGTTGACGTTAAAGATTATCCAATAGATGATTTGATCAAAGAAATTTTTGGCCAATTGAATAAGACAATAGTATTTAATAATTATATAGTTAAAAAAGTTACTTTAAAACTAAGCGGAGTTTCTTTTGAGGAATTTATTAAAGTTATTACTAATTTTGAAGTAAATGTATCAAAAGAAGAAAATGTGTACTACGTATCTTCAAAAGAAGCAAAAGATATTTATGTAGAAAACGAAAGAATTTTCATAAATGTGACCGATATGCCTTTAACTGATGTTATTAAAACAGTATATGGTGAATTGGGATATTCAATTGTTATTGATGGAATAGATGAAAAAATTACTTTAAAACTAGAAAATGTTGGACTTGAAGATTTTGAAAAAATAATCAGTGACAAGGTTAAAATTGAAAAAGAAAATAATTTTATTGTAGTAAAGCCTAAAGAATCAGAAGAAGTAATGACTGTATCAAACGATTTAGTAAAATTTGAAAATGGTTTGTTCTCAATTGATGCAGAAGATGTCCCACTTGATGAATTAATTAGACAAGTGATGAAAGAAATAGGATATTCTGCGATAATTTCTAAGGATATTAATGTCAGATCGAATATTTTTGCAAAAGATATTACTTTTGATAACTTTATAAATATTTTAAATAATTACAATATTTCTGTTGATAAAAAGGATAATATTTACTTCTTTAATGAAACTACAACTGAAGCTACCGAAAATATTAATAAATTCATTTTCAGTGTTCCAAGAGGTTCTGAAAAAGTGAAACAACTGGTTGCATTTTATGGAGGTCAATCTTTTGTCGATACAGAAAGTGGAATGGTAATAGCTACTGGTATAAGTGCTAAAAGTGCGGCTGAAATAAGAGATTATATAGAAAGTTTATTAGAAGTTAAACTTGCATCTATTGAAGTAAAGGTTCTCGATGAAGATATGAATGATAATGCAGAGCTTGATTTGGGAAAATTGAGTACATCCTTAGGGGAAATTTCTAGTAATGGATTAAGTATAAGTCTTGCTTTGAGTGATTTATCATTTGAGAAAATTGCAGAGAAGATTTTAGATTCTGGTAATTCGATGATTGATATGTCTAATAGTAGTATCTCAAAATCTTTAAGTAATTCTAATATTGTTGCAAATCCAAATGTAGTGGCAAAAAGTGGTGAAACAGCAAACATAATTATAGGTGATAAATTACCAATTATTCTAAAGGACGCTGAAGGAAACGAATCTATTCAGTATTTGCAATCTGGTGTAATTTTAGAAATTACTCCATATGTTAATGCAGACAATACAATAGATTTGAAATTAAAAATAGAAGTTAGTACTTTTGATTGGGAATTGGGAGCAGGTTCGTTGTCAAAATTACCAGTTGAAAAAACTAGAGAGTTTAATTCTAGCTTAACGTTGAAAAATGGTCAGACGCTTATTATTGGTGGTTTAACGAGAGACGAAAAAATTACTTCTACAAACAAATTACCTATTTTAGGCGACTTACCAATTATAGGTAAATTCTTTAGCAAACAAGTTGAAAAATATACAAAGAGAAATCTAATTATTTTCATTACTGCTAAGGTTGTTGAATAAGGTATGATTAGAAAGGCTGTTTTTTCTGGCAAATTTTATCCAGATAATGCACGAGAATTAACAAATTTTATTGAAGGACAATTAGAAAATATTAAACAAAAAAATAACCTTGGAAATTTAAATAAATTAGGATTAATTTTGCCTCATGCTGGTTATGTTTTTAGTGCCAAAACGGCAATAAAAGCAATAGTAAAGGCATTTCCTCTTATTTTTCCTACAACTATTATAATCTTAGGAACCAATCACACAGGATTAGGTAATGCAGTGTGTTCAGTTTGGGACAGTGGCCAATGGGAAACCCCTTTAGGAGCCATTGAGGTAGATTCAGAAATTTCAAAAATGCTAATTGAAAATTCTACAAAATTTAGAAGTGATTATTCTGCACATTTATATGAACATTCAATTGAAGTACAATTACCATTACTAAAGTATTTCTTTAATGATTTTAAAATTGTTCCTATTGTTTATAACGTTCAAAACATTGAAAATACTTATGAAATAATTAAAGTTTTTAGAAAATTGAATATTTATAATTTGCTTTTTGTGGCTTCTTCTGATTTTAATCATTATGATGATGATTCAACAACTCGAAAAAAAGACGAAATTTTGATTGAAAGAATTTTGAATAAAGATTTAATAGGAATGTTTGAGGTAGCTAAGAAGCACAAAGTTTCAGCTTGTGGGATAGGTCCAATGTCCGTTCTAGTTGGAATGTTTGAAAAAATAGAACTTGTTGATCACACTACTAGTGCAGAAGTATCGAATGATTATTCTTATACAGTTGGATACGCTAGCTTTTTATTAAGGTGATTATATGGAAAAATTTTTTGGAAAAATAAAGTATAGATTTCCATTAATACTTGTAATTTTAATTTTCATTTTTGTTAGTGGTACAATTTTTCAGGAAAAATATTTCATCAATAAAACAAAGCATGATGAAATAAATTCACGAAAATATGGGGTTCAGATTATAAATATCAATTCTGCAAGTTACGAAGAATTTTTGACATTGCCTGGAATAGGACCAACTAAGGCAAAAGCGATAATTGACTATCGTGAACAAAATGGTTATTTTAGCTCTATAGAAGAATTAATAAATGTGAATGGAATAGGTGAATCAATATTTTCCAAAATTAAAGATAGAATAAAAGTTGATGAAGAGGTTAAAATTGACAAGGAAAATTCGATTAAAAAGATTAATATCAATAAGTCCGATATAAACGAATTAGACAGTTTACCAGGGATAGGACCTACAAAAGCCAAGGAAATAATTGATTACCGAGAGAATTTTGGAAATTTTTCTACCTATGATGAATTATTAAATGTGAAGGGAATTGGTCCAAAAACACTTGAAAAAATTAAACCTTATATTGAATTTTAAAAACCCAGTGTAACAATAATATTATCTGAAATAGTATTGGGTGCAGGTTCTTGATCAACCACATAAAGACCTGTGCCTTTTATTTTTAAATTAAAAATATTTTTAATGCTTTCCAGTTGAAATAAATTCCAACCTATTAGGTTAGGAACAACCCCTGAAACAATTTCAATTGATTTATCATCTTTAAAATTTAGAATATCTATAATAGTTTTAACTACGTCTTTAAAAATAGGGGCAGAAACAAAACTTGATAATTCATAACCTTTTGGATTGTCTACCCAGATTAGAATAGTAAATTTCTTATTTTTATATTCAAAATATCCTTCAAAAGTCATTAAATATTCTTTTGAGCCAGGTTTTTTTTCTGCAGTTCCTGTTTTTCCATAGAGATCTAAACCAGGAATTTTTGCAAGAAATCCTGTTCCTTCATCAATTACTTCTTTTAAAGCTTTTTTAATTTTTTTAGAGGTTTCAGTTGTCATAATTCTAAAAGTTTTTTTATTTGAATTTTCTACTAATGTTGGAGATATATAAATTCCATTATTAACGATTGAATTAAATGCCGTTATTAATTGAATAGGTGTAACACCAATTGAGTATCCGATAGGTAAATAAGCCCATTCAATCTTTGACCAATCATCTGGTTTTTTTAAAATTCCATTGATTTCGCCTGATATTTCAATACCCGTTTTTTTTCCGAAACCAAAGGTTTTAAAAATATTATACAATTTTTCTAAATCGTATTTTTCAACTAACATCTTTGAAGTTTCAACTGCTGCAACATTGCATGATTCAGAGATGGCTTTGTAAAAATCGATTAAACCATGAGAATGTATATCGTTGATTTTAATATCAAGCGAAGGATCTGGTTTTATATAACCATTGCAAACAAAAGTAGCTTTATCTGTAATCACACCTAAATCAAGAGCAGCAGAATAAAAAATAGGTTTAATAGCTGAACCAGGTTCGATGTATCCCATAATATAGTCTGGCCAATTTCGTGTGGTTACCAAGCTTTTTATTTTACCAGTATTTGTTTCCATTAAAATTATGCCTATGGAATCAGCGGAATATTTCTCTTTTTCTCTAATTGCGAGCTCGTATAAAGATGTTTGAAGACGTGAATCAATTGTTAATTTTAAGGAATTTCCGTTTTTTGGCGGGATATAAGCGGTAATTGAAGCTGTGGAAGAAAAATAACCTGAATATTTTATTTGAAGTTTACCATTATTTTTATTATTTAAATAACTGTCAAAATATTTTTCAATTCCTGAAATTCCTTTTCCATCTCTATAAGTTCCTATTATATTATTAAATCCAAAATCTTTTATAGAAGTTCTTTTTTCCACAATTTCGATATTAACAAATGGTAAAAGGTCTGTTGGAATCTTATTTTGCAAATAGTCTCTATCAAATGATTCACCAATTTTTATGAATGGTTGATTTAAGTTTATATCTATATTGAAATTTTTTTCTAAAATTTTAAGATCGACGTCAAAGGAAGGTTTAAAATAACTTTTTAAAAAGTTGACATCTAAATAAGCTACATAATAAGGATAGCTCATTGCTAAAATTTCATTATTGCAATCCAAAATATTACCTCTTAATGCAGGCAGTTCTTTGGTGAATATTTTATTGTTTTGAATTTCATTTAAGGAAATCAACTTCAATAAAACAATCAAAAGAGTGAAAGCAAGCAAGAATACAAACAGATATACTCTTGGGTTTTTTTCAACCATCATTTAATAACTTTTGAACCTACCATAAGTCCTTCAATCATTTTGTTAAGATTGGTTATTTTGGTTTGCAATTCTACAACTTGATTTTCAAAGAAACTTTTTTGATTTAAAAGTTGTAAATTTTGTTTTGAATAATAGGCTGATATCAAAAATATTGAAACAAATAAAACAATAGGAATAGAAATTTTCAAAACTAAAAAGCCTATATGAGACAGTTTGTAAGTTAGTGTTTGTTTCCGCTTCGCTTGCATGCTAACAGCCATTCAATTTCCCCCCTTTAAATTCGCTCCGCTATTCTTAATTTTGCACTTCTAGATCTCGGATTTGATTTGATTTCACTTTCGCTTGGTCTAATGGGACCAGCAATTTCTTTAATTCTTGGATCGTTCTTAAAAAAATGTTTTATAATACGATCTTCAAGAGAATGAAAAGAAATTACAACTAATCTGCCACCAATTTCTAAAAAATCAGGTGCAAACTCCAAAAACTTTTTAATGTTTTTTAATTCTGAATTGACTTCAATTCTAATAGCTTGAAATGTTTTTGTTGCAAAGTGCCTTTTGCGTCTTCGAATTTCAGCATATGGTAAAGCTTGCTTAATTGCATTAACAAGTTCTTTTGTAGTATTAAGAGGCCTAAGTTGAACTATTTTTTTTGCTATTCTCCTAGCAAACCTTTCTTCACCATATTGAAATATTATATCTGCTAAATCTTTTTCGGAATATTTATTAACAACATCATGTGCAGTTTTGCTTTGTTCTAAATTCATTCTCATGTCAAGAGGCTCATCTTTATTAAAAGTAAAGCCTCTACCTTCACCTTTTAACTGGAAGGTTGAAATTCCAAGATCAATTAGTATTCCTGAAACTTTTTCAATGCCAAGAAGTTTTAATACAACAGGTAGGTCAGTATAAGAAGATTTAAATAAGGCAACATTTTTGTAGGAAGAAAGGTTTTTTTCGGCAATTTGAAGAACTTCAGAATCAATATCTAATCCTATAACAAAAACATCAGATGAAGATTGAGCTATCAAAGAAGCATGCCCACCTTCACCTACTGTACAATCAACATATACACCTTTTTTATTCCAAACTAAATATTCCACAACTTCAAAAGGCATTACTGAAATATGCTTATCATCATATTTTCTCACTTTTTTCTCTCCGCTCCGCTAGACTAATACAAGTAAATTTTATCAAATATGAATAATTAAAAAAATTTTTCTAGAAGAAAAAAAGAGGGCCGAAAATCCTTTATTTAAAACATTTTGCCCTCCTTTGAAATTTATAAACAAAAGTATATTAAATTGTTAAGAAAAATATTTTTAACTTAAAGCTTTGTTAATAATTTTTTGTGAAATTTCATTATGAATTTTTATGTATTTATAAATGTTAAAATTAATAAATTCTCCATTAAATATTTTTATTTTTCCATTTATTATAGAAAAGTCAACATGTTTTGAATCACACAGTAAAATAGCATTTATTGGATCATGTAGCGCACCAGCAAACTCTAATTTGTCAAGTTTAAAACCAATAAAATCGGCTGCCATGTTAGGTGCTATCTTTCCAATATAATCGTCCATTCTAAGAACCCTTGCTCCTCCAATTGTTCCAAACTTAAGTGCTTCTCTAACACTTATCGCATTTGACCCATACTTAACTCTTTGTAAAAGCATAGCATTTCTAATTTCAAGTATCATATTGTTGGTATCATTACTAGCACTACCATCTACAGCAATTCCTATTCTAATCTTATCTTTTAATTTTGTTACAGGAGCAATTCCTGAACCTAGTCTCATATTTGAAGAAGGGCAATGAGCCATTCCAACGTCATTTTTCGATAGTTTTTCTATATCCTCCTCGTTTAGCCAAACCATATGTGCAAACCAAACATTTGGATTTAGCCATCCTAATTCTTCCATATAATCTACAGGCCTTTTTCCAAATTTTTCCAGGCAATATTCTTCTTCGTCTTTAGTTTCGGCAAGGTGTGTATGAAGTAGAACATTGTATTTTTCAGCAAGGTGAACAGTTTCTTTCATTAAATTTGGAGTAACAGAAAAAGGAGAGCAAGGAGCAAGAGCAATTCTAAGCATTGAATATTTAGAAGGATCATGATATTTTTTAATAACATTTTCACTTTCTGATAAAATTTCATCATCGTTTTGGACAACACTATCGGGTGGTAATCCTCCATCTTTTTTACTTAAGGACATACTTCCACGAGTAGGATGAAATCTTATACCTATTTCTTTTGCAGCTTCGATTTCAGAGTAAAAAATTTTATTATTTCCATAAGGGTACAAGTAAAGATGATCAGTTGTTGTAGTAACACCTGTTTTAATCATTTCTGCAGTAGCGACAATAGTACTAACATAAATTGCTTCTTCATCAATAAATTTCCAAATTTCATACAAGTAAACAAGCCAGTCAAAAAGTTTTTTATTTGGTGCTAATCCTCTTGTAAGCGATTGATATAAATGGTGATGGGTGTTGACAAATCCAGGGATTATAATATAGCCACTCATGTCGTAGACTTTGTCTGCATGAATATTTTCCCAATTTCTTCCAACATCTTTTATTACATTATCTTCAACTAGTATATAACCATTTTGAATATCTCCTATTTTTTCGTCAAATGTATATAAAAATGATATATTTTTAAATAAAAGTTTCATATTTCCACCTCAATCTGAGAAATAAATTTTCATTAATTCGTCATAATGTTTTTGGCGGTATTCCAAAATCTTTTCATCAGTAATTTTAGTTTTTTCTTGCTGGTTTACCCAGTATTCCTGAGATTTTTGAGCGTTTAATTCTTCTAATGTTTTACCTTGCTGTTCTATCCAAGTGTAATATTTTAAATTATGCCATCTTTCTCTACTATATTTATCACCTTCAAAGATCCACGAAGGTTCCTGATAAAGTAAAATTCTTTCTGTTCTTGATTTTGCTTCGGCTCTATCTAATTTTCCAAATTGTTTTGTAAGATTATCCATAACTGATCTATAACGTTCAATTGAATCAGTTGCAACTATAAAAATGTTATCGTCACTTTCAAAGTTATAAAATTTAGCCATTTTAATAGCAGCTATTAAATTTGCAACACCAGAGATTCCAAATTTGTCAGAAATGAAATCTACAGCATCACTTGGAACAAATTCTTTCAAAAATTTAATTCCTTCTGGATCAGTTAAAACTTGAAGCATTTTTTTAGAATCCATATCATCGATCAATACAACAGCATCATTATTCATTACATTGTGTATCCAGGTTACATGTTTATCTCCGATACCTTGAATATCATGTCCTCCATATCCATTTAGAGAAATTGTTGGACATTGTAGGGGCTCAACTGCAACTACTTTTGCTTCAGGGAATTCTTGTTTAACCCGGTCACCACTTGCAATTGTACCAGCAGAGCCAACCCCAAGTACTACAGCAGAAATTCTTTGATTTCCAATTTTTTTATTTTTTACAAGCTCAATCATAGAATTTCCTGTAACATAATAATGAAATCTATAATTTCCAAATTCATCAAATTGATTAAGTATTCTTACGTGTTCTGGATCATTACTGTATAATTCTTTTGCTTTATCATATATTTCTTTTACGTTGGATTCACAACCTGGAGTTGCTATAACATCAGCACCATATTTTCTGATTATTTCAAATCTTTCTTTACTCATCAGTTCTGGGAGTAAAACAATTGATTTATAATTCATTCTTGAAGAAACCCAAGCACCACCAATACCATAATTCCCAGTAGATGGCCAAACAAGTGTATGTTTAGTGGGGTCTACTTCACCAAATACAGTTTTTTCAGCAAGAACTGAGTACGTTGCTCCAACTTTGTGACTTCCTGACGGAAATTCTTTTGCATATAAAACTATAATGTTTGCTTTAACACCGGTTAACTCTTTTGGCATAACAAAGTAGTAAAATTCATCATTTTCATTTTTCCATGATATATTAAATAAATTAACAGGGTGAAGTGGATCCTTTTTTTTCATTTCAATAGCACGTTTTCTAATTTTTGGATCAATCTTTTCTGGATGAAGCATTTCCTCAAAAGTTGGACCAATAACGGGTACTTTTTTTCCCATAATTTTACCTCCTTAAATTAAATAATATCTTCCATTGAAATTGGTATTTTTGATATTCTTTTATTAATTGCATTGGAAACGGCATTTGCAATAGAAGGTGGAGAAGACATTAACGAAGGTTCTCCCAGACCTTTTGCTCCAAATGGTCCTTCACTAAATTCTTCTTCTACAAATTCAACATGGATATTTTGAGGTGCATCTTTTATTGTAGGAATAATATAATTATTAAAATTATCAGTTAAAATTTTTCCATTGTCTTGTTTTATTTCTTCCATTATTGCATATCCCATTCCTTGAACAACACCACCGTGTACTTGCCCAATTGCCCCATCATAATTTATGACTTTTCCAATATCATGACAAACCCAGGCTTCTTTTAGTGAGATCTTACCAGTTAAAATGTCAACTTCAACCAATGAAAGCTGGGTACTAAATGTATAGGTAATATAAGCTTCACCAATTCCCTTTTCATGATCAAAATGAAGTTTAGGAGTTTTATACCATCCAATCTCTGATAATTTTACATTATTTTTATTGCAAAGTTCTGTAATTTCTTCAAAGGTAAAAATTTTGTCTCTAACTAAAACATTTCCATCAGAAAAGCTAATTTCATTTTTCCCCACACCAAAATAATTTGACAAAAACTCAATAATATTTTCTTTGATTTTTTTTGCGGCAATTCTTACAGCATTTCCACTAAAAATAGTGGTTCTTGAAGCAACAGTTGGACCACTATCTTGTAAAACTAAAGTTTGGGGTTGAAGTACAGAAATTTTATCTAATTTCTGTCCTAATATCTCTGAAGCTATAATAGCCATGGTTGTTTTAGCACCCTGTCCCATTTCAGTATTTCCTATCATAATGTTTATTGTTCCATCTGGTTGTATTAAAACTTCTGCACTTGCACCATCTAAGTGTTGCCCCCCAGAACCTAGGCTAACTCCATAAAAAATGTGGGACCAACCTAAGCCAAGTTTTTTAAATTTGCTTGTTTCATTATACTTTTTAACATAGTCTTTCAATTTTGGGTAATTAGATATTTCATACACTTTTTTTAAGGTTTTCTTTGCTCCTACTGAACTAGTTAGTTTATGGCCAGTAGCTGTTTCATCACCAACATCTAAAGTATTCTTCAACCTAATTTCATATGGATCAATATTTAACCTTTTTGCTGCTTCATCCATTACAGATTCAATTGCAAAAAGTACCTGTGGCGATCCGAAACCTCTAAAGGCTCCACATGGAACTTTATTTGTATAAACACCATAAACATCAACGAAGACATGTGGAACTTTATAAGTTCCGCATGAATGAACAGTTGTTCTGTACATAACAATAGGGGAAAGAGTAGAATAAGCCCCCATATCAAGATAAGTTTTTGATTTAACTCCTAAGATAGTTCCATCTTTTTTGAAAGCAACTTTAAAATATGATTTGCTGGGATGTCTTTTACTTGTTTCTTTTATATCCATTTCTCTGGTGTATATTAATTTAACAGGTCGTTTTGTTAAATAAGAAAGTAAAGCAGGTTTTGCAGCAACATAAGATGGAACATCTTCTTTTCCGCCAAAACCTCCTCCGGTTTCAGTTTGGATAACGTTAATTTTGTTTAAAGGAAGTCCGAGTATATTTGCAACATCCTCGTGAACATAAAAAGGACATTGAGCACTCACATAAATTTCCATCACATTGTCTGGTGTATAATATGCAACTGCACCTTGTGGTTCAAGATAAGCATGTTCCTGATATCCAGTTTCAAAATTCATTTCTAATACTAAATCAGCATCTTTAAATGCATCTTCAATGTGCCCCTTTCTAATTTTCCGATGAAAACCTATATTAGAATCTCCATTTACAATAATTTCATCTTTTAGTGCTTCATCAATTGTCAGTACTGGAGGAAGTTCTTCAATTTCACAACTAACTAACTTTGCTGCTTTTTCAGCGATTTCCTTGGATTCGGCAGCAATTAAGGCAATGACATCCCCTTCAAAGCGAACTTTATCGCCAATGGGAACTAAAAAGTTCATATCCTTAGTAACATGTCCAAATTTATTTATTCCGGGTACATCCTTATAAGTAGCAACATAAACAACTCCGGGCAATTCATACGCTTTAGAAACATCAATGTTTTTAAGAATCCCGTGTGGAACATTTGCATAAACTACACTTGCATAAAGCATATTATGAAAATAATAATCAGAAGCATATTTAGCGCTTCCCTCGGCTTTTTGAAATCCATCTATTCTTTTCACTTTTTTTCCTATTATTTTCATAATATCCCTCCTTAATCAACATAAATGTCTAAAATTTTTTGTTTTGTAATATCTACAAGACCTTTATCTGTAATTTTAAGCTTTGGAATTACTGCTAATTGTAAAAAATGAATGTGCATTAAAATATCTTCACTACATCCCAGTAGTTCGATTGATTTTTTTAGCTGATTTAAATTCGAATTTACATCATTTAAATTTTTATCTGACATTAAACCAGCAATAGGTAATGCTAATTTTGAAACAACTTCTCCATTTTGAATTACTACAATACCACCATTAATCTTTTGAATTTGTTTAATTGCTAACATAATATCTTCATCATTTGTCCCAACCACAGCTAAATTATGTGAGTCATGTCCAATCGTAGTTCCAATGGCGCCATTTTTTAAATTTAGTCCTTTAACAAAACCTATACTATAACCACTTGCCTTATGTCGATCTAAAACGATAATTTTAGCAATATCATTATCAGGATCGCAAACTATGTCACCATTAATAACTTTAGGTTCAATGTGTGATTCATCTGTAATTAAAGTTCCTTTTTTTAAAGAAATAACTCTTATTTTTTTACCAATATTTTTAATTTTTAAATTAATTTTTTCAAAAGGAACTATATTAATACATCCTATAGTATCAGGAACATTTTTAAATACACTTGAAATTTCTACTGTAAGTTCACCATTTTGAGCAACGATTTTAGAATCTTTAATTACATATAAAATATTGAAATTGTATAAATCATCAACAACGACAAAATCTGCTTTATATCCCGGAGCGATTGCTCCCATACTTCTAAGATTAAAATACCTAGCTGTATTAATCGTAGCCATTCGAATTGCAATGATTGGTTCTAAACCATTTTTAATTGCTGTTTTTACAATTCCATTGATGTGTCCTCTTAAGTTAATATCTAATGGATCTCTATCATCAGTACAAAAAGAAAAGAAATGATGATTTAATATATTAACTGCAGGTAATAAAGCTTCTAAATTTCTAGCAGCTGTACCTTCTCTAATGAAAATTTGCATACCTTTAGATAATTTTTCCAAAGCCTCAGTTGGTGTCTCACATTCATGATCTGATTTTACAAACGCATCAATATAAGCATTTAATTCTTTACCAGTAAGCCCAGGTGCATGACCGTCAATTTTTTTGTATTTATGTCTTAAAATTTCAATTTTTGTAATAAGTTCGCGTTCACAATTCAAAACTCCTGGGAAATTCATTACTTCGCCTAAGGCAATGATTCTAAATGGATATTTGTCAACCAAGCTGACCATATCTTCAGGTCCGAGAAGGGCACCAGATGTCTCAAAATTTGTAGCAGGTACTGCTGAGGGAATTGCAAAATAAACATTTAGAGGTATACCTTCGGTAGATTTAATCATGTATTCAATTCCATCAACACCTAATACATTAGCAATTTCGTGTGGGTCAGCAATAATTGTTGTAGTTCCAAAAGGTAAAATCGATTTAGCAAATTCAATTGGTGATAACATAGAACTTTCTATATGAACGTGTGCATCAATTAAACCTGGAAGAATAAAAGCTCCCTTTAAATCAATAATTTTTTTACCGTTTTTGTATTCATTGCCAATTCCGGCAATTCTTTTTTTGAAAAGTGCAATATTTGAGTTTTCTACTTTCCCAGAAAAAACATTAACAATATTAGCGTTTTTAATTAAAACATCTGGAATCTTTTTACCAAGAGCAACAGGGACAATTTCGTAAATTTTCATATTTTCATCCTCCTTGGTAGAAATTATATATGAAAATAAAGAAAGCAAAAAAGGGAGGATTTTGAACATATTCATAATTATTGAAAAAAAAATCTCAAAAATGAGATTTAATAAAGGATTAAGGAAAAATTAAGGACCCTTTAAAGGGTCCTTAGATATCAACATCTTATTTAAGAGAACCTGGGAAATGACATGCTACAAAATGTCCAGGTTGGATTTCTTTTAATGGAGGCTCTTCCTTAGAACAAATTTCTTTTGCAACCGGACACCTAGGGTGGAATCTACATCCAGAAGGTGGATTAACGGGACTTGGAACATCACCTGTAAGAATAATCCTTTTCTTTTTATAATCTGGATTTGGAACTGGAATAGCACTCATTAAAGCTTTAGTATAAGGATGTAATGGATCTTCGAATAAAACTTTTTTAGGAGCATTTTCAACAATTTTTCCCAAATACATTACTACAACTCTATCTGAAATGTACTTAATAACTGATAAATCGTGTGATATAAAGAGATAAGTTAAATTATGCTTTTTTTGTAAATCAAGCATTAAATTAATTACTTGGGATCTTATTGAAACGTCAAGAGCAGCAACAGCTTCATCAGCAACTATCAATTTTGGGTTCATTAAAAGGGCACGTGCCATTCCAATTCTTTGCCTTTGTCCACCTGAAAATTGGTGTGGAAATCTATACATATGATCTCCATGAATTCCTACTTCTTCAAGAGCAGCTTTAACTTTATCAATGATTTCTGATTTTTTAATAACTTTGTGCATTACAGGACCTTCAGAAACAATAGTTTTGATTCTTATTCTTGGATTTAAGGAACTGTAAGGATCTTGGAAAACAATTTGCATTGTTTTTCTGAACTCAGACCTTTTTTCTTTTATGTTTGATAATAATTTGCTGTAGAAACCACTTTCTCCCAATTGTTTATAAAGCTCGTAATATTTTTTATCAATTCCAGTAAATTTTTCAGGATCCTCATTTTCAAACTTTTTAATGTAAGTTTTCTTAATATATTTTTTTGCTTTAAAATATGGCATAAAATAGTAGGTTGTATCTTCATTACCAACTATTATTCTACCAGAAGTTGGTTCATATAATCTTAAAAGAGTCATTCCAATTGTTGTTTTACCACAACCTGATTCTCCAACCAAACCAACAGTTTCACCTTCATAAATCTCGAAACTTACATCATCAACAGCTTTTACCCATGCAATTATTCTTTTAAAAACACCAGCTCTAATTGGAAAATACTTTACAAGATTTTCTATTTTGAGAAGAACCTTTTTTTCGCTCATGCACTTTCACCAGCCTTTTTAAGTTTCTGAGCTTCTTCTACTTTCTGATAATAGAAACATCTAGAAAAATGTTCTTTATTAACTTCATATAATGGAGGAATTTCTTTCCGGCACTTTTCATCAGCAAACTCACATCTTGTATTAAATCTACATCCTGGAGGAAAATGTAAGGGATCAGGTACAATACCTGGAATATTGTATAACCTTTCTTGTTCAATATCTAGTCTAGGTAATGAATTTAATAATCCCCAAGTATATGGATGTCTCATTTCTTTAAATAATTCTCTAACATTTGCTGTTTCCATAACCATTCCACCATACATAACAACAACTCTATCAGCATTTTCAGCAATAACTCCAACGTCATGTGTAATCAGAATAATAGCCATTCCATATTCTTTTTGTAATTCTTTCATTAATTCTAAAATTTGAGCTTGAATTGTAACATCTAGTGCTGTTGTTGGTTCGTCCGCTATAAGTAATTTTGGCCTACATGATAAAGCCATAGCAATCATCGCTCTTTGCCTCATTCCACCAGATAATTCATGTGGATATTCATCGATACGCTTTTCGGGTTCAGGAATCCCAACTTTTTGAAGCATTTCAATAGCCATTTTTCTTGCTTCTGTTTTGCTTACATCCTGATGTAATAAAATTGCTTCCATGATTTGTTCACCAATTGTAAAAACAGGATTTAATGCTACCATAGGTTCTTGAAATATCATGGCTATATCATTTCCTCTAATTTTTCTCATTTCATCATCAGAAAGCTCAAGTAAATTTTTCCCTTCAAAAATTATTTGTGAACCTTCAATAATTTCACCATTAGGATCTAACAATCGCATTATTGAAAGGGAAGTTACACTTTTACCACTTCCAGATTCACCAACAATTCCAAGAGTTTCACCAGGATAAACTTCAAAATCTACACCATCAACAGCTTTTACAATTCCGTCCTCTGTATAAAAATAAGTTTTAAGATTTTTAACTTCTAATAATGGCTTTTTCTCCAACTTTATCACTCCTTTATTTCAATTTCGGATCAAAGACGTCTCTAAGAGCATCACCAACAAGATTCCATGCTAGAACAAATAGTACCATAGCAATACCAGGATAAAAGACTGTATACCAATAGGCTAGTGCTTGACCGCTGGCACCAAGTATATAGTTTCTAGTATAATTAAGCATAGACCCCCAATCAGCATAACCTATTGGAGCACCCAAACCTAAAAATGATAATGCTGCTGCAGTAATAACCAGAGAACCTAATCTCATTGTTGCTTGAACAAGTACTGGAAAAATTGTATTTGGAAGAATATGTCTCAAAATAATTATATAGTTTTTAATTCCAAGAGCTTTAGCAGCTAGAACAAATTGTTCTTCTTTTACCTGAAGAATATTTGCCCTTATTAATCTTGCAGTTGCCATCCAACCGAAAATGATCATAGCAATCATAACTTTATCTAAACCACTTCCTAAAATTGTTGTTAGTACCATGGCAGCAAGCAAAAATGGGATAGAAAGAAAAACGTCAGTAATTCTCATTAGTACTTCATCAACCCAACCACCAAAATATCCGGCAATTGAACCAATTATTATCCCAAAAAATGTGGAAGCAGTTACAACAATAAGTCCAATCTTAAAAGCTGTTCTAGTTCCCCAAACTACACCATATAAAATATCTCTACCAGCAATCATTCCAAAAGGGTGATCTTTACTTGGTGGCACAGGGTCAGAACTCCAAGACAAAATTGGCATAATATAAGGATTATCAAGTTTCATTGGATTTCCATTTTCATCTGGAAACATAGGATTAATAGGTGGTGATATTAAAGGAGCAAAAATTGCTACTATAATAAAAAAAGTTAATAAGGAAAAACCTAAAATTGCAGAAGGATTTTTAAATAGTTTTCTCAACGTTCTTTTTAACTCAGTATTCATTCAATACACCTCCTAACCGAGTCTTATTCTAGGATCTAATGCGGCATATAAAATATCTATGATAAGATTACCAATTATCAAAACAGTCGAATAAAACAGAACACTACCAAGAACCGCAGCATAATCTAACTGTGTGGCGGCTTGAGCGGTGAATCTACCCATACCAATTCTATTAAAAATTACTTCGACAATTACTGTTCCTGCTAAAAGACCAATAACCATAGCTCCTGCTACTGTAACAACAGGAATCATAGCATTTTTACGAGCGTGCTTATGAATAACGTCTTTTTCAGGAACGCCTTTTGCTCTAGCAGTTCTAACATATTCTTTTCCGAGAACTTCTAACATGCTAGATCTTGTAATTCTCAAAAGATAAGCCCACCATAACCATGAAATTGTTAGAATTGGTCCAATTAAATGCCTTAAAGCATCCCAGAAAATATCTAACCTTCCATTCAAAAGTGCATCAATTGATAAAATATGAGTAAAACGTTTAAATTCCGGAGATTTCACAATTTCTTCAGCCCAGGCACTCATAGTACCTGGGGGGAACCATCCAAGTGCTGAGTAAAAAATCATTAAAACAATCAATCCGAATACAAAATCTGGCAAAGACCAACCAATAATTGCAAAAATTCTTATAAAATGATCTAAGAACTTATCACGGTTGACTGCAGCAGCTACACCGAGCCAAATACCAACACCTATTACTGGAATAATTGCGTATAATGCTAATTCAATAGTATAAGGAATTCTTTCTTTAATAGCTTGAGCTACAGGTTGTTTGGCTGTAACAGACCAACCCAAATCTCCCCTTAATACTCCACCTAACCATTTAAAATATCTTGTCCACATAGGTTCATTTAAACCATATTTTTCAATTAATTTGTCCAATTCTTCATTTGAAAGTTTATCAAAAACATTAGGATTTACATAAGCTGATAAAAGCTTCTCAGGACCTAGTATCTGCGTAAAACTGAAAATGATTAACGTGACACCAAAAAGAATCAGTGGAAGCAACAAAAGTCTACGTATAATATATGCTGTCAACTGTAACACCTCCTAAACATATTTTACAAATATTCAATTAAATTATATCAGCTATTAAAAATGTTTCAATATAGTAAATTATAAATATTTGTTAGATGATTGTTTCTTAATGATTTTAATTGATTATAATTCATCTTTTAGGCGTTTTGCAAGTTTTTTACCTATTAATTTTTCAAGTTCTTCCAAAGGAGCATTTTTAATGTTATTTATTGAACCATAAGTTTTCAAAAGTAGTTTTTTTCTTTTAGGACCTATTCCTGGAATTTCGTCTAAAATTTTTGTTTTGTAGTTTTTTAATTTAAGTTTTCCGCTAAAAGTGTTAGCAACTCGATGAGTTTCATCTCTTATTTTTATTAAAGCTCTTAGTACGGGATTATTTAATGGAAGAGTTAAAGTTTTGTCTTTTGTAACAATTATTTCATTTTGTTTAGCGATTCCAACAACATTTGTAAAATTCAAACCTAACTCTTTAAAAGCTTCAATTGCAGCATTAACTTGTCCAAGTCCACCATCAACAAAAAAAAGATCTGGTAATTTGTGTTTGGTATATCTTTTCTTTATCAATAATTTTATACTTTCGTAATCATTCAAAATATTTCCTAATTTATATTTTCGATAAAGATTGGTAATGGGTTTCCCATTTTCAAAAACTACTAAAGATGCAACAGTATATTTTCCACTTCTATGAGAAATGTCAGTTCCTTCTATAAGACGTGGAATTTTTTTTAATTTTAAATATTGCTTTAATTTTTTTAAACTTTCTAACGTGATAGTTTTTTCAAACAGTTTTTCTTCTAAATTTTCTTTAGCTATGTTTAAAAGTTTTTCGTCATTGTCATCAAAAGGTTGTGAAATTGGAATATCAAAATCGATTGTAATATTATGACTTATAATTATTTTTTCTGGAAACTCGCTGGATATGCCATAGTAAAAATGATATAAAAATTCTTCAAAGCTTAAATTTGCTTCATAAACAAGTTTAGAAACTAATGCACCACCTCTAACTCTTAAAATAATAAATAAATCATTGCTGAATTCAATATAATCAATATTTCTTTTATCGTTTAAAATAACTCCCTGAGAATTTAATAAATTTTCAAAGGAGAATAGTAGATCCCTATATTTAATTGCATTTTCAAAATCAAGCATTCTAGCATGATGTTCCATTTTTTCTTTAATAAAATTTCTAACAAAATCAAAATCACCTTTTAAAATAGATAAAAGTTTCGAAATATTTTTTTTATATAATTCTTCATTTATATTACCTATACATGGTGCAGAACATACATTTAGATAATGGTACATACAAGGTTTTTTGATTTTTGATATTTCTTTTTTGCACGTTCTAAATTTAAGAATTTTTTGTAATATTTCAACTAAAACTTTTGTATACCTTATATTAGTATATGGGCCAAAATAAATGCCATTTTTTCTTTTATTTCTAACAACTTCAACATAGGGAAATTTGTCATTGGAGATTCTAATATAAGGATAAAACTCATTGCCTTTTAACATAACATTATATTTTGGCATATATTTATTGATTAATGTAGCTTCAAGTAATAATGCTTCTTTTTCATTTGTGACTACAATTGTTTCTAAATTGTCAGCTTCATTAATGATTAATTTGCTTTTTTCTTCTTTTAAAGTAAAATGAGTGGATAAACGTTTTTTTAAATTTTTAGCTTTTCCAATATAAATATATTCATTTTCCTTTTTAAATAAATAAACTCCTGGTTTATTGGAAATTTTTTCAATAATGTTTTTATCTAACATATTTTCACCTTTATAAAATAAAAATGTGGGGAATATCCCCCCACAAAAAATTATTTTCAGTAAACTTATTTAATATTTCGGTTTTTTATTCCGACAATAAGCATAATTACATAAGCCCACCCAATTGAAAAAAGAGGAATTAAAACAGAATTTTTAACATAGAAAAAATCAATAATTAAAAGTATTATGAAAATAAGAGAAAATACAATAGAAACTCTCATTCCTTCACGAACTTTTAAGTTGGAAAATAATCTCATTTCTATGATAGAATAAATACCTATCAAACCAAATAAAAATGGGGAGAGAGAAAAACCAAGCTGTGATAAAAAGTTAATAAACCCACCAGAAATAAAGAAAGCCAATGAAACAAGAAAGAAAACCCAAGATGCTACACTTGCGATTCCAAATGTAGATTTCCCTTGTTGAATAATTCCCAAAGCCAAAACTGCCCCAAGAACAATATTAACTATAAACATTAAAGTTGAATATGCTGTTACTGAAAACATTTTTATGCACCTTCACTTTCTAAAAAATTTTTATATTCTTCTTCAGTTAATAATTCGTTAAGTTCATCTGAATTTGAAATTTCAATTTTTACTAGCCATCCTTTTCCTTCGGCATCTTCGTTTACCAATTCTGGGGAGGCATCAAGTTCAGAATTTACTTCAACAATTTTTCCGGAAACAGGAGCGTAAATATCAGAAGCTGCTTTAACACTTTCAATTGACAATAAAACCTCACCTTTTTTTACTTCTTTACCAACTTCTGGCAAATCAACATATACGATATCTCCAAGTTCTTCTTGAGCATGATTTGTGATACCAACTAAACCACTATCAGTATCAATCCATTCATGAGTTTTAGTATATTTTTTCATTCTTTCCCCTCCTTGTTGAATTACTTAAACTACAATGTATATTTTATCATAAAAATATGTAATTTCAAGAAACTGAAATTATTAAAAAATAATGTTTCCAATAAGCACAATTAAGTATGAAAAAATATATGCAACTATAAAACTGTAAATGACTGAAAAAAAGACCCATTTCCAAGAACCGGTTTCGGATTTTATGGAAGATAAAGTTGCAAAGCAGGGAAAATATAAAAGGACAAAAATTAAAAATGCATATGCTGAAACACCAGACATTGATTGTGATATAAGTAATTTGGCTGTTGAAAGGTCATTTTCAGCAAAGCCATATAGCATTGAAAGTGAAGAAACAATTACTTCTTTAGCACTTGCTCCAAATAGTAGAGAAGTGGCTATTTGCCAATTAAAGCCAAGAGGTTTGAGAATAGGTTCAATTAATTTTCCCAGATATGCGGCAAAACTAGTTTCAATTTGTCCATTTGATGGAAAATAAGAAAGAAACCAAACAACTATACTAGCAGCAAAAATTATAGTTCCAGCTTTTTCAATAAAATGACTTCCTTTATTCCACATATAAATTAAAATATTTCTCAATGTTGGAATTCGATATCGTGGAAGTTCCATAACTAATGGAACGTCTTCGCCTTTAAAGAATAATTTATTTACAAAATATGCAGTAAATGCAGTAATTACAATACTAAATATATAAATAGAAAACAAAACTTCTCCTTTGTATTTATTGAAAAAGATGCTTGTGATCATTAAATAAACAGGCAATCTCGCACTACAAGATATAAACGGTGAAGCAAGAATTGTACCAATTCTTTCTTTTTCATCAGGTAACCCTCGAGTACTCATTATTGAAGAAACATTGCATCCAAATCCTAATAATAAAGACATAAAAGATCTTCCAGATAATTTCATTTTATACATTATCCTATCTACAACGAAAGCTGCACGAGGTAAATATCCAGTTTCTTCTAAAATACCAAGTGCAAAGAATAAAGCAAAAATATTTGGAATAAAAACCAACACTCCTCCTACACCACTTACTACACCATCAGCTAATAAGGAAATAAAAGAGTTATCTCCAAAGGACTTAATAAAAATACTGAGATTAGAAATTAAAAAATTAAGATAATCTGATAGTGGTTGAACAATGTCAAAAGTAAACTTAAAAACAAGATACATAATTAACAAAAGAATTGGAATACCAAAATATTTATGAGTAAGAACATGATCAATTCTATCGTTGATAGTTCTTTGATAATTTAAAGATTTTCCAGAATATGCTTCTTTAATGATATTTTCAACATGAGAATAACGAATAGTAGGGATTAAAGTTGAGGCATTTTCAATGATTGAATTCTCAATGTTAATATGAGAAGAAAGGTCATCTTTAATTTCTTTATCACCTTCTAAAAATTTTAAAGCAGCAAATCTTTTGTTAGAAAAAAGATTATCAGGAATATCTTTTTCAATTTGTAAAATAAGATTTTCAAGATTCCCATAGTTAAAAATAACTTTTTTACTATGTTTTCCTCTAGCAACTTCCACAATCAAGTTTTTTAATTCTTCTATTCCTTCACCAGTTTTAGCTGAAGTAAAGACAACTGGTATTCCAAAATGCTTTTGTAATTCGAATTTATTAATTTTAATTCCGAGTTTTCTAGCTTCATCTATAGAATTCATAACTAAAATAACATTCGAATTTAACTCTAACAATTCAATAAGTAAATAAAAACTTTGTTCAGGATTAATTGAGTCAGCAATTAAAACAGTTACATTAGGAGGAGTATAAAAAAGAAAATCTCTAGTAACTTTCTCATCTGTACTTTGTGATGTTAAAGAATAAGTACCCGGAAGGTCAATAACATGAATAGTATCATTTAACCAAGTAGTTGCACCTTCAATTTTTGAAACGGTTACACCAGGCCAATTTGCAACATATTGTCTGGCACCAACCAATCTATTGAAAATGCTAGTTTTACCTACATTAGGATTACCAACAAGTCCAACAGTGATTACCATTTTATGCCCTCCTGAGGAGAATTTTTTTCTTCATTCCTTGGCCTAGAAAAATTTTATTATTGTTATGAAAAACTTCACCATTTTTAACAGTTAATTTTGAACCAATTTGAAGACCAAATGAAAACATTTTTTTCTTAAAATTAAAACCACCCAAAAATGATGTGATAACATATTCTCCATCTGGAGCATGGGAAAGTGGAATATAATCGTCAAGTAATTCAACTTCAATGTTTGAAGCTTCAGAATGTCGTAAAGAAATTAATTTATTAAAGATTCGATATACTCTTGGATCGCCCATTGGGGATGAATGAACCACTTCAATAATAGAATTAGGAATTATACCAATTCCAAGCAATCTATGTTTAATTGGTGAATCTGAAATATTAACTACTCTAACTTTTGATCCAACCGGAGCCTTATCTAGAGTCATTGAAATCCTCCCTTTTGAAAATAATTCTCAATAAGATTATAACATTTAAAATTTAAAAATCAAGAAATTGACTATTAAAGTAAAACTGATAAAATTATTGAAGAGTATGAAAAAAAGAAAAAAGGAGTTAAAAAATGAAGATTTTGTATTTTAAAAATGACAAATGCTCAGTTTGCGGAGCTGTTTATCCTAAAGTAAAAAATATCGCTGAGAAGTATTCATTGGAATTTGAAGTGATTGATGTTCTGGAGAAACCCGAAATTGCCGGTCAACATTTAGTTTTGACAGTTCCAACGGTATTGATAATTGATGAAAATAATCAAGAATTAGCAAGATTTTCACGAAATTTTAGTATATCTGAAATAACAAATTTTATTAACCGCTTTTTGGAACTCACAAAAAATTAACTGAAAAAATTATATAATAATACTTTAAAAATGGCTTTGGTAAATGATAAATTACCAAAGCCATTTTTTCATTATGGAAGTTCTTTAAAAACGATATTTCAAAACTTCAACATTTTATTAGTTAAAATTACATTCCACTTAATTTATTTAAATTTAACCAAAATATATCTTTTATTATAACTGGATTTGTAGGATCTGAAACATCAATAACAACTATACCATTTTCTTCATCAGCAATATATGCATAATTTCCTGAAATTTTTATATCTCTTGCTTTTATAGAACCGGAGAAATTATAATAGCCCATTTCTAACTTTCCAATTTCTTCTAAATTAAAAGGATT
>Ga0190330_1000003_pt1 | contig 72197 bp, 94 predicted proteins | sample 48720434_MG_FD_161654 | JGI IMG/M metagenome (GOLD analysis project Ga0190330, IMG submission 161654) | Hydrothermal vent sediment bacterial communities from Southern Trench, Guaymas Basin, Mexico - 4872-04-3-4_MG | ecosystem: Environmental > Aquatic > Marine > Hydrothermal vents > Sediment ...
ATTGAAAAAAAAGTAACAGAAATTATCTATAAAATTAATGGGAAATACTATCATCAAAATTCAATTGTATTAAATAACACTGTAGTAGGTAATACAAATCCCATAAAATTAACCAAAAAAGCGTACAAATCAATAACAGAAGATATGTTTGAATGGATTCTTAGAAGAAGCCTTATAGAATTAAATATTAGGTGATGAACATGCCACAGGATATTTGTAATCACTGTCTTCGAACAATTGAAGATAATGATGTTGAAATTTTTAGGGGTAATAAGTATCACACTGAATGTCTTAATATGCTCACTGTACGCTGTGTCAATTGTGGTACAAGACTCCTTAGAATAGAGTCACACGAATTCCATGATCAAGTTTATTGTGAAACTTGTTTTAATGTCCTAACTTGTATTTGTGATAGATGTTCAGAAAGAATTTTTTGCACAGATGCATATCAGGACTCTTATGGAGATTATTACTGCCATGACTGTTTTGAAGAAAGATATGATGATGACTCTGACGATGATTCTGATGATGACTCGGATGATTGTTGCTATTTAAAGACTCATCCACGCACTCATCCTTATGTTACAAAGATATGGAAACATCGAAAGAAAATAAGAACCTTTGGAGTAGAATTAGAAACTAACTCTAACTTTGAAACTCCGAGATACTTTTCCAAGGTATTTGATGGTAGTATTAATGGTAAAGAATATGTGTCGTATATATTACCATATAATGAAATTGGTTTTAGAGTGATAAAAAACTTTGAAAAAGTAGCTAAAGATAATTCTGTCCATGTTGGAAACGATTGCGGGTATCATTTGCATCTTGGAGGCTATCGAAATACTTATATTAATATTAAGAAAGTATGGCTTGGTTACTTGATGATGGAAAATTTATTCTTTAGTATGGTACCACAAAGCAGAAGAAAGAGTTCATATTGTTATAGATTTTCAAAAGACTATACTGTAGATAGTATACTAAGGCAAAATAATTTACCGAGATTATTATCACATTTTTATGAATCGCAAATTAGAATTAAGAAAAATACACCAAAAGATAATTACCATCGTAAAAGATATTATTTTGTTAATCTTCATGTTTGGCTATCGAGACAAACTATCGAATATAGACTTCACTCTGGAACTACTAATTCCGAAAAGATTCTATTATGGGCTGAAATAAACAAACGATTTACTGATTGGCTTACATCGAAAACAACATCAATCAATGATGTATTATCATTAACAGAAGAGAAGTTCTATAAAATAGTTGGTAATAAACTAAAAAATTACATACTTAAGCGAATAAACAAATTCGGTAGAGCCAAACATGAAACGATAATAATCAATGAGAGGTGATTTAAATTTGTCAAATACATTTAATTAAAACATACAAAAAAAACAAAGATGGAAAACTAACTTCTGAAAAGCTAAACGATGAAGATGCACGAGCGTTTAATACACTCATGCTCCAGGGAAGTAAAACTAATAATGATTCGTTTGGGTATTTTACGCCTGAACGAACAAAAAGGATAGCTAATGAATACAAATCAAGAAGTTATCAAGATATTATAAATGCCCCTTTTGTAGTTGGGCATAATCGATTTTCTACTAAAGGAGCAAATACAAAAAAGAATGCACATCCATTCCAATCAAATAGATTCATTTGGGTACACAATGGAATTATAAACAATGATGAACAACTTAAAAAACGATTCAAGTTAAAAATAAAAGCAAAAGTAGATTCAGCGATCATTGGACATGTAGTAGAGCATTACGCTAAAAAGGAAAAATCTATTGAGAATGCAATAAAATCTGCAATTGAACAAATATCAGGTGATTACTCTGTATTTCTATATGACAAAATAACAAGGAGATTATTCTATTTTAGGAACTCATTGAGAACATTTGAAACCGCTTTGCTATATGAAAAGAAAAACAATCGATATATTCTAATTGGCTCAACAAATGGAGAGAACATAGATAAAGTATATACAAAACAACTCCTTGGATTCAATATCAGGAAAGCAGAAGTGCTATCAAGAAAAACGATAATGCCCAACGCCCTATTTGAAGTGAATGGAAATGGATTTGAACATCTAGCTAATTTTACACCAGCTAAAAATGCATATCTATATCCATATAACTCTTTTTATAATGAAAGAGCGAATTCATGGGAAGATGATCTTATATACAGAACAAACGAAAATTACACTGATTGTGGAAATATGACCGAACAAGAAGAAGTACTTAATTATAATATTATAGAAAGATTAAGATCTATAGTAGAGAAACTTGGTTTTGATCTGATAGTAACTCCGCAAGTGGATATACTTGAAAATAACACTGAACATGTATCTGGTGTATTTATATCTGGAAAAGATACTGAAGAATTTATGGATATATATAATGAATATTTTACTGATTTAAAAGACTCAACAATGGATGCAAATAGTGTAATTACTTTCATAAATGATGTCCAAGATTATTATGAGAGAGCTATCTAGTAAAGAGGGATAATTATGTGTGCAAAATCTATATGTCAAAAATCGTTTACAGCCTATATAAAAAAAGGACTTCAAAAGTCTAATATCGTTATAAAAGATAAAGATAAGCTTCGATACGAAATAACTAGAAAATTACGAGTAGAATCAGATTATGGATTGTATGTTGAGTATCATTTTAAGATACGATCTTTGGAATCATCTTCTTATATTCCATGTGATATATTCCATTATAAGATCCCTACCATTGACTCTCTCTCTGTTAATGGGATTGAACGCATACTTAGTAATAGTATAATTACCTCCTGTAAACTTTCGAGTTCATATAGCAGTAAGATAGTACTAAGACTTAAAATAAACTTAAATGAACTAAGTAAAGCACTTCGAATGCTCAATAAGGCCATGACATCAATTGTTCCTGAGATAATAGAAAAAACTATAACTTATAGAGGTGATTAAATGTTTATTATTTTTGAAGAGACTGTATCTAAAAATAACACAAAATATCTTGTTGTATCGATTAATCTTGAAAAAGATAAACTCTATAAACATTACCAAAATCATTACTTTGGCATAGCAACTAAAATGTCCGGGACTTCAAAAAAGTACTATATACCTACACTTAATGACTGCATTGCAAAATCGAGTGGTTTAAAACACCTTGATTATGTATATGATTATTCCATTGATATTTCAAATTACACAGCCAATGAAATCGAACAATTGAAAAAAGAATTAATCCAAGGAATCGAAAGACTTAACAAAGAAAATAAAGAATTTTATCAAAGGTATGTTAAACCTGTTAAACTTTCTGGAATGTTTCAAGTAGACTTTAAAAAGAACAAAATTAAACTACTTAAAAAAGATAAATCTAAGACCTCAAAAAAAAGAAGTAAGCAACTAAAGAAGGAATCAAAATGAATATAAAGTAGATGTTCCACTATGGACAGACATTCAAGTAATAGTTGATGCGAAAAACAAATATGAAGCAATGGACTTAGCTGTAACTAAACTCTTTAATCAAGATAGACCAGTAGAACAAAATGATCTCTTATTTGACTTTGATAGATTCACTGATGATTGTTTATATGATCATACAATAGATGCCTTTGTTAAAGAAATGAAAAAAAGAAAATAAGGAAACATACTTAAAGAGATGTACTTAACTTAAGCTAAGATAAACAATTTATAAAAGTATCTTGAAAAATATAGTAAAGATAGTACAAGTTAGCCCTCACTTCATTTATCACTTTAATTTTCTTTATTTGGTTGATTGTATGACATCTCAATTGGCATATACCATAAGAAAAGCTAAATACTTTGCAGTATCTAATCGAATGGCTTGTAAGACCATTGGTTCTAGCCTTTATTTTAAAGTAGGAAGAGAAGAAGTCATACTTTACGAAGATGGACGAGTAAGCTGTACATGTAAGAATCAAACAATAAATTCTAAATTTGGATCTTATTGTGCTCACATATTTGCAGCCATTTGGAAATCAATTGAACTATGTAAAGACATAAGGAAGGTGTAATAATGAGTCAAACTTGTTTTCCTATAACCTGCATAGGCAAAGCAGATATAATTAATACATTCAAAAGCAGACCAAACTTTGAAAAAATAAAGGCACGAGTAGAATCATTAACAGATTCCGAAATGGAATACTTAGCAAGCAAAATGGCAGATGATTATTGTAATCAGCTATTTTGGTCTAGCTTAGAAATAATATTTAATGATCTTTATGTAAAATGATACTATGAAAGTAGAATGCTTAAAATCTGTAATTAGACTCAAATTCCATAAGTTTGTCTTAATACTTGATGTCATTGAAGATGAACTATATCTAAGTGGAAATCGAATAGACAAAAACAGGTCAGTTAGAACATATAATAAAGCATATATAAAAGAAAATACATGCAAGTATCCTAAGAAAACCATTCTTCAATTAGCTTTTAATAATGAAGTCTTAATTGTAGATTATTCTGATAGTGGTAAATTCTACTTCCGTTATTGGAATTCCATAAAAAATTTCTACAAATGGAGACATGAAGCCACTGATACTTATATGTTTAAAAAGGACTGGAAAACTAAAAATAAAGTCTTTTTTAAAAATGACTTTACAATACCTATATATACTTGGGAATCCAAGACTGAACCACAAAATAAGGTTACTACATATGAAACCAATATTAGTTAAAGAAGTAACAAGCAAAGCTGGTGGAATAATCAAAGTTATATCATTTAGCTCTGACATGTATCAAGTGATATCTGGATATCTAAATGATCTTAATGAAATGAATGTCATTAGAGATGTTAGATTGCATGTTTCAGAACCGGAATTAATATATGATGAAATAACAAATTCCAAAGTATTTTTGCTTGCTTTGAATAAATGGAATTTTTCAACAGAACTCGAACATAGGTCAATGTAAATGTACAATATGTATTGCGCTATTGGGATTAATAAGAATTCAAACTATAAGATAGAAAAAGTTGTTACTACAGACTTAAATGTAATACTATCCTTTGATATAATCATTGCATTTACAATTATTAAATATACTCGTAAAATCAAAGCCCATATGGACTATGATACTTATTTAGACTACTGGTTTAAAACACATGATGAAAATGTAATAGTAAATAGATCTTTAAATAACATTAATACACAAGCATATACACTTAGTGAATTAACTGAAATAAGAAATCTAATAACGAGAATAGATTCATATACTAAAGACATATACATAAAGAAAAGACTTAGAACACTATATACAAAGCTATTCGGTGGAATCAATTAAATTATCTGATTATATCTATTTGATAAAGTGTGCTAACTGCAAATCATTTAGATTTTTCGAAATTCGAAATAAACCACCAACGAAGGTTACTTGTTTGAATTGCAATAAGAGGCTGACTTTCTTGACTAAGAAAGGATATCTTAACTCTATGGTCGTAATCAAACGAATAGAAAAATATAAATACTATCAAATACACAATAAAGGCCTATTAATGAAAAAGATGATTGGTGATCAATAATGGATGAAGTACAACTTAAAAACATGAAGCAGGCAATGATAGAAAAAGGAAACTGGAAAGAAGTATCCAAAATAAACAAGATGTTAGAAATGCATGGATACAAAATCAAAGGTGATTAAATGCATTTTAGTTGGGCAGTACAGCAGATGAGAGAAGGAAAGAAAGTAAGACGCAAAGCATGGGATTCTCCGGAAAAAATAGATTATATTAAAATAAACAAAAATACTAAAGGACTCATTACGAATAATGCAGATGATAGAATCTTCTATCTATCAGATTATGACGCGACAGATTGGGAACTCTTTGAAGAACCAAAAACTTTAAGTGATATTGTAATCAATGATTCTGATTATGAATACATCTATGCTCACTACAAAGAAAAAGATATCAAGGAGTTCATTAAAAAGCTAGAGAAAGAATTTTGTGATGGGAATTTACAAAGCACAAAAGAAATACGAAAAAAGCTTTATGAACTTGCAGGAGAGAGATTTAAATAAGCTCTAAAATCATATATTACATATTTGGAGGACTAATAGCATCTGCTATCCAAATATCGTTTATGGATATGATATTGGCATCCATCATACTCATAAGCATGAACATAATTTATGATTATAATCAAAAAAAAAGAAATAAGGTGATAACATGCAGGTAAAAGGAGTAATTAAAGCAGTAGCGAGGGAAGCCAAAGAATTCGATGGTATCAAGAAACGAGGAGTATTAATTTCGAATGATACCGGAGAGAAATGGTATGATGTAGTCTATGAGGATTCCGAAAAAGACTATGACAAATTATTTGACTCTATTTATGTTAGAGGAAATGAAATAGAAGCAGAAGTCGAAGGAGCAAAAAACTTAACTATCGTAACTGTTACAGGAAAGCAAGAACTTTCTTCTAAACCTAAAGGAGATAGTTTAACATTTGACGAATTGCTAGCTGAAGCAAGGAACAAGTATCCTGATCTTTGCATGCATACTATTGAAAGCGAAATTATACAGAATGTCTTAGTATCAGACAAAATGGGAAATCAAAAAGAAACAACATTAGCCATATCGAAAGTAAGATTAATTACTGATAGAACAACAGAAGCCAAAGTTGTTGAGGCAATAGGAGATGCGTGTTCCCAAAATGTAAATAAGGAAATAGCACCATCATTTATAAGAATGGCTCAAACTAGAGCTTACTCACGAGCATTAAGATTCCTATTGTGTAAAGGAGTAACAGAGGCAGAATTAAAATGAAAATATTGCTCCCCAAGCAAATCGAGACTTGTTTAATACCTTCAAGTTATAAGACTATTGGCTATAAGGAAACAGAAGACTTGCTTAATTATAAAGATGAATTTGATTGCATTGTTACTTATCCAATCGATGGTGCTAAACTTAGCTTGATCGAACATTTCTCTAAAGCCAAAGAATTTATAGTACTTGGATCCGGTAAAGAGAACATTGATTATGAAACTGCTAAGGACAAAGGAATAAATGTAATCTCTCTTGAAGGAGTAAACGAATATGCTGTTGTCGAATGGTTAATATTTCATTATCTTTTGTATAAAAGACAATTAGATGTATACGGAACGATAACAAAACCAACTCTTAATTTTCTTAAAGAGAGATATTCTCAAACAATCCCGGTTATTACAGGACTAGGCTTTATTGGATTTGGTAATATAGCTAATAGATTCTTACAGTCAATAGAATTAGTACATACACAGGTCTATTACTTTGATCCATATGTAACTAAAGATATTGGAATAAAAGTAAATTCTATTAATGAAATATTTAAGAATTGTAGTGTTATCATAGTTTCAGTTCCTTTTGTTAAAGAAACTACAAACTTAATAGATTCAAACTCACTTAAAGATGTATCTCATAAGATTGCTCTATTATCGATTTCACGATATGAAGTAATAAACTGGGAATCATTGATTCCTTATAAGAATAGGTTTAACTTTATTGCTCTTGATTGTCTTCCAGATGAATACTTGATGCTAAAGAAAAATACTAAAATAAATAATAATCTTGCTGTATTTGAAATAGCTAAAACAACCCCAGTAGCAATTACTCCGCATATTGCAGGAAGAACATTTGAAACAAATCTTAAAATAGCTACAGAACTTAATGGTCACTTTCTTGGCAAATGGAATGCGAAAAACTTCCCTAAGGTTCAGGATTATATTAAGAACTTGTCTATTATAGAATTGCATAATCTAAATGAACAACTCTATAATAAGACAAAGACGAAGTCGATTTTAAATGCAAGAGATGAAGCTAGAATAAAACTAGAAGGAATTATAAATGAACAAACGAAACTCAGCACTTACAAGACTAAGAACATTAAGTAAGTATAATATTCCTGGTTCCATGCTCAAGAGACCAAAAAATGCAATTTATATTAGCACCGCCAATGATCTAAGACATGAACTTGGAAAATTTATGATCTGTTGGATGCTAGCTAATGGAACGAATATAGATTACTATTGGAAAGATGTTAGAAAATCCATTCTTCAGTTTTGTAAACTCGATCTAAGCGAATTTACTTTTCCAAATGAATCCAAACAATATATAACCGAAGCAGTAGATCGTAATCATAAACGAAGAGATATAGTTGTGCTCGATGATGATCAAGCTATAGAAGTCGTGTATAAACATAAATCTCGAAAGTTACTTTCAGAATATAAAAAAGCCAATGTAGATTATTATGAAATTTAAACCTAATGCAAAGACAAAAGGTCCAAATTACAATTATAATGATCGACATAGGATGCATATTATAATGATCTCAAGATTCGGTAGCAAGAGTAAAGACATACGATTGGTTACTCTTACAAAGGGAGAGGAAAAGCAAATAGATGATGGTGTACTTAACCTAGCAGATATCGTTGAAGACAGCCTTGACTTAGGTTCTGGAGACTCTTGGTCTGAAATCGAAGTCAATAATCAAAATATTAGTACATTTACTGAATTGTTATTTCTATTAAAGAGTATTGAAGACAATAAAGATTACTCTATACTAACAGTAAAAAGGAGAGAATAATATGCCAATTCCCATTGATCCAAATCGAGATCCGCTATATGCTTGTCGAATATGTAATGCTATCTATAGAGGAATAACTGCTGCAAGGAACTGTGAAGAATCACACTTGAAAAAAAGCGATTGAAAATGATAAAAACAAATAAGCAAATATTGAGAAAAGAAATATCAAGAGACCTAAAAGACGGTATTGAGACCGTGAAAAATAAGTATTTCGAGCAAATGGTAATTACAGATGATGAGTATAACGAAATTTACAATATTTTCTGCGATGGAGATTATGAAATGGCATATTATGCCGGATTAAGTGTTGATATCTATGGAGACATTGTTTCAATTGATATAGATACCCTGATAACTGCGTTGGCTGGGTGTATCAAAGATACTTCTATGATAGACGAACAATACAATCGTAGTATCTTTATTCAACTTAGAAAAAAACTAATCAAGTGGAAAGGATATACTCTGTATATTGAAAAGGCGATGAATGACAAAAAAGGTGAATGAAAAAATGAATGAAGAACGGAAAGATAACTATGACTTTGTTGGCAATTGTGCTTTTTTTTTGCGATTGTGATGTGTTTTTTTCCTCGCAAAGCCTAAGAGGAAATCAAAGTTTGCGAAGGTAAATGAAAAAAAAGTAATGAAAACAGGTGGAATTGATGAATGACAAAATAATAACACAAGAGGATTTGGATGAAAACAACAGCCTTGATGAACTAAAATATGATGGTGGGCGAATTATCTTTGGAGAAAATTTAGGGGTTGTGAAAATCAAAAAATCGTTAATCTGTAAATTTTCTATTTTTGCAAAAGCAGGCACTGGCATCGAAGCAGGCGAGGGTATCGAAGCAGGCGATGGTATCGAAGCAGGCTGGAGTATCAAAGCAGGCGAGGGTATCGAAGCAGGCTGGGGTATCAAAGCAGGATGGGGCATTAAAGCAGGCTGGGGTATCAAAGCAGGCTGGGACATCGAAGCAGGCGAGGGTATCGAAGCAGGCTGGGGTATCAAAGCAGGCTGGGGTATCGAAGCAGGCACTGGCATCAAAGCAGGCAATGGCATCGAAGCAGGCTGGGGCATCATAACATTATTTCGTGGCAGGATAATTGCAAATTTCATTTCATGCCATAGAATAGCTACCGGACTACATATCCATGAAGAACAGGAAATCAAAGCAGAAATCAGGAAAGGAACTATTATTTTAGGGAAGGTGTCTAAACCATAACACAAACAACAACACACTCGGAGTAATCTTCTTGGGCTGAGGGGGGTGCATCTAACCCCCCTCACTATTGAAAAAGACACAAAAAAAAGAAAAAGGCGATGAAAATGAATGAAAAATGGAAAGATAACTATGACTTTGTTGGCTATTTTTCAGAAGGGCTTGCAGAGGTTAAAAAGAATGAAAAATATGGATTTAACAATAAGAAAGGAAAGACTGTAATTCCATTAAAATATGACTATGCTGATTCCTTCTCAGAAGGGCTTGCATTGGTTAGAATTAATGAAAAACATGGATTTATTGACAAAAAAGGGAAAATCGTAATTCCATTAAAATACGACTTTGTTGACTCTTTTTCAGAAGGATTGGCAGGGGTTGAAAAGAATGGAAAATATGGATTTATTAATAAGAAAGGGAAAATTACAATTCCTTTAGAATATGACCTTGCTGGCTTTTTTTCAGAAGAAGTAACATGGGTTAAGAAAGATGGAAAATACGGGTTCATTAACAAGAAAGGTAATGTTATAATTCCATTGAAATATGATGATGCATGCCATTTTTCAGACGGGCTAGCATGGATTAAGGAAAATGGAAAAGAAGGATTTATCGATAAGAACGGGAAAGTAGTAATTCTATTAGAATATGATCAGGTTTATACTTTTTCAGATGGGCGTGCATTGGTTGAAAAAGATAAAAAATATGGATTTATTGATAAGAAAATGAAACTCGTAATTCCATTGGAATATGAGGATGCTGAGTCTTTCTCAGAAGGACTTGCACGAGTTAGAAAAAATGGTAAAGATGGATTTATCGACAAGACTGGAAAAATTGTAATCCCATTAGATTACGATGATGTTGGTCCTTTTTCAAATGGAAAGTCCTGGGTTCTGAAAAATGGTAAAGAATATTTTATTGATAAAAAGGGAAATGTAAAATGGGACGAGTAAAGGGAATGTTTAAAAAAAAGGCGATGAAAAAAAAGGTGATTGAATGGCAGAAGACCTAGTAAATCATCTACCTCACTATGAGAAAGGCGGGATTGAGACAATAGATTTTATTAAGGCGAAAGGATTGTATAAAGATTTCTACCTTACCCAATGTCATCAAATATATTTCAAGAGCAAAGTATAAGAGAAAGGAGCTTGAAGACCTTAAAAAAAAAGCAAAATGGTATCTAAAAAGGGCAATCTCATTATTAGAAAAAAAACTGAAACATCAGGCTCTGTAGTCTAGTGGACTAAGACATGGGAATAGTAGATACCCCCAAGACTCTGGTTCGAATCCAGACGGAGCCTTTAAGAAATAGGAGGAATGACTATGGCATTAACATTCGAAGAAACAAAAGAAATGGAAGAACTTAAGCAATTACACAAAAAAGAACTTGCAGAGATATCATTGCAAAATGCAAAAGAAGAACACGAAATGAAAATGAAACGACTAGAACTAATGCTTAAGATAGCACAGGCAGGTGGAATCTTTAAAGAAGAAGAAAAAAATTAAATACACAAGCGATTAAAATGGATTTTCTAGTGTATCTTGATTATGTCGATTTAGACCTACAACCCAAGCTAATTGATAAGGATGACAAGAATCGATATGCGCGAGCTTCTTTTCTGTCAATTGATAAAGTTTTTAAGGTAAAGAAGTCTTTATATTTGTTTGAAATTAACGAAAAAATTGTCATAATCGATACTGCCAGTATGAAAGCACACTGTTCCTGTATGGATTTTGCTAGCAGACGACATAGTAAAAATCGATACTGCAAGCATATTTATCGTGCAGTAAGATGGTTAGTTGAGTCAAAAGATAAATCCATTAAGATAACTTCAAATCAATTTGTTATTGAAAGATTCTCTAATCTCAAATTCCTTCGTTAGAGCGATTTTAAGAAACTTTTATCTTTAATTGATCAAATATATGTAATTAAGATTAAATTTCCTGTATGGAGCTAATATTAGCTATAGTAATGAACTCTAATGTTTAAAAGAAGGACATGCTTAAAAATAGACTAGATGATATTCATAAATAAGGAAAAGATTAAGAAACAAATTGAGAAATTGTATAACTTAAATGTAGACATAGCCCTTAAATTCATTACTATGAAAAAGGAACCAACGATTAGGGACATGCTATATATTAATCGATTAATCGAAAGTATAATCAAAAAACTAAGAGAGGCGACTGAAGATGAATGATGATAATGCAAGGACATTAGCTATTGAGATATTGGATCTCTTCGAGGACTTGCTAAATCAACATGATATAACTATTCCTAGTCCAGATAGATGTGGAAACCAAGAAGAAGCCAGACTGTATGGAGATATATACTATGCTCTTGAAGATCAAATAACAGACCTAATAAAAAGAAACAAGAATCTTAAAAATAAAGTTTAGTGGTAGTCCAATGAAAGAAGTTATAATCTTAAAAGAGTCAACTGGAGTTATTCGAGAAGCTAGAGATATCTTCAAAAATATCAAGGAAATGAATATAGATTATGCTCAAGAGAACTTTATTGTCTTTTTCCTTGACTCCAAAAATAAGATTATCAATGCTGAAGTATTATTTAAAGGTGGCTTAAACTCTTGCCTAATCGATCCTAAGACAATATTCAGAATAGCATTATTACATAACTCAAATGGGATAATCGTGGCTCACAATCATCCCTCTGGAGATCTAACGCCCTCTGATGAAGATAAGAATATCTATGAGTCACTACAAATGTCAGGAGAGTTCTTAGATCTCCGTTGTATGGATTCGATCATATTCAATGAAAAAGAATATTATTCAATGAATTCCAGCAAATAGATATATATAATTAACTTTACCTTTAATACATAATGTCCTCGCAAAAAGATCTGGTTGAAATTCCAAAGCCACTTTGGGATCTTGCCATTACTGTTATCGATGAAGCTACATCTACTGAATTGTTTAAATATATGCCTGTTACGGAGTTTAGTTTTACTAGACTATACGATAAGGTAACTATCAGGGCTTCGTTCGATTTAATGACTTTGGAAGATCTAACTATTTTAGATAAGTATGTTACTGTTCTTCTTCCTAAATCCAAAGGCATAGTAAAAGAGAAATTGAATAAATCGAAACAATATATCTGTGATCATTATGTCAATGATTGAATGGTTAATGCTGTTAGCTACTCTGCTATTTATAATTTATTTTTCAGATACCATTCTATGGATATTCTTTTGGATTCTTATCATAATCATATTTGGAATCTGTGGAATAGTATCTTTCATTGGTGGTTTGTTTGATTGATGTAAGACATAGACTATGCAATAGACCGATTGACTATCATAGAGATTATACCTCTTTTTCAAATAAATCTCCGATCCATGCAAGGAAAATGAAAGATGGAACATTCGAAGTTACAATTTATGACTGGACTTTTAAATTAACAGAAAACCAGAGATGTGTATTAGTTTGGAAACTAAACAAAGCGTAATCAAACGAGTAAAGCAATGGATGCTTGAAATGTATGATGAGGCTACTAACTCCAGAATACAGAATTACAATGATCTAAAAAAATATGAAGAAGGTGGAGCTAAGATTAATGCACTTAATGATTTATGGAAGAAGTTTACTAAAGAATTTGTAGACTAGTTTAATCGATAGTTAAATTCTTTTCCGATTCGTTTGATGTTCACGCTATTCTCAAGGATGTGTAATCTGTTCATTAGCTTCTTGGTAGAATCGATTGTTATCCCTAAATTGTATGCTAGTTCATATACGCTTATATAACGATCGCTGTGAGACTTTAAGTATTCTAAGGCTAATTGTTCCTTTTCTTTCCATTCTTCGCTGTAATGGCTTGTATCGACTCCCTGTACTGTATCCTTAATGACTATTAACTTTACCGGAGTATCTTTGTCTAATTTATCATAAGAAGTATAAGGAATTGAGATTCTGGTTCTTCCATCGGATCTCTTTCGTATGATCCCATTTATGTAAGTTACATCATCCATACAGATATTTAAAAACTAATCTTTAAAAACCTTTTTTGAGGTGATTGCATGTTTGGAGTAAAACAGAAAATTAAATGGTTAAGTTCGAATACAACAATGGATATAGAGAAACAATTCGATGAATTCTTCGAATCTACAATAGTAGCTGGAATACTCGAAGTAACTCCTTTGGTTAAAAAAGATGGAAGAATATCTAAATTCATGCTTGTAGTTCGATATATACCAAAAAGTTGATCTTATGACTTTGTGTATCAAATGCAGAAGGAATCCAAGAGTAAAAGGAAGAAGAGTATGCCAAAAATGTATAAATAAATCTAAAAGATTACTTTATGCAACTGATAAAGAATTTCGAGAAAGAGAATCGAAACGAAATATAAATTATCAGCGTAAAAAGATTAAGAACGATCCTTCCTTTAGAAAACACAAGAGAGAGTATACTGCTTACTGGAGATCTAAACATAACGATAGATATATTTTCCTTCAGGCAAGATCTGCATTCAATCGATTAAGCCCTTATTACCGTAAGAAATTTCTTAAGGAATTTAACTTACATTTGAATATACTTTAAAGCTAGAGATACTAGAATGATATGTTCCGGAAGCTATTACTACTTTTGCCTGTAGAGTCCATGTTCCTGTTTGATCTAAATCTCCTGCAACTGAAGTACAATATATTTTACCATCGGTACCATCTGTTTCAAATATGCCAGATTTTGTAATAATTGTTCCATCTGGCTTTTGAAATATTATTTCTTTTGTTGTTGCACCTGAGATATCTTCTGCTGTTGTTCCATTTTTTATAGTTAGCAAAAACTTTGTTCCTATATCATTTAAATGTATTTCTTCTACCATTATAATTCCACCTCAAATTCCTTTTGTTTGTCAATATATACTGTGATACTCCTTTCTTTATCGATATATAAAGTATATGAAACTACATCTATAGATTCCATTATCATAAAATTGGAAGTTTTGGTTATACTATTTGTTCCTTTGACTATGAAATCAGATGACTTTTGGATGCTATAAACTGCATTGATTATAAAATCGGATGTCTTTTCTATTACTCTTGATGCGTTAATATAAATATCAGAAGTCTTATTGATATTTCGTGTTCCCTTTATGGTTAAATCTGAATTTAGTGAAAGGTCAAATGCACCCTTTATAACAAAATCAGAGTTTAGATCTAATGATTGAATCGCATTGATCACAAATTCTGAAAATTTATATGTGCTTTGTGTTCCTTTGATTACTAAATCAGAAGTTCTTGTTGTGCTTACAGCTCCTTTGATTACGAAATCTGAATTTTTTGTTATATCGAATGTGTCCTGTATTATCAAGTCACTTGTTTTAGTTATCGATAATGTGCCTTTGATTGTAAAATCAGAGTTTTTGTAAACTGTATATTCTGCTTCTATTATGAAGTTTGAGGTCTTATTTAAGGAGTTCGTTCCTTTTATAGTTAAATCTGAATTTTTAGTAAGCTGAATGGTATCCTTAATTGAAAAGTCGGAAGTCTTAGATATATCAAATGTATCAACTATGAAAAAGTCGCTTGTTTTTGATACATCCTGTGTTCCTTTAATTACAAAACTTGAAAATTTGTAAGTTGATAATGTTCCTTTTATTACTAAATCGCTTGATATTGACTTATTATTTGATGCTTCTTTAATTACAAAATTAGAAGTCTTGTCTATACTGAAAGTATCTGCAATTGTAAAATCACTTGTCTTTGTTGTTTCTAATGTTCCTTTAATTACCAATTCGGAATATTTGAAGGTGCTTTGTGTTCCTTTAATTACAAGATCTGAAGTTTTTGATGTAGATAATGTTCCTTTGATTACTAAATCCGAATCTTTCTGTATTGTGTAGACTTCGTTAATTACTAAATTGCTTGTCTTTGTTGTTGTTAATGCTCCCTTGATTGTAAAGTCTGAATTCTTATAAACTGTATATTCTGCTTCTATTATGAAATTTGAAGTTTTAGATAAAGATTGCGTACCTTTGATTATGAAGTCCGAATTCTTGGATACCTGTAATGTATCCTTGATTGATAAATCTGATGTTTTATTAATACTAAAAGTGTCTGCGATTGTAAAATCACTTGTCTTTGATGTGCTTTGTGTTCCTTTGATTACAAAATTTGAAAATCTATAAGTACTATTTGTTCCTTTAATTACTATGTCTGAATTCTTTGTGGTTTGAAATGTATCGGTTATTATAAAATCAGATGTTTTAGAAGTGCTTACTGTTCCTTTTATTGATATATCTGAGTTCTTAGTAACTTGTAAACTTCCTTTTATTACTAAATCAGCATTTTTGGTTAAATCGAATGTATCTTTAATTGTAAAATTACTGGTCTTTGAAGTGCTTAATGTTCCCTTGACTACTAAATCAGAAGTCTTTGAAGTGCTATTTGTTCCCTTGATTGTAAAATCTGATGTCTTGGAGAACTGAAATGTTACGATTTGAATTCCAGGAAATTTTATTTCTGAACCACTTTCGCTTGAACTTTGGATTACTGTATAAGGTTCTCCATTATTCCAATATTTTAATTCAACTAAATTATCGTCAGGTATTATTGGCTGTCCATTTAACCAAAACTTTAATGTGCCATCAAGCGCCATATTTATCACGCAGTACTTAAGTCATCAACAAATATATTACCTGCTATGCTTCTGCATTTTATTCTTAATTCAAGAACTCCATCTTCTGTGATATCTGTTGATGATGCAGTAAGACTTTTCTGCTCATAAGTATCTGGTACACTTGGAGTTATTTCAGTCCATCCTGTAATTCTTTCACCCATGAAATAAATTGCTCCTTGAACATCTCCATTACCAAATGAAGTATCTTTTTTAATATAAGCAGACAGTGTTTGTTCAACTCCACTATCTGCTTTAAAAAAGAAAGACTGGCTGATATAATATGTTGCTGATGTAGGACTATATTTAAGGCATTGTGTGCTTCTTGCATTTGCTGTATCTCTATAAGTTACTCCATATTCGTAATAGCATCTATTGTCGCCTGATGTTTTGAAGTGCTGACATTTAGCGCAAGGATAATCTCCATAATGTTTTCCTGGTTCTGTATAAACATCTCCGCTTGAATTTCCTGTTCCTGAATATTTATTGATGGTGTTGTTGGAACTGGAATATAACCGAATGCCATAGTTACTATTGTTATTACAAGTTGGAGTAGTTATGGTATTGTTGTCGGAATAGTTAGACATGTAAATACCGTTTTGATTGATATTACAAGTCGGAGTGGTTATGGTATTATTGGAAGAGTAAGACATGTAAATGCCGTAGTTGCTATTACTATTACAAGTCGAAGTAGTGATAGTATTATTGGAAGTGTAAGCCATGTAAATGCCGCAGAAGCTGTTGTTATTACAAGTCGGAGTAGTGATGGTATTATTGGAACCGGAATTTAAGTAAATACCGTATTTGTTGCTATTACAAGTCGGAGTGGTTATAGTATTATTGAAAGCGGAATATATGTAAATACCGTGGTTGCTGTTACTATTACAAATCGGAGTGGTTATGGTATTATTGGAACCGGAATAAAAGTAAATGCCTATATCCGCACTGCTATTAACAACAGGCGTTATTATTTCATTACTTAAACAACTACTTAAATACCATGCTTCATCACCAGCACTTAACAAACTAGCAGAAGTAACTTTCCAATTATCACAAGATGACATATAAATACAATTATCATATCTTAAGAAATGCAAACGCTCTATTTCAATATAATCTTTACTGCTTGCATATAATCCACGGCCATATCGATTAGCAAAAGTAGAGTGCATTTGCCTAAAATAGGTTTGTCCATTTTGCGTTGTAGTTCCTAAATCCCATCCGCCTGATATTTTTAATCTGCTTGCAGTTGAGCTTCCTGAAGAGGAAACTGTTTGAACTGCTGTTGAAGTTGCTGCTGCTTCTCCTGTGCTTGTTACTCCTAATTTATAGCCAGTAACTCCTGATTCTGTCGTACCTGGATATTTCTTATATAGAACAGCATTTGTATTATCTGTAATTGTTACAATTTCATAATATTGACCATCACCGCCTTTGACAAAATCACCAATAGCTAATTCGGTAGTGAATAGCGTCCCTGAACCTGTTACTGCTGTGCTACCAGCTGTAAATCCTAAAGTCCCTGTTAAGGCTGTATCAGATGGACTTTTGGCAACTCTGACTTCATCACCACCCGTAAGACCAGTTGATGCTTGTGTAATGGTCTTGTATGGATTTCCTGACGAACCATCGCCTGTAGAGTCATCACCATTTGTAAAATCACAGTAAACAATTGTCATCTATATCACTCCGTAGTTTCTTCATCTACCGTAATTTCCTTGTTTATCTTAGATTTTAGTACTAAGTATCCTGCTTCCAAATCATTGATTCGCTTTATTTCATTTTTTACTGTTTGGTCAAAGTTATTGTTAATATCGACCATGTGAACAAATGGATATCTTTTTGTAAACGACTTTTTGCCATTAAAGAACTCTACATCTACAATTAGTTCATCTTCTTGTTTTTCTACATTAGCAATTTTAGCTTTGTATTTCATGTTATTACCTCTCTTTATTTATATTGAATTTATGGTTAGTCCATAATCGAAACCACCCATTGTGAAAACAGACGAGTTATATCCCCGTTTACACCATACTTGAAATGATCCACCTGGAGCTACTGTGCTTCCTATGTTTTGAAAAGTCTGTGTTAAATTAATATGAGAAGTATAGGCATTATTATCTGCACAGCTATCTACAATATTTTGATATGCAAGAGATGTATTCATTTGCACTTGTCCTGTGGCAGAACCATTGTTTGTGCAATTAATAAGTGGAATGCTATTTGTTTGACCTGATGCGTTTACCCAGAGCCAATTTGAATTTGTTGGTGGGTTATCTAAATCAATCAATGGCCTATATACTATTTGACTAATACCTGAGCCTAATGAACAATCTAGATCTGGTATGCCATTATCTATTGTAAAATTCTCATTGAGTAAATTAGAAGAACATCTGCTTGTAGTATCGCAATTTGTAAGATTTAATTTATAAATTCCATCATCTACAAGACTTGTATCAAAAGAGACATTAATCTCTAACCCACCATCTGAAAAACTTCCATTTATTGTGTAATTGAAAGTTCCGTCAGTATTTCTAAGAGTTAAGTTTCCCGTTACTACATCTCCATTTGCATCTTTTCCTAAAAGACAGCCAATATCTATTGTAGAACTATAAGTTCCATTTTTGTTCTTATCACCATTAATATGAATTATTTGTGGTTTTCCAGGAGCATACTGAATAACTCCAATTTCGTCTGTAGTAACTGAACTCCAACCACAATTTGAAAGATTATCGCAAGCATATATTTTATAAGTAATTTCATCTATATTATTATGAATCTCTGAAAGCCAAACAACACCAGTTCCGCTATGTTGTGTAAATGTAGCTCCATCATCTGAACTTGTGTATAGCATTCCTGAAGTGTTCATACTAATATTTCCTATTAATGTTGTATCATCTGAATATTTTAAATCCCAATTTTTAACAGCATTTGCAGTTGTTACAAAACCAAAATAACTTATTTCTGTAGCTTTTACAGTTCCTATTGTTTCGTTTTCATCTATATAGAAATTTAGTTCATAGTAACTTACATTGCTCCTTGTGTAACTGTAACTATCTGTGGTTTCGATATTCCCAAGATAAACACAATTTGTAGAGTCTGAAATGCTGAGTCCATCTGTTTTTTTCGTTTCATTGCAATAATAAATTAATGAGTCTTTGTTTGAATTCGTTCCATCGATATAAAATAATACTTGCATAGTTGAATTAGATTCAATATCTCTATAATGGATTTCTGTTATTGCGGGATTATTATTATAATAACTTAGAGTATCTATTCCCATAGATTCTAATGTTGTTTTATCTAATGGAAAAAATTGATGGAACAAGCCTCTAACATCTGGTTTAGTGAAATTATAAACTTTCCAACCTGAACCATTACTTGAACAAGTCAGATGCCCACAGGAACAATCATGCACGCTCCATTCCCAAATGTTATCAAACAAACTTTCAAACCATTTACTTTCATTCCTGTGTTCTGCTCTTTGTTCGTTATATGCTCCTCCTGCTTTGGTATTTGAAGGAAATCTCCATGAGAAGTTAAGATTGTTTTCTGTCGTATGATTGACAGTAGTGGCTATTAATATGCTGGAATCATTAAGTCCATCTGTATCGGAACAATTGTATAAAATAGTTATTGAACCTGTACTGGAAGTGTTTATATCTGCAGGACTCTGAGAAATGAAGGTACAATTTGGTGGTAGATTTGGAACATATTCATCACTTAATGGAAGCCAGTCAATGTTTCCATTTGTTAAGTTATAATAATCATCACAGAATCCATCAGTATTTGAATCAGTGCAAGTATCTGAATAATCATTTCCTGTTGAATTTGTCCAGTAGTTTCCACCGATTTGTGTTCCAATACTATATATTCTGGTTCCTGTTTGTTTTGTCGTGTTCCAATTGTTTGCATAAACTGTTCCAAACTTAACATTATCCGTCTGATTGAAAAGATTATTGTAAATGAGATTTACTTCTCCATTTCCTGCACCATTCATGTAAAGACCGTAAGTATTGGAATAGATTCTATTATCGTATATTGTGTTATTCGTGGCTGTTGTATCGAGTTGAATACCATAATAGTTTGAATGTATTGTGTTATTGTAAATAAGATTATCATCGTCACTAATAAAAAGCCCGACATCAGAAGTGCCACTTTGTGAATATATTGTGGATTCTTTTATTGTGTTTAAGTTTCCGTTTATATAAATACCGTCATCAGTATTTGAATTAGCGATTATGTTTGTAAATGTGTTTGAATTTGAATAATAACTGTAAATACCATTATAATTATTTGAATTAGCGATTACATTTGTAAATGTATTTGAATCTGAATAAGTACCATAAAAACCATAATTATTAGAATTAGCACTTATATTTGTAAATGTGTTTGAATCTGAATTATAACTATAAAAACCATAAGTATTTGAATTAGCTGTAATGTTTGTAAATGTGTTTGAATTTGAATTATAACTATAAATACCATCATCGGTATTTGAATTAGCAGTTATATTTGTAACTGTATTTGAAACAGAATAATAACTGTAGATACCCCATTCCATATCGGTAAATTGTGAATTAGATATATTTGCTCCTTGTGTCGCAATTAAAAAGAACCCGTTGTTTTCTGTTCCTGTTCTATCCATAACTAAATTAGATACATTTGAATTATCAGCACCGCATAAGATTATTTCAGACACATTATTAGTCCAATCCTGAATATTTACAGATGAATTATAAAACAATATTGGCTTTTCTTCTGTTCCTATAACATTAACAAATTCTGAATTACAATCAAGTGCAGTTCGTGTGGTTACATAGTAAAAATCAGCTAATACATTGTCTTTTATAGTAATATTTGTAAATGTGTTTGAATCTGAAATATAACTGTAAATACCATAATTATTTGAATTAGCTGTAATGTTTGCAAATATATTTGAATCTGAATAATAAATGTAAAAACCATAATTATTTGAATTAGCAGTTATATTTGTAACTGTATTTGAATCTGAATAAGAACATGAAATACCAAAAGTATTTGAATTAGCAGTTAGATTTGTAACTGTATTTGAATCTGAATAATAAGTATAAATACCATTATCAGGATTTGAATTCACTGTATTATTAGTCAAATTATTTCCATCAGCGTAATATAAATAAATTCCATTAGTGTCCCAATCACTAACAACACAATTCTTAATAGTCACATTCGTGGTTTCAGCAGATGCTCTCTTGACATAAATCCCATAATCTGCTACATCATCACCGTCAATAGTAAATCCTGCACAATCGAGAGTTACATCATTTGCACTGATGTTTATGCAGTAGCTTGTAGAAGAACCTGTAATGCTTTGGTTCATGGTATATGTTCCTGCTTGGTCTAATACCATACAGCCAGAAACAATCGGATCTATCTCAATGTCAAGAATTGTTATGTTGAACTTATCTGTTGCCCACATAGGATAATCAAATTCATAAGTTATAGTATGGTTTCCTTTAGTTAGTGATTTCATTTTTTTCAATGTGATTTCCTTGGTGGTACCTTTATTATTAACAATATCAGGAATCTTATCGTTTAACTTACTAAGATGTTTGTCTAATGTTACAACTTTCTTTGTAAATGGTCTCTTTTTGAAAGCCAGACCTGGATTCAAATCTTGTACTTTTGCAGGAGTATCAGACTTGTATTCGATATCAACAGCTAACGAACAATGAACTGTGTTATTTTCTCTAGCAACGCAATGTGCACTATTGGGTACCTTTAATGAATATTTGTCTGATTCATACTTCCAATAATTCGTAGTTATATATTGCGAAACATTAGTTATCTCATGTGTTTCACTTGATTCGTTTATCGCCTCTATATAGCCCGCAAATACTTCTTCAGTTACAAATGTTAATCCTGCTTTCCATATAGGGTCAATATCTACATAATCATCTAACATAAAAGACCACTTGATTGTATCTTCTGGTTTTTTATGGCCTACTAATTGTATTTTATTAACCTTTTTTCGTTCCCAACAATCTCCATCTTTAATGGGCCTGTATTTATTGCCATAAGTAGGTACATTCCAATCTACTTGAATGTCATAAGGAACCCAAGAACCATTATCAAGAAGTTTCTGTGTTGTTATGATATTATCTATCTTATTCAAATTTACATGAAGTGTTCTGCTTCTGGCTACCTTTTTAAATAAAGTTTCGTTTTCATATTTGGTATTGTTATAATCAGCAAAACACACACGCCAATAAGAAGTGGTTACATTAATATAAGAATTACATTCAGAACCGCAGGTTATGTCACCAGTGTAATTATAAGTTACACCCTTAAGATTAAAAAGAACTCCAAATAAATCTGTATAGGTCATTAATCCACCAGATGCCACAATTACAACTAATACTGTTGCTGCTTGCTGCCAGGTAAATTTGTTCATTTCAATCATTCCTGTTATCTGTATCCTTCATAAGCAGGAAGTCATCGACTTCGATTACGCTTTTGAAGTTAGTATTGTTTTTGGTCTGTTGATAACCAAATAGAAATTTAATAGTTCGGATTTCTTTTCCTGTTTCGATTTCTTTTATTATCGTAGTTCTTGCTACAAAAATTAGTCTTTTGTTCTTATCGAGAACTAAACCTATGTTCCATGGTATCAAAAAGAATTGTTCTATGTAAGAGCTGATTTTATTGTAATCAGATGGCTCGATTTTAGGTTTATCAATTAGAATCTTAGAGTTGATATAGTCTGCTATCTGTCTCCAAGGCAGTTCTTTACCTTCTAAGGTGTCTCCGTTTGTTAATTTTACCCTCCATAGTGGGTCTATGGACATTACTTTGTTATAGTCTAATGGCATTGGATTGCCTCCTATGATATTGAATTATCGAAATTCTTTCCTTTTGTTCCATACTGTTTGTGTTTCAAATCATTCTTCTATGACCTACTCATTTTTTTTAGTTTCTTTTGGCCCAGCGGAAACCAAGATGAACCAAGATAGTATCTGGATGACTGACAAGCTCTGCATAGTATTCGCAGGTTTTTTAGTTGATTATTGAAATGATCTCCATCCCTGTGATGTACACATAAATTCTTTTCTGTATGGCAAATATCGCATCTTTTTGGCAGGTTTTCCATTGCCAATTTTTTATATGCTTTAGTGTTTTTGCTTTTGCCTGTTGTTGTTTGCGCATTGAATATTTTCTTTTTTGTTTCATCTGAATGATGTTTTCTCAACATTGATCTTGGGTTGTTTTCTGTCATAAATTTAGACTTCTTGCGTTTCCATTCTTCTGTTCGTGGCTTCTTCAAATAATTTGATTCACAGACCTTTTGTGCCTCACTTAAGGTTCTTGACCTGATTTTGTATTTCTTTAAATAATATCTTACAGCATTTTGTGCGCATCCAAGTTTAGATGCGATTTGCCATGTTGAAAGCTTATCATTTAAATACCATTTTTTCAGTTGATCTTTAGTTATTAGCATATATTTTATTTGTTGCTTAAGCTATTTAAATGTATTATTGTTCGTCCCATTGAAAGGTTATGGTTAGCTGTGCATGAGGACCTACAGGAGCATCTGTATCAACATATATCTGAGATACGATATAGTCGCTGTATCCCGTTGATGTAAGACTTCCTGTCAATGAACCGCTTATACCGATGTTTGCTGTTCCAGGATCTGATGTTGGAAATGTCGTATCTGCTTTGGTAGACTGTGTATTTACTGGAGTAGAATATGTTTCTGCTGTATATCCTGATGTTACCAGATTTGCTTTCATTGTTCCAGATGAACCTAAAGATAATGTTCCTGCTGATTTCCATACTTGCAGATTATCGATTTTCGTTGATGTTCCCATATCGGTTACATTGTATCTATTCCATTTTTCATAGCTATAAGTACCTCGTGTAATTGGGTAATCTGCTGGCACAAGGTTTACTGCATCTGTGCTTCCATAATTAATGTTAGATACACTTGCAGTAATTGTTTCACCCGCACCATTAGATTCGCTTATACTTACTGTTGCTGCCATTTAAATTCCTCCTACTTCTTTTTTCTTAAGTCTCTAACATCTTGTTTTATTTCGCTAATCGAGAAGCTAATACTCTTATTGCTTGCGTTTATTTCTGCTGTATGTACTTCAAGACCATTTATCATTTTAGTTAGTGACCTGATTTCTTTTTGTGTGTTGTTCATTACTTCGATTATTTTACTATCCAGACTTGATTTCGTATGTTCAAAATCTTTTCTGAGACACTTATGGTCAGTTTTAATAATTTTCAGCTCTTTAGTTGATTGATTTTTATGTGTATTAAGTTCTTTTATTATCGCTTTATGATTCAATGAAAATAAAAACGCGATAAAGGATAATAATAGTAACGATACAACACTCATAGGTTTCAACTCTACTGGAACCCATGTAAACAAACTCTCTATCAAACAATCACCAATATATTTTAATGTGTATATCTTTATTCTTCAGTATAATATACAATAACTCTTGTTACAGCACTTCCTACTGAGTATGTTATGTTCGTAAGCCTTAGTACTTCATCAACATCACCAACTACATTTATATTTGGCATACTTATGAATAGTGGGCTACTTGTATTAATATGTCGATAACTGCATAGTATTTTAGAGTCGTCTGTTGTATGTCCTGTTCCGAATGCAATCGTTCCTCTTACTGTTGAAGTTAAGTCTGATAAGACTGTACCGCTAATACAAAATCCTAATACTCTAATTTTTTTTCCTGAAGCGGGTGTCAAATCATCTGTTCCTGCTGAAGTTGAAACTCTAAGTTCTTTAGTTGACATCTCTACGGGAATGATTCGTTTAGCATGGTTTGTGTCTTCATGTTCATGAATTTCAATTACATCTTTTGATGTCATTTAGATCACCTTAATTTTTCAAGGAAAGACAAGATCTTCTTTCTGTTTTTTCCTTTGAGTTCCATACTTATTAGCAAATCGATATCAGCCGACTTTAAGTCCATGCTCTTTAGTTTTTTCTTTATAGTATATGTATTTTGATTTAAGTAGAGACTGGCTTCCTCTTCATTGTCAAGAAGTCTGTCTATTGGTTTCTTTTCTTTCTTTTCTTTTTTTTCTGTTTTTACCTGTATTGGTTTTTCTACTTTTTTCTTTAATGCTTTTGGCTCTTCTGCTGGCTTTGTGTCTTCGACAAGTATTCTGCCTAGATCGATATACATCTGGAGCCCATTGTTCAGTTCAGCTACATCTACGCTTTCGCCTGGGTGAATAATTTTGTTCTCAATAGAAAATGTTATGTTCCTTGCTGTTAATTTCAATATGGTCACCTCTAAAGTTACTCTTTATTATATATAAGAAGTGTTGGTTATTTATTAGTTAGTTTTTTTGCTTAACCAGAATCTTGAAGATGTCATCTACTTTTCTATTTCGTAAATTTTCTTCTGTTGTTTTATTCTGATTGTATCTATATCCTTTGTGTTTGATTGCGATTATTCCAAATAGATTTATGTTCTGGCCTGTTTTCCTAAACTTATTAAGTAAGTAGATATTGAAATCATAAGTGAATCTGGAAACTAATTCAAACATGTCATAATAATTGAACCGTTGTTTATGCATTATATCCGGAATTCTATTTTCTATAGGTACTGTTATTAGGATCCTTCCTTTGTCTTTGCACTTTTTGAATAACTCCATCATAATCTCATGTGGCTTATCTACATGTTCTAATACTTCAAAGCAACTTACATTATCGAAATAGTTATTTTGAATATCCTTGAGGTTATTATATAAAACTGCTTTGTTCTGTAGCTTGGCTTTCGCTATCGAGAGAGCTTCTTCTGAGATATCATAACCGCTTGGTCTGAGGTTATTGCCAGCGCATAATGATAGAAATATACCATCACCACAACCGTAGTCCAGAATATTTTTGCCTGCTGTTCGTTCTAAGGCCCAGATAAATCTATGATCTGGTTTCATTATTCTAGGTTCCCATGGAGTATAACATCGTTTATAATCTTCATTATAAGCTAATTTAATATATTTCTCTTCGTTTTCATTTTTGACATTATATCCTTTCAATGTAAATCACCTGGTGGAGTTAATTTTACTCGTTCATTGAACCAGCGCATTTCATCTTCAATGTAATATGATGGATTTAACCATGCTTTATCAGATACATGTCTGCTTACCTGATTGAGTTTTAATATATTTCCATATTTACCAAGAGCAAGATCATTTAAATTTCCCACTTGGTTAGATAAAATCCATCGAAGATACTTCATTATTTTATGTACTCTATCTGGCATTTTGCATTCTGGATTTATATGAGATTCCAAAATGGTTCCATACCAATCAATTGCATCCTTTTTGAACCAATGTATCTTTGCTTCTAAATGCGCCCAAGTACAATTGAGTTTGGCTAATGCATCAAGAGTTGCTGAATTCCATTTATAAAATGGTGGCTTGAATCCCCAGTATTTTGGCATGTAAGGTTTGAGGATATCTAAAGATTTACCATATAATTCAAGCTGTTCTTCGTACGATTGATAACCTTCAAACTTGGTTTTAGTTGTACATCTCAAATGATGATAGCCATGCATGGCTATATGCACCCAATCTTTGTGAGCTTCATACCAGTCATTCCATGCTCTTGAGTCATTTAGTTTATACTTTGAATTGTTCTCCCATACTGGAACTGTAAAAGCTGTGACTTCAAGTTGAGGGAATTCCTCTTTTAGTACATCGAATGTAGTAGTCCAGTAATCCAAAAACTTTGGGTTTAGATCATCTGTTGTAATATAAATCAATTTAAATCCTCCTTTATACGATTCTGATTTGCATATCTTGTATTTGAATCGAGAGCTGCTAAGATCATGCGTGATTTGTAGACAAAATCGTTAATTAGTTCCATGTTTTGTCGTACGCATGTTCCTCCAATATAGTTTGATTTAATGTCTGGTCTTAAGCCAAGAATCTTTTGCGTTTCCTCACCAAACTCTCTAACTAATTTGTGGTTTATATTATATCTATTACAGATTCTTTCTGCTTCCTGTGCCCATGCTATTAAAATACCATATTGAGTTGTATCTAGAAGTTTAAGAATTTCTGTAACATAATGATGTGTATTGTGAACTGTCTTGACTTTTAATCCCATGCCTTCGAATATTTTTCTAGCTGATATTAATGCTTCCCCATCTCTACCTGAAATCCATTTCGTATACTGTCGAATATGTTCATTAATTAGATCATGCTGTCCCCTGACTGGTGAATGAACAACTTTAGCACTTGCTTGTTTTTCTAATTGCAGGCATGTTCCTGGAACTACAGTTGAGTTTATTATTAATAATTTTGGCTTGAATCGATTTGTATATTCAGTTACGATCCTTACGAATTTCCTGGAATAATGCAGGTTGATTAGTAATACATCTATTGAATCCACAGTCAAGGCATCAACTCCTGTGACTTCTTTCATAAGATCTGTTTTTAAATCCAGACCATGGACTTCATATTGTCCGCTTTCTTTTGCTAAGTTATATAATGCAGCTCCTGTTACGCCTAATCCGATAAAAAGTAATTTCTTCATAATAGATCTTCCTCCTTGATATTGAAAAAATATTGAATCCAATTTGGTGTATTAAGCCAATAGTTAATAATATGTCTTTCGTTTTGAGATGTATCATGAGAATCAAACGCTTTAATCCATTTGATAGCCTCTGCTTTTAGAGCTTCTTCAGTGATAGTATGATTCATACCACAGGTAGCGCATATGCTTCCTTCAATGCCTTGGTGCAGTTCGCAGCCAATTAAGTCATTTAATGTTTTTGGTCTTATCATTTTTCTCCTCTAATTGCAAGATCACTAAACCAATACTAGAAGATGCATCTAGTATTAACTTGAACTGTTCGTTTGTTAATGGATACTCTGCATCTATGAATTCATTGAGATAATCATAGATTCTTCGTAGTTCTAACATCATCAAGTAGTTTCTTGTACCTTTCTTTTGAGTTTTTCCAGTTGAAATATTCGACTTTGTCATAGGCATAGTCTATCACCTTTTGGTAAAATTCTCCATCTTCAGAGAGTTTTTTAAATAGAGATGTTATTGTTTTCACATCATATTGGTCTACGCTAGTATAAGGATAAAGAACCTGGTGAGAATATACCTTATCACATCCAACTAATGGAACCTGCAAGCAGGCAGCATCACATCCTATGCGTCCATACGAATAGCCATCATACGAATCGTAAATCCAATATGATTCCTTTAATAATTTTATAAAATCAGGAAAGGGCATATATGGAATTATGTTGTCATATAAGCATTTTGTGGCTCTGAAACGAGGATCTTCCTTTTCCATGTATCCTACGAGAGATAATGATTTATTCGATTTATGCAAGTGGATCCATGGCATTAGTACATTGTTATCGTATCTATGGTATATAATCGAGATATGCTTGAATTTATTATCTGTGCCAAATCGTTTAAGCAAATGAGTTTCACAAGGATGAGGAATTAAATGTATTTTCCTATCAAGAATATGTTCCATTAAGTTTTTAGCTGTTGGAGTTGTAGCAAATATTCCATCACAGGAATTCACAGAATGCTTAAAGGCAAAAGGGTGCTCCATCGATTTAGTCCATAATTCAGGCGAATGATCATGATTTCCAATTAATATAGTAGAAGACCCTTTAAGGCGTTCTTTTATGTCAGAAAGCATCTGTATATCCATTGGATCCAGATTCACTTGTATGACATCATAATCTTCGAGATTGTCTTTGACTGTATTGTAATCTTTACAGTCGCCATTGAATAATTTAATCCATTGATAGCAACCAGTCATCGTTGGCTTTACATCTATAAGATTCTGGAATACCTTAAAAGCAGTAAATAAATATTTCAAGATCTAGCCTCTTTGATTTTTTCTATGGTTACCTTTAGATAGTCGCCTTCGTCTATGTTATTCAGTGCTCGTATCGTATCAGGAATTCTGACTCGTTTGCCTTTTTGAAGTCTTGCATAAAATGTAGAATGTACCATAGATACTATTATGAATCTTAGATATATAAATCTAATGGAAAAAAAAGAAAAAAAAGAAGGGTGATTAACCCTTCGTAAATTCTATTACTGCAGTTACCATAGATGCTGTTGTTACAGTTGGAACTTTTAGATAGAAACCTTCAGTTTCAGCTATCGAGATTGCAGTTGTAGCGGAGTTTGTTTGATACGTAGCATCTGCTGTTGTAGTTCCTGTGGCTGATAGTGCTACTGAAGTTGTTCCTGCTGCATTCTTTTTAACTAGATATGCATCTAGTTCAGAAACAGCTGTACCAGTACTTCGCCAGGTTACACCAAGCTTTGTGATTGTTATGGCTTCTCCAGGAATAAAGCAAGCTGCTTCTCCACCTAGAAATGTATCTGCTGCTGTTGGTGTAGCCAAGTTGAGTGCCATATAATGTTTTTTAACAGCAGTTACTACATCTCCAACACTCACGCTGTCATCTTCTAGTATACCTGCACCAATAGTTTTTTTATTTTGTAATGGTAGTTTTAGTACTCCACCCATCTAAATCACCTAGATGCCTGTTAATGTGCATACTGCATCTGGTCTTACAACTGCTATGCCGACTCTTTCGAATGCCTGAACTTTTGTAGTGTGTTTATCTTGGTCATCGAACATGTTGATCGATACGGGCATTGCTTCGCCTACTTGGTATGCTCCACCTGGTCCTCTCTTTAGGATTATAGCTGTATCTTCTGTGACTTCTGTGCATTCGATAATCTTAAGTCCCATGAAGAAAGGTAGTACTCCTGTGCTTACAGTTTTCTCAGTTAGACCATTCCATAGATTTTGGGAAACGATTGTGGTTAGTTCTTCTGCATTTGTTGGGTTAAGAAGAAGTGTGTCCGCTTCGTATCCTTTGTTTTTGATTAGTCTCTTTGCCCTGCGTATGTTTTGCACGGGATCAGCTGTTGTAGAGCTCCATACACCTTTTGGATTAGCGTAAGTACTTCCTGCATCTGCAATCAATCGTGTAACGATTACACTGTCTTCTTTCTTTATGACTTTGGTTACAGCTTGTTTAGACTGAGCAGCCCTAATTGCTAGTTTTGATAGGTGGTCTGCTTCCCATGTTAGCTGGAATCCTTTACCATATTTCTTGATGTTCACTACGCTTTCTGTTGCATCTGCATCGTCATATACGAAGTCTGCTCCTTCGCCTACCTCTGTTGCATCGCCTAGATCAGAAAAAGGGTAAAAGTAATATTTGGTAGCTCCCTGATCTTTTAGTTTTTCGACCATACAATATTGTCGAAGTCGTGCTATGTCTTCTAGTTTTTCAATCGCTGCATCTCTGATTACTTCTGAAACCTTTCGCGGAATCGAATCAGTAGTTACAGTGAAGGAAAAGTCCTTTCTCTTAAGAGAGAAGCTTTTTTTCTCTGGAGTTGTATCTGTCATTTCATTCACCTCTACTGAAGCCTCAAGTCAATTACTGCAGTTGTATCTGTAGTAGTTGCTGGTATAACAACGGGTCCAAGATAGTCACCGCGTATTCCTATTCCTGCAAATGTGGTTCCATAGGTTGCAGCTACTGTTGCTAAGCTTGCTGTTGTGGCAGATAGGATCATCCTTGCTCCAGCAGTTGTTGCAGCACCATCTGCGGTTACGGTTACTTTAGCTAACCCAGAAGTCTGGACAGTTAGTTCTGCCGATTCTGCTGTCGAAGTTGTGTCCTTGCCCACTACGACTACACCAATTACTGAACCGGATACGCTTTCACCGACTGTTCCTGTTCCATTGTCTGCTAAACCGGAGCTGTATATCACTATACTTCCTGGAGTTATAGCAGATGTCGTTGAAGCGGAAGTTATTGTTATATTAGATGGTAGGGACATTAGTCATCACCCTCCGTTAGTTCTTTAAGTTCTTTTTTAAGATCGTCTGCCTTGAGACCAGCACTTTCTCTTGTTGATATTCTGGACTTTAGGTCTTTGATCTTAGACTCGATTTCTCCGGTTTTAGCTTTTTTGAGTTCTTTTCCTTTCAATGATGCTTTTCCGTCCTCAGTTTCCTCAATGGCTTCAACTCTAGACTGAAGTGCATTAATTGCAGTAAGGTCTAGTTTCTGATACTCTTTTGCCATGTCGGTAGCTTTTTCCTTAGAATAGAGTTCTTTTTTTAGTTCGAGGTTTACGAGCTTGTTTATTTCTGCAGCTTTTTCTTTCTGCTCGTATTCACTGACTTTCTTAGAAAGTTCAGTTTTTTCTTCGACTAGGGAATCAACCTTTTCCTTTAGTTCTTTGATTTCATCCTCGTTTTCTTTTTCTTTTTCATCTTTTTTTGGTTTGGGATATCCTTCAGGATATGGGTATTCTTCTTTTTTCTTTTTCTTTGCCAAGCCCTCAATAAGAGCTGCTAGGTCTTTTTCGATTTTTGCCAGCCTGTCTTCTACGCTAGCAGAATCACTTCTAGGAGAATCTCCATCAGTGATCACATCATCGAATAGATCGTTTACGTTTGTCATGATTACATAACAAAGTGCAGACTATATTAATGCTAACATTCTCTGTGTCTCATTTATATAGGAATTAGTACAGAATTGTGCATATGTCACAAGCTGGTTCCATGACTAATGCTGCATGTCCCCATCCTATAATCTTTATTGCTATTTCATTATTGGAATTGTCTTTGTAGGAATCTGTCCAGCAACGCATAGAGACGCCACGTATTTGTCTTGTGGCAAGCTGTTTATTTACTTCGCTGTTGGTTATCTTGAATTTTATTATCATTGCTTTGAGATCATCGTCCCATCGAGAGCTAAGTATCTTGCCTACCTGATGGATTACATCATCCGAATGATCTCTTACTATATTAAGTCCATTTGGTTTTGGTGCATTCTTTACGACCTCCTCAGAATAAGTAATGCCATTCCATACTCCAGGAGCAAATCCTATTGCTTCCCATGTATCATTAGTTTCCTTGCTTAATTCTCTTATTGTAAAGGAATGGCTTTGCCATGCTGTAGTCTTAGGAGCATCTGTATCTTTTTTTAGAATCCAAGTTTTGTTTTGTCTTGTGGCTGTATATATTCCTTTAAGTTTCCCTGAAGTAAACTTAATTTGTTTAAGATCAGATGTGTCTTTCAATATAGTTGCTGTTCCACTTGTAAGTTTTCGTATCCATGCTGGTGTATTCTTAGTCCGATTTTCTGGATGACCTGGCTTCAGTTCGCCTGAATATGTGAACATATCTATATTTTTATCATGTCTTAATATTCCTGCCACTGTGTTTGTATCTATTAGATTGTGCTGTAGGATAAAATGACTGTATGTGTCTTTGCCTGGTTCTTTTATCCTTAAGTCATACACTTGTTTTGATGGACCTTTTCTTATTACGACTGGCCCTTTCCAATATCTATGCTGAAGGACATATTTAGCAGAGTTAGCATAATTTAAGGCATTTGTATTTATCTCATTAGAGAATCCGAAAGTGTCATTATCATTCGCTAACATCGAAACAGATCTACCTTTTGTTAATCTCTCTATCCATGATTCCAAATGAGGTTCAAGCTTAATTGATTCCTCGCTGAAATTCGTAATTAAGAGATTAGGTATATTATATTTTACTGCATTTTGTAAATTGGTTTTTAGGCTAGCAGTTTTGGCTTCTTGCGTCACAACATTTCTTGCATCTAGGATCAAGACATCTATGCCATTTCCTTTAAGTAATTCTTCATTTGAGTGATCTAATGCATAAGCGAATGAGCAAGGGCCTATATCTATTTTTAATGCAGTCGCTTCTTTGCCAATTGCTTCTATCTTAACTCCTGTAAGTGTTAAATGTCTATCAAATACATGGATCTCATTAGGATAGTTTAATCTTTTGAGTTCCGCTTCCATTTCCTTAGTCCCATAAATTGGGATGTCTATTTTATTCTTAAGTGCCCCAATATGTTTTGGGCTTATTCCTGTAAGGATTATTGCATCGGGATTGTCTTCTTTGAGTTTGCCTAAATAATCGATTCCTGCATTTATCCTAATTTTTATTTTATCTGTAGATAATAGCGCGCTTGTATTTAGTTTATGAGTTTTTGATTGCTTTCCTGAGCCTAAAGTACCATACCAGAAGATAGTAGCATTGGAGATATTATAGTCTATCAACATAGCTTTCTGTATAGGAAACGGTTGTTTCTTGATAGCATTAATCAGATCTAATCTTATTTGCTTTCTTTTACTTCGTTCATCATAATTCCAATACTGATATTGCTTTGGAATCTTAGATGCTAATTTCTTAGGGATCGCTTTTATTCCTTTCTCTGGCACATAGTCTTTGTTTATACTTCTTAGTGTAAGCATATAAGGAGGAGAATTAGAAGGAAAACCCATCCATGTGAAATATCCTTCTGGTGTTTTTTTCCATTCGGATTTGTTCTCTAATTCTCTGAATGAGAACTTACCATTGAGTAACTTTCCATCGAAAAAGTATTCATGATATTGGCTTTTTTGCGCTCCATACTGCACAGTGCCTTTATCTACTATTATAAACTGTCCTGCTTCCTTTTTTGTTGCGCCTATTTCACCTGGTTCAACCCATCCTTCTGCAGTAAGCCATTCAATGGGTTCTACTTGTTTTAGCTTGCAGTTGAACTTAGTTAATGGATTGTGGAACTTGTCATCTACTATAGGTTTTATTTCTTTATTGTACAATTCTTTAGCATCTTCGAAGGAAGTAGCATCTCTTGAGAATCCTTTGGGAACAAATAAAGTATATCCTATTAGGTGTTTGTCGCTAAATTGTATGCGAAGATCGAGATGTACGCTACGCCCACGTGCGTGTGCGTGTATTACATAATTATACGTTTTAGATTCATCTGGTATTTTAAGGTAGACATCAGAGTAATCGAGTTTCTCTTCTGTTTTTTCCAGATCGAAGAGTGAACGCGCTGATTTTGGCATTCTCTTCTTTTCTTCTGTTCCTGTTGTTTCTTGAACTATTTCTTTTACTCGTTTGATAGAGAATGCATCTTCTTTTCCTCTATGTCTTATGACTCTTGGACTCCACCAGTTGAACCATAGTTTTCCTTTATCATCATATTGTGATATTTCTACTACTATTACTTCTATTGTTTCTCCTTCTTTTGCGTCTATATTTGTATTAAATGTTCTGCCTATGTATGCTTCATCTTTAGGAGAACCAACAACACAGTCGTAGAAGAATGTATTTTCTGTGCCAGCTACTTTATGTTTCTTTTTTATTCTGGCAAAGATCGAAACTTCATTTTTATATTTAAGGACTTTATCTGTCTTCCCATCAAAATCATAAATGTGTGAAGGCATCTTGATCATAGCTCCTTCGCTTCCTGGAAGTTTTGATTTCTTTTCTATTGCATTCCTTACATCATCAAGATCTTTAGCTATAATAGGATCTGTGTGAAATATATTTTTTCCCTTAAACTTGTAGATATATTCCAATCTTATGGAGTATGGCTCTTTAACTAATTCTTTTCCATTGAAATAAAGCGTATCGTATACATGCGCTTGGAGATATTTCTCATCTGGTGATACTTCTTTTGAATGAATAATGCCTGACGTGACTGCCCTTGGCTGATGTTTTCCATCTTTATATAATTCTATTTCAAATTCCGCTTCAAAGTCACCGTTTATTTTAAGGAACTGCTCCTTTAGGGTAGGAACCTTATTGGTAATAATATTTCCTTCATCTGACCATATATTTATTTTTTCATTAATTTTATGGACTTGGGCTCTTATGCCATCATATTTCTTTTCTATGTATAATCCATTTTCTTCTAATTCTTTTTCCCATTCTGGTTTGGATTTGATTACATTGATTACACTCAAAGGAGTATATATCTCTTCTTTTGATCGCCCATGAGTTGGCTTAGGCATTGTATGGAATTTTCCTAACTTGAAACCTGGGTGGGATAAATTTTTTGGACTGACTAATTCCCATTGGATTCCGATACTACCTAGACATTCCATTGTGTAATCTGTTAGATCAGAAGCTATGAGTAGGCTTACGGAATTTTCATCCAATAGCTTAAGGACATCTTCACGTATATTAGAGGTTATTTCTTGTTTGGTTCCATCAGGGCATACCAGAAATTTAGCAGTAGCAAAAGATGCAAGATTACCTGCCTTATCGATTAACTGCCACTTTGCCTCTGTATTATCGACCAGGCTCATTTCATGTAATCTATGGTCTGTATTTGGAACAAGTTCTAAATCCCAAATTGGGTAATGATTAGTAAATGGGCCATGAAGTGTATCATACAAAAAATGCACTCTTGGTCTTAATTTTTCAGGAAGTGCACGTAAGATTCTGAATTTAAGTGCTCTGTCTTCATTTGGGTTTTCAGGTTCCTCTTTTTTAATAAGTATGTCTATATCGCCTGTTGTACCTTCTTTCTCATGGGTTGCAACGCCACCAACTATATATACATACGGTTCAGCTAATTTAATATTACCTTGGAAATGTGGCAAAATATCCTTGATAAATATTCGTTCTCCATCTACTTTGCCAGATGGATTTACCCGCACATAACGGAAGTTAGTTAAGTCTCTTGTTCGTTTATGTAATGCAATGATTTTATTATAAAATTGTCTGGAATATTTTTTCATTTTATTAGAGTGAAATTTTGTTCCTCTTCTTGTGAGTTCTTTGTATACTTTAAGTCCTATGTCTGTTAATTCTTTTAGTGAATATTTTGTCTTCTGGCCTTTTAGTGCATTTACATATTCGTTTGATAGGAATCTCCAATCATCTTTTAGTTGTACTGTTTTTCTTGATTTTGGAGTATAATCGGATATGTTTTTTGTATATTGTAGATTCTTTTCTCTTATGAATGGCAGAATCGAATCTTCTGGCTTCATTGTTCCAAGATATTTTAGTGTGGCATCATCGAGTGCATCTTGATAGTGGTGCGTGAAATGTCTCCTTTCAAATTCCTTAGTTATTCTATAATGTGCGTTTACTAGATCAGCCATCTCTTTTCCGCTTGTTATACCATGCCTTAGATAGTTTCCAAAAGCAACATGGAGTTTGAAATGAGTTCCAATTACTTGAGAATCTGTATATCCTTCAAGCAATTTTGTAGTTATGCTTGGCGTCTTGATTAAATCCTGTTCAAGATGAGCATCAAGAGAGTCTATCTTATTGATTTTTATTTTATGATCTAAATAAGGAACAATTTTATTATGAGTTGATATTATTTGCTCCATAGTCCAAGAAGCGACATGTTTCCCTTCGCTGAATTTTCTTGCCATTCTGTGTAAGTTATAATGCACTTCATATAATGAGTCCTCATTCATTAAAGACGGTTCTGTTAAATTTTTCATTAAGTAACGTGGGAATATTAGCTTATACCATTTCTTAGAGTCTTCTTTTTTGTATGTTGAAGAGGTATCCTTTAGAACAAATCCTTCAATGGACTTATTCTCTGTGGCTTTAATTATGTCCTTAAAATTCTCATAGGATTTTATGGTGAGATATTTTACTTTTGAAATGTATTTTTTATCGCTTACCTTTTCAAGTTTCATTTTTCGCTCATATAATAACTCTTCTGTATGATAAGTTCCGTTTGTATTTAGTATGTCAAATACCTTTACCCTTAATGATTTATCTGGTGTCGTTATGTCTTTGTTTGAAATTATCGAATATACATCTTTTCCTGTATCTGAGATTAGTTCTCCATCGAGGATTAATATGTCATAGTTTAATTGCTTTACTTCATCTAAAATGTGCTGAATTTTATTATTTGGAATTCTATTTCCAAAAAAAGTATATGCAGAAACTTTGTTTAGGTCCTTGTGTATTTGTATTCTTATTCCATCTTCTTTCTTTTCAAGAATAAGATTAGCGAAATCTAAGTCTTTCATGTCTTCATAGCAGAAGAATTCGTTTGATATGTTGTTTATCTTATCCTTAAATGGCTTAATGGGCTGAACAAATTCTATATTCGTGCTTGTAAAGTTATTGAATGCAGGAATGTCAGCATAAAAACCTTTCTCTAAGTTGGCGTTTATTTTCACCGGTGCAGAGAACTTGAAGATAGATTTGATTGCATATTGATAAAAGATCTTGGTCTTTTGCCTGAATTCCTTTTTAAGATTATATGTATAAATTGCTTGTTGTAATTTGCATTCTTTAGGGGTGCTTAGTGAGAGTATAGCTAAAGCATGTTTATTTTTTACAAATACTAAGTCTTTGTTTATGGCTTTTCGAGAATATATTTTGGAAATAATCTCTTCTTTACCATTCAATCGATTTTGTACAAGTTGAAAAACTGTGTTGTCTATTCCTATCATAATTTTCACACATTTGTATCTTCTATAGCCAAGGCTTTTTTTACTGCCTTTGATCCTTCTTCTCTTGTTATTAGACCTGCTCTGACTGCTTCTGTTAAGTAGCTGATTTTATAGTTGTTTATTTCTGCTCTTTCTTTTTCGTTGTCAATCGAGAGTGTATTCCACCCTAGATCTGGTATATTGAATAATCCTCTTCTTATACAGGCATTAGTGAATATTTGAAGCTCTATGCTTGATGAAACAGTCTGCTGAAGCTGGACTATTTCTTTTTCTGACTGTTTGATCAAAAATTCGAGAGAGCTTCTATTGAGATTTTTACCTTTAGGTAATAGTGTTTCTTTTGGAACTCTTAGGCAACCGGAAATAGAATCAAGTATGTTCTCAAAAATAGGAGTGAAATCAGGGAAGTTCTTCTTTTCACCTATTAGTTTTATCTCTAGGTTATCTGTTGATGAGATAATAGAGGTTCGCTTAAAATTTTTAAGATCTTTATGTAAGTCTTCTAAGTCTTTTTCTTCTGCTTCTTTTAGTGTTCCATGAAGAGAAGGATTAGAGTACTTGTCTATGGCTTCATCTGAGGATTTTTCTGCTGATCGTTTTGAGTATAGTCTATGTAACATTGGTTCTATTAGTCCTATACCATGTATGTTATCCTCAATTGACCAGAATTTTAAGTGCATTACTTGGTCTGGTCTTAGGATTATCGTTTTACTTTGGTACTTATTTATGGTTTGTTCATATCGAATTATTTTTCCTTTTTTGTCCCATTTGGGTTCTATCGTATCTGGATTGATATACGCTGTATCTACTATATTATTTCCTGCCCAGATCAATTCTAGATAACCATCTCCATAACCTAATGCATCCCCTATTGTTTTTCTAAGATTTGGCTTAAATGTTTTGCTTGTGATTATCTTAGTGCAGATTTCAGACTCTTTTGTAAATGCTGGTCCTGGAACGGTAAAAAAGCCTGTTCCAAGTATAGCCTGAACTAGTAGATTTATTCCTGTAAATACCATTGGATCCTTGTATCTGTAATACTGAAGATCTTCAAATGGAGCTCGATTATAGCTACTAGTTAAAAGATAGCTATTGAAATCTTCTGTATTTTCGCCCATAGAAACATAAGTTCTCTTTTTAGGCAATGGCCTGGGCTTAAATCTATTAAACATAATATTGACTTTTTTTGATATATCCCTGTTTAGAGAACTGAGCTTCATAGATAAATTAAGAAGTGTTGGTTATTTAATTGTTGTTATTTATATAGTAATGCGATCGAATCAAAACGAGGTATCCTATCTGTTGAATCATTGTTCATTATTACCTTTATTCGTGGATATCTTCCAGCATTGATTATAGTATGAACTTCTTTTAGATTGACTGATTCCCATATGTTTGATGCAGTGAATGCAACATAGAATTTACAATTATCTGTTTTATAATCTGCATTTGTCTTTATCATGCATTCTGTTGGTGTAAAGCTTAATACAGAACTTGGTGAAATCCAAGTGCCTGTGCTTCCAGAAATTACAGCTAATTCTGTTTTTTCATTGTTGTTGCTAGTTATATTTGTAACATTAGAACTTGATGGATCTATATCACTACTTGAATCAAAGGTATAATTGATCGAATATTGCATTCCCTCTTCTTGAATATCCTTAAGGGCTCCTTTTGCTTTATCATTTAATTCCAATATGCTCGTACTTAAATCACTTGGTCTCTGGGCATAATTAAATGAAGTAAGCAATCCCTGTTCATTGAGTGTTGTTGTAAATGAGACTATATCTTTCCATCCATTTACTCCATCATAAGGTGAGACTACTCTGAGTTCATAACCGGGTATTTGATTAACTAATCCAATACATCTTCCGCGTCCCATATTTTTTTCAGCACTTAATTCATTTAGTCTTTGAGTTGCCCTTACTATTAGCTGTTCATTAGTATAAGCTAAATTATCGTTATATATATCTTCCTTGTCGCTTGATCCGGTAGATACAGTAGTTAAATTTGGCAATCCATCGATTCTTGCTCCTGATGCATATATCTTATTTCGGATAGTCGTTGAATCGAATATATTATTCAAAGAGATTAAATTCATTGCATATGCAACATATTCTGTACTATTTTGCCTTCCTGCTCCTGTTTTCTTAAAGAAGTAAAAATCCTTGAATGTATTTCCTTTGAGGAATAAATAACATCCACAATACTCAGCTACAGTCCGTAGGCAGTCCATAACAGACTGACCAACGAATTTAGGGGCTAAAGTATCCGCGATAGCATCTACATTCGTATATGTAAATCCTGTAGTGTAGGTATCTATTATATCCTTTATGATATAATCTCCTGTCTGTGCGCTTGTATAGCTCTTCCAGACGAAGATCTTATGCAGGTCATAGGTATAATCATAGCTAGTTAAAGTTACGAATCTACCACTTGTGCTTAGATCTAGAGAATATTTTTTGACGGTTCCTTCGAACTGTTGAGTTGTCGCATCCTGGAAATCATAATAGATTTTAATCACTGCATCATTTTCTATCTTGTCTGTAAAGTAGCCATTCTTGTTGACTAAGACCACATTAGATGACCATGATCTAGCGTCTGCATTAGCGGATACGCTAATTGATTTGACATAATCTGAAATGTCCGTTAATGTGGAATCTATCATCAGCTCTACTTTTCTATATGGTCTATAGTATTCACCTGGAACGAATACTCTTCCATCTACTGATTTCTTTATAGGGCTTGAACTTATTGAATTAACTGCCATTACCAACAACTCACACAGTCACTGCAACAGGCTGATATGTTGTAGGTTATATCAGGATAGGTTCCACCTGCTGTACAGCTAAAATAATCTCTCCACAACCATAAGCCATTTGAATCTAAGGAGTCTAATGTTAAGTATCGAGTCAGAGTTTCAGTTAGCAATCCTCCGTCATTCTTAGAGCTTGTATTGCTTATTGTTTCATTGATACATGAGTTTGGCTGGGTATCGAATCTGATTGCATAATCCGCTCTATGCGTGCTAAGAGATGATATGTTCATTATAGGGATGCTCGATGTCTGACCAAATGGAGTCACATTTTTTGAGTTGCTAGTTAGAGGCATATAATCTATATTTTCGATTAATCTTGGAAGAGTAACATCGAAATTGCTCCAAATAATCTTTGCTGTGTGAGAATTATTGCTGGCATAGTAATTAACATTGCCATCAAAGTGGGCGGTTATAGTTACATTATCATCCCCATAATAAGATATGTTCAAGTTAGATAAAGTTACATTGCCCCAATAGTTAGCAGTGATGTTTAGAGGGATATCTACATTTTTTTCGTTTTTGTTATCCACATAATCTTGGAATTTAGTTTCATTCAATTCTATTGGATTATAGGTATAATTTATTTGGATATCTGAATATGTTAGATACCCAGGAGTTAAAGATGAAAAGACAATGGGAATATTGCATGCTGGTGATTCGCAGTTATTGGAGTTGATATATTGTTGTATACTTGTGGCATTTAGATCTATGTTTTTAGAATCATTAAAATCACCAGACATAGAATATTCTATGTCTTCGTCTGCTCCTATATTGATTGTCACATTAGAAGGATATGATTTGGTATAGGTGTACTTATGAATCACATTATTTGCGTAATCACTGACATAAAAATAATCACCATCATTTTCGATACCAGATATTTTATATGTAGTAATCGAGCCAAAGCAGGAATCAGTTTCACTTAGATTAGATGTATAATATCTGGAGATTCCTGTACCATAATCATTACTTTGGGTATAGATATAGTTATTAGATTCAAATGTGCCATAGGTTAGATATGCAGGTAATCTATCACTATTTAGTCTCCATACATTTTGATATGTGATTTCCGTTCCATCAACATTTCTTTTGGTAAGTTGGAAATACGTAAACATATGATATATTTCATTAAACTCCATTAAATATAGATAACCATCATCTCCATATTCTATATCATAGAGTAGTCTTGGAGCTGTAAATAGTTCTTTGATGTATGTTCCATTTTTCCATAGTAAATGTGTTTTATTTGTTGATGTTTCAGTTATAAAATAATGTGTGCCATTACTTGTAATTCCATAGGCACCGTCTATTGTACTATTGAAGCTAGTTTGATAAGTTCCATCAGTATTGTATTCAAAGACGATTCCATTATCCCCTACAATTTGGATCCTACCAGTGGAATCGAGATTCATACCACGAGGAGTACCTACCCTAGAGATATCAAATGAGTCATTGATATTTGTTCCAATAGGGGCTTCAGCTCCAGTTAAAGTCAAATTAGATGTTTCTATTGTTGCATCTTTAGACATTCGAATATATCGAATACTTGATTGAAATTCATTAACAAGCATGGCTTCTGTTTCATGATAAGTAGAGTCTTTGAGATTATATTGATAGCTATAATTCTCAGTTAAGTAGCCTGGTAGCTCTATGTCAGCAATCGAATCATTATTATAATCTACATTTAGATCTAAACGATAATAAGAAAATACACCATTTTGGGGTGCAATATGCAACCCCAATTCAAAATTAATTATTTCATAGTCTAAAAAATTATATAGTATAATAGGCTTTGGAAATGTATTGCTAGTCCATCCAGATTCAAATCGAGTATCTCGTTCCCAACAAGTACCATTCCACTGATAAACTTGAAAGGTTGTTCTGGAAGTTGTTATAATTCTGCTAATTTCTAGTCCTTCTATACTTTTAAATGTCTCAGAATTTTGATATAAATAACTATCAGATGAAGGTAAACCACAAACTTTAGTTGTATCCTCAATCCAAGTAGATCCATTATAGTAGTAGTTTCTATATCCTACAGCATCCGCATTATATGAACTAGTCATCATTGTCCAATTATTTTCATTGTATAAGTTATAATCTACATTAGCAGCAGTTACCCATAATCTATCATGTATTCCGCTAAAGATAGAATTATTAACGTTCCATCCAGTTCCATTCCATGTATAACCAGACCAATTTCCAGTATACAAACCAACAAATAAATGAGTATTTCCATCACCAGAAAAATTAAAGTTAAATTCCGGATTAATCCATTTTTCTGGATTATATAGCCCATTAACCAGCGTTGAATTTTCTTCCCAACAAGTACCATTCCATTGATAACCAATATATGAATCAGAATCATAATGAGCTAATATTAATGTCCATTTTTCGTTCCCTGAGAAATTATACATTATATCTCCAGCATCATATGAATCTTCAGGTACTCCGCATCCAAATGTTTCGTTTAATTCCCATTTTTTAAATCTAAGATGCGTATTACCACTTATATTAATATATGCAGATTTAATTTGAGAGTAATTACTTAAAGTAAACCATGCTGTATCATTCTCAAATTCATCACTTATAAATTCAGTAGTTGAATCATTAAACTCATCTAATGTTGCATCTGTAGTCCAATTATATTCCACAGTTCCATTTGAGCAGATATAGTCATCACCGTAATTCGTAGAATCGATATCAAGGCAAATTGTCTCATTGATAAGGTCTCCAGTAGAATTTGTTATATTTGCTTTGAGTTCTGCCACATGACCTAATTCATAATATCTATCCTGGCTTAATCCATTTAGATATAGCGTACTCACTGAATTATTTGGTATTAGTTGTTGAACGGTCGTAGTCATATTAGACTTGCTTGTGTTTTCAGTTCCATCTCCTGCCCAGAATTCTGCTGTCAGGTTATCCCAATAAGTATAATTTCCATACCCAAGAGTTGCGATTAGTGTGTTTGTGTTGTTGGTAACTTCTGTTGAATATATTCCGCCGACTTGTGCATCGTTCTTGTAGAATTGAACATATCCTGTTAATGTATCTCCGCTGCTCGGGTCTGTAATTGTCAAATTTACCAACCAATCTGTGTTGTTGTAGACCGTGTCTGGACTTGTGGCATTTGCTATAATTGTCGGTGGAGTATTAACCGTAAAATATTGGGTTGTTTCATTCATATTTCCTGCTGTGTCATTTGCATAAATTGTAATGTTATTTAGTCCTTCTATTGCAATTATTGTTGTGTTTGATATCCCATTGAATCCATAGAAAACACCATAAGATTCTCCTGCAATAAGATACCAAATACCACTTTTTTGAAATACTGTTGGAGCTGCATTCCCTCCAATGTCAGGAAGATTATCCACAATTTTATTATCTGATTGCCATTGTGTTCCTGTCCAATTATAACCAATAAAATTGCCTACATATTGTCCAACAATTAAATACCATGTATCGTCTTTATAAAATACATCAGGCGAATTTCCATTCCCACCAGACAGACCGTTTATAATTCCTGTATCGTTTTGCCATTCACTTCCTACCCACTTAAAACCATAAAATACGTTATTATTTCCTGAAATTAAATACCATGTTCCATCTTTTTGAAAAACAGTAGGTTTTACTGTGGTTAATGAGGGAATTGTGAGACCCGTAATAATAGCAGAATCAGATTGCCATGTTGAACCTGTCCAATTATAACCACTAAAATGTGTTGAGTATTTTCCTACAATAAGATACCAATTGTCATTTTTTTGAAATATTGTTGGGTTTGAATTCATTCCAACATCGCCAAGACCTGATACTATTGCTGAATCAGACTGCCAAGTTGAGCCAGTCCAGTTGTAGCCATTGAAAACGCCATCCATTTCACCTGCAATAAGATACCATGTTCCGTCTTTTTGAAAGACTGTTGGTACTGACTTGTCGCCAACATCGCCAAGACCTGATGTTATTGATGAATCGGACTGCCATTTGTTCGGAAAGCTAATATTACTTCCACCATTCAAACTATATGCTATCCAATCTAAACTTTCATCAGTACTCCAATTTAAATCAATATCCGTATAATTATAGGTAATATTTTCCGGAGAATCAATTGTTATTGTTGGGGGGGTGTTGTCATGTGTTTCTTCTTCTCCGAAATAGTAAGTCGGTTCTGCTGTTGTATATAATGCTCGTAATTCAGATGCAGAAAGAGTTCTATGATATATTCTAAGCTCTTCTAAACTTCCCTTTAAATAGTCACTAGTGTCTTGTTTTTTCCCTATTTGCAATTTGTATGAATCTCCATCCTGTCTTATTTTTCCAGTGTGAGAATAAGAACCCTGAGGAATACCATCTAAGTAATTGTATCCAATATCATTAGTATCATCGAAAGTAAAAGATAATAAATGCCAGTCATTATCAAACCATGATCCATTACTTAAACCGCCGCGAACTCCACCCGTGTTTTCCCATTGGATAGCCATTTTATGATCAACATTATACCATCTAATCCAAAAGTTATAGTGTCCAGAGGAATACCATGAAGATAAAAAATGATTGTAGTGTGAAGTATCGCTTAATTTTGTCCAAAAAGTCACTGTCCAATTGTTTGTATTTAACATATTTGATATTGAACAAAGAGTTATGAGATCATTTCCATCGAAACTATATGCGCCATTCGAATCTCCTCTCCAACCAGTTGAAAGTGTTGCCCCGCTTACTGCACCGTTGCAGCTGCCCACCCTATCTATTGCATCACCATCGAAAGTGTAAAAATTCTTTATGTCTTCACCGAGCGTTTTATCTGCATCACTTGTAGTTTCAGCACTATCATTCCCATAATACATATAGATTGTTGTGTTTGAAGTGTTCGATATTTCAGGGACTTTAACCCAAACAATTGCGTTTGTGCTTGAAACAGTCTTTTCAATCCAGTAGTCTACTTCCTGCTCTGTTGTATCATTAAGCCAGGTAAATCGCAGGTCTTTGAAAGTTGAATTCATCTTGCCTGAAACGTAATCAACATCCAATTTCAACTGATAATTGTTGGATACATTCAGTCCTGTCCCGTTAATCTGAATTTTTTTTCTGTAAGCAAAGGATGAGTTAAACCATGTGGGGTCAAATAATCTTACATTATATGTTTCATCATTAGAATTTATCCTGTATTTAACAGTCAGCTTGCCAACATCTCTCCATTTGTATTTGTATATCCTGGAATAATAATTTCCTTCATCCCATTCAACTTTCATTTTATGGCCAAAACTTTGTGGACTTTTTATATCATTTATTGTTTCTCCTGTATAAAGCAAATCTGTTACATCATATTGCAGTATCTTACCTATTGCATTATGCACTTGTATCCTATGCTCTACAGGAAACAATTCTACATCTGTAGTATTCGTTAGAAATTTATATGTTTCATTTACGGTTATGTTCTGCTTATAAAGAACATTGCGCTTTATGATTGTATAATCGCCATCGGATGAGTTTATTACTTCTCGATATTTGGCTCTCATTTTCTTAGTTCCATCGAATAGATTAACCCATTCAGTTCCGCTTACAACCCATTGCTCATTTTCCCAAACCTTGAAAATAGATTTGGTTGGCTGTATATCTATTCTAACTGAATCTGGCAACATAATGTAAATACTGCAAGTCAGTATTACTAAAATCAATAGTCCTATATGATATTTTTTCAAGTGATCACCTTAAGTATGATTGTAAAGTCCCTGAATGTAGCATGCGTATCAGCATTATGAGGTATATTAACCGATTCAACTTGGACAGTCAGGTCTCCATTATCTGTATCATTATAGCTTACTGAATCGAGGCTGTCAGCATATCCCTTAAGCGTAGCCATATCAGCTTCTCGATTGGCTCCAAATAATCTTCCTTTGAGCGTTATTACATTGCTCATTACTGATACTACCTGTGTCTGTGGTGCTGTCCTTCCTGGAATAGGTTGAGCCGGGACTAATTTCTTATTTGGCCTGTCTACTATATTACAATATAAACTTACTGAACCTAGTGTTACTGATGTGATCCTTGTCATACTATCCCCTTAGCTTCTCTTAGTTTGTTTAATATCGAATCTGATATTGTCTCTCCGATTGATTCCTGGTCTGACATCGAGACTCCTGTAAATGTATTGTTAACTATTAAAGTTACTTCGCCACTTCCTGCATGTTCTTTAGCTATAACCCTTTCTCCTTTTTGGACAGCAATTATTCTATCAGATGTTATAAAACCACCAGAGTGAAAATAATCCCTATATGGAGAATCTTCCTCAGGTGTAAAACCTCTTTTCTTTAATTCAGTAGCAGCGCCATATGCTCCTGATCCTCCTGATCTGAGCATGTCAAACAGATCTGCATTAGAATAGTCAGCCCATGTTTTGGAAGGCCCACGTGGCTCAGTAGGAACACGACTACTTCTACCTCCTCCACCTCCAGTTGCTTCACCTATGTTTACATCATAGCCTCGTAATTCAATAATCTTATTTATTGTCTTTACCATAGCAGAATATAAAGTAATAGTTTGACCTTCTAAGGTTCCTAAAGCAGAAGTGTATTTTTCTGCATTTTCTCTTGCTACCTTATATAGTGTAGTAGCCTTACTTATGGCTCCATTTACATCTTCTGTTCCATTGAATAATAAGTCATTGGCTTTTAGATAGTTATCTTCTATTTCTCTTACATTCAATTGGATTTCTCTTCTCATAGCTCCGAATGACAATTCATATTGCATCTGAAGTAATTGGACGCTTGCATTAGCTTCATCGAGTTTTATCTTCTTTTCTTCAAAGGCGATCATCTCATCTTTGTGGGCTAGCTGGAAATCCAGAGACTTTTTTTGCTGTTCTTTATTTAGTTCCATCAATGCTTTGGCTTCTGTTTCATACATGACAGTTCCTTTGGAATGTTCTAATAACCTTCGTTGGATCGCTATACCCTCAAAACCAGAGCGAAATTCAGTAAGTTTTTGTGCTGATAATGCCTTACCGTAAGTTGAAGTAGGACCATAGTTTAACATCATTTCTTCCTGGAGTTTCATGGCATTAATCTGGCCTGCAAATATTTCTCTCTCTGCTCCTATTTGACCAACGAATCTTGCTTGAGTAATTGCCCCCATCGTAGATTCTGCGTTTTTTAGAAGCTTGTTATATATACTGGTTTGAATATTTACGGATTTCTGTTTCAATTCTAAGGCGTTTAGAGTTCGTTCTTGGTTTATTAGAGCTTGAACCCCTTCTTCATAAGTTAAGTCAAGCCCAGCAAATATCGCTTCTTGCGTCTCTTTAGCTTTTTCTGATGCAGCTATCATTTGAGGAATACTTACCTCTACAGTCTGAAGCATCATTTTAGCCTGAGCATCGTATGCTTTAAGAAGACCTCTAGCTATCTGGAGAGCTTCAGCGTCCTCCATTCCGAATTTTTCGGCTATTTCTTTTTGCAATTCTTCTACGCTTCTTTTTGCGCTTGTGAAACCAAGAATTGTTTCCCTTAGACCTTTGGTTAAGTCTCTTGCAGTTTCATATTGTCCAGCCTTAGTAGCCTGTTGAATCTGCATAGTCATTGGCTGGAATACATCTTCAGCCATAAATCCAAGCCAAGCAGCCATTTCGGAATATTGCTGCATTCCCTGAACTTGCATTGCTTTACCTATGCCCTGAGTTAATTCATTGCCTATCTTAGATCCAAGACCTTCAATTGCTTCACCTATAGCAATCTTTCCAGGTCCTGTCGTCATTGCTCCTATTAAGGCACTAGCTCCAAGAGCTCCGGAAGTCCACAGCGCACCTGTTTTCAATACTCCCAATAGGCCTCCTTTACTGCCTGCGGAAATGGCTAGGCCTCCAATTCTTCCTCCTGCTTCGGCAACTAGTCTTCTTTGCAGTGCTGGATCTTCTATTCCTTTACCAACTAATTTTGGACCTAAAAGAGGGATTGCTCTGATTAATTCTTTAATGGAATTAGAATTTTTAGCTGTTTCTTTTATTACTTTAGTTGCGACATTAGTAGTGGCTGAGGCTTCTTTTGATCCGAGATATGGTGTTTGTGTAAACATCTTAATGCTCTCAGCACGAAGTTGAGCTGTAGTTAATCCAGATGTAGGCCCTAATCCTGCTGCTCTTCTTGCAGCAGATAATTCCTGGCGAGTTAGAGCCAACGCATCCTTATGCTTAACTTCAGCTTTAATCAGTTCGTCTACATTGGCAGAAGCTGTGCGTCGTGCTGCACTAAGCTCATTCTGTTGTTCGGCTAATGTCCTGTAATATTTTTTGATATCAGAGTTTATTGAGGATATACCCTTGCTGATTTGTCTTTTATCAACAAATAGATTTCCTTCGCCTCCTTTGTTCTTCAATAAATCATATAATGCAGAGCGATCCGCTTTCGCTTTGGAAATCATTCCTCTTGTTTTATCGATCTCTTCAATCATTTGAGCCTGCGTTCCTGTCTTCCAGCTTGCTTTTATATCTGTAATTTCTGTTCGTATTTTGCTGATCTGCTTTTCGAGTTGAACTTGTTTTTCCAGGTTCTTAGTCGTAAATGATTCTAAACTAGCTGACTCTTTTTCTATCTTGAACATATCTTTCAATGATTTAAGAGCTTTTTCCCTGGTAGCTAAGGCTTTAGCTTCATCAGCAGCATTTATGGCTGTAGTTGCACTTTTAGAAATGTCAGATAGTTGCCCTACAGTTTTTGCTGCTTTGATCGATTTTAATCCTTTATATGCACTATAACCAATTATTGATGCATCTATTACTGCACCGCCAAGTTGCATTTTTCCAAGCTCAATTAGCGGTGGGACTACTTTAGATACTTCAGAAGCAAGGCCAGAGTAGGCACGCAAGGATTTCTCATTAGCGGAGAGTTGGTTTCTATTCATTTCTTCCAGGATTCGAATCATTTCTGCTTCTGTATTTCCTGTAATGTTATTCCCTATAGTATCTGCATCTATTATCCTGCCTTTAAATGTCTCTGCCATTTACTTCGCCTGTTTTTTAAACTGCTCGATTATCTTCCTAGCTCTCGCTTGCTCTTCCTCTATTCTTTTCTTTTTCTCTGCTTTTTCGAAATCGAGGTTATCAAGGAACATAAGCCCAAGGATATCACAGGCTCTTTCTTTTCTTACCTGCGAAGGAAGCCATCCGCATTTATCTCTAAAATATTGATATGTTTTCAATTCTTCTGGGATAGCTTCTTTCGAAAATTAACAGGCTTAAATGCATAGATCTCCAACCAAAGGCTGGTTCCCTCCTGGAAGGTCAAACTCTTTAGGATTTCATTTTTTTCCTGCTCAGATCCTATTATGGATGCTTTTACATGGGACTCAATTTGTTTGTCTGTCTCACTATTTAATTTTATATACTCGCTATAGTTAAGACACCTGAAAGTTACACTAAAACCATCATTGAAAGTAATGGTTCTAGTTCCATCAGGGTTGTCTTTTAGTTTATAGTCTGCATCCTTAATTGCTGGTTCAATCACTCAATCACCTCTTAACTCCATGGAGACGCATCTGAATTGTAGATATGGCAACTATCGAGAGCTAATGGTCTGATTGCCATAGCAAGTGTAATAGGGGTATTGCCTACGTCCTTAGTAAATCCAGGAGTATCAATTATTGAGTTTTTGAATCCTATAAAGATTTCGTCTTTTGTTGTAGTTGCACTACGAGTCATTGTGATATTGAAATTAAAGTCAAAGATAGTTGTGCCTTGTGCCTTGGTTGTGGTTTCAACACCACCTGTGGTTCCTGTAAAGAACGCATCATAGTGTTTTCTGTCTGTGAAATCTACATTAAGGATTGCATTGTAATTTCTTCCCTGCTCATGGATTGCAGAGATGCATCGTTCGTCTCCTGTATCAGTGCAATACATTTTTGGATTAAGATCATTATCGATTGTGACTTCCCAGCGATTTACATTTTCGAATACTTCAGCTACTGTAGTTGCAGCATTATTTGTCTTGATAACACAGTGATGCCACCTGAAAGGCTCTACATCCGGTGCGCTTGCTGTAAGGACAGTAGTTGCGATTCTCATATCTTGGGCTATGAAATCAACATTCTCTGTTACAAAACCACCTGAGTCGCCTGAGATCGAATATCTGCTAACTTTGCATCCTTCATATTCTCTAGAGAATCCACTACCTGCTACCTGGTCATACAAAGTAAACGAAGGGATTTCATCCTTCTCTGCGATTGTATGGTCATAGTAGTCTGCGGTTGTTGTTCCGACAGGTGAGCTTGTTACGCTTCCAAAGGCCATTTTCAAAAACCATCCATCACTTAGCCATTGTGAAAAAGAATCAGAATAGCTAAGAGGCCCTAACTGAGGTTGTGGCATGTTTCTTGTATTTACTCCATCAAAGAATCTCTGATCACTGAATCCTTTGTTTTCTGAGCCTGCTGGTCCTGAAATAGGGAACCTTAACTTAGTGGCTGCTGCTGTTGTAGCTGTTCCATAAGTTGCTTCTTCTGCTACAAATATCTGGCCTGAATAGCCAAATGCTGGTCGTGTAATTGTCATTTCTTATCCTCTCCTATTTTTGGATTTGTGGGTTTAGTCTTTTCCACTTTCTTTTCTGATTTGGTTTCTATATGCTTGGCGATGAATCTTTTGTCTTTTACTAATTTGCCTAATTCATCCGGAACTGTCGCTGATACTCCAGGCTCCATATTAAGCCATGTTATTTTTTTTGATGATGGATGTACTAAACCCAATATTCGTTTTCCTTCACCTTGTTTTAGTTTGATTTCAAACATGTTTAACTCCTCCAGATAAATAGATTGAAATATGTTCTATTGAAATACATCTTGCTCTGCGGATCGAAATCAAAAGCCAATCTTAGCGTCGGGGCTCTTGTTATGCTTGTGATTCCAGGGATGCTTGTTGAGTTCGACTCGATGTAGTTCATGACCTGATCCCAAATTCTGTTTAATAGCTTAGATCCTCCATATTCAACTTCATTTATTGTTCCCTTAACTCCACCTCTCACCAGGATATACATTCTAAGTATGACATTCATTGGCTGGACTGTAGAGCCCATGTGCATCCGTCCTGGAGTCTCTTTATCCCATATGAAATAAATCCTTGGAGTTTTGGCATTCTCTTCGTATGCACCATAATATATCCAATTCTTATCCGTTCTATGAATCGGATCTTCTACATTATCACGCAAACCCTCAAGGAGGTTGTCTACAGCTTCGCTAATGTAGTCTGTCATATTTACCAGTATGGATTTCCAGTAGCTTCAAGTCGAGATGAAAGCATCTTTCCTCTTGCCCTTAGTGCCTTTTTGATGTAATATTCATATTGTGCTTTATTCCAGTCTGTAGTTGCTCCTTCCATTTTAAGTGCGGGTTCAGGAGTATCACCATAATGTCCTGATTTGATCAGGCTCATCGTAAGGTGAGCAACAGCAGACTGAATTAAAGAGTATCCTGCATCTGTAGACACCCATCTTCTACCGCTATCTCTCTCTGCAATCAGCGATGCTTTGGTTACGCTGGTCGTGAAAGCACTTCTTGAGATTTCTTTTCCAGTGCCAACTTCTGATTCAGTAATCGCGGCGAATTCAGCTGGCGTTACGTAGTTTTTAGTGTGGAGAGAGAAGAATAATTGATCAACCCAGAAGCGCCCAATAGACGTTCCTGTAATGACTTTTATCTTTGCATGGCTGGCAGTTGATGGTGAAGTTGTGGATATTTCTGAACGAGTCCAGTCTGAGTAAGAATATATTTTATCTCCTTCATCGGAGCTTATTAAGGTGCCTTCATTCGTATACCAATCAATCTGTCCCATGATGTATCCGCTAGAGGAATATGACTTAAGCCAGCATCTCATATCATAAGTTGAGCCTGCTGTGATTGGCACATTAAATTGTGTTCTTAAACCGGAAGAATAAATCGTAGATCCCTCGCTGTTAATTTTAAACATGCGCGTGCCTTCAATGGGCCTTACTTCATAAGTGGTGCCAACATCGAGATTTTGTTCCATTGAAAATATTGGTGTGGCTCCTGTAGTCGAATAAAAAGATTCGTATCCTTCAGGAACATCAGCATCAGTTGCGCTTATAATTTCAAAATTGCCATTATTAAGAATATTCAGGTCTATTTCTCTTGCTTGATAATTCATATATTTCGCCTTGCTTGGCTAGGTTTGTGGCTGGGCATAGCCCAGCCACGAAGGTGATACATTAAGGGATGATGTCTCTTACTTTCGCTTTAACAGCTTTGGTTGTATTCTGAGTTATATGAACAAGTCCAATTGCTGCGAGGAAAGGGGTGAGATTAGAGACTATGTTTGCAGCCTGTTCATATGGCACGCCTTGCACCGCTGCTACTATTCCTATCATAGCCCCATAGATGGCTGTGTTCCTAAGTTTTTCCATCTCAAAGGTCATCTTAGGATTCTCAAGTTTCTTCTTCATATACGGAGCTAATCCGCAAATTATGCCTGCTGTTGCTCCATATACTACAGGCCATAGACCTGCTATAATAGATATATCCATATTTACACCTCTAAAGGTTTATGGTTATAGTTAGAGTGCATTTTATTTAATTGTTATCTTTAATTGCCTGATCGAGAAGGATCATAGAATCGATAAGCTGCGTGCCCTCTTTAGAAGTCGAATAATAGTTGGAGATCTTATGGTTGTAATATCTATTCTTTTTTTCTATCAAACCAAGATCAATCATTTTAGAAACCATGTTATAGGTATTACTGGAATGAAAATGGAATTTCTTTATTATACTTCCAATAGAATTAGGCTCGATCATTCTGATTTCCTTTAGTAACGTAAATGGCTTAGTTCTAAAGAATGGATTGGTATATGAGTTCCGGATCTGAATCACCCAAAGCCACAAATGGCTTATTTCGAATATCGCATTTATTCAAAATTGAGGAATACATTAGCGATTGTTTCTTGGCTTTTAAATAATTATTATATGTATTTCTGCTTTTAATCTCTCCAACTAAGTAGTAGTCTTCAAGCTCATAGATGATGTCTGGTTCTTTGCGGGAATCGCATCCGTATTTTTTAAAGGAAATCCTTAATGGAGTTTCAGCGCAAATTCTCATGATTTCACAGCATGAGATTCCTAATGGTTTGAGAAGCTCATCTGTAGGAAATCTATATTTACTTACTATTCGATCATGTGTTCTGCTAGTTGACCTCATAAATACTTCACTCGGTTCCTGGTATATATTTGCTTTTCCAGGACATTAAGAGTTTCCATCATGTCTCCCAAACATCTATATGCATTAATTGTATTTATAGATTCCATCACTTCACTTGGTGTATTCTCGCTTTCCATATACTCTCTGCAAAAGGCTCTTTGTATGGGATCGCACTCCAGTCTCAAGCAGAATGGATTTCCACATTTTTTCATTACTTGCACCTTAGTTTGCTTATGATTTCATCCTGTAGTATATATTGCTCTACTTTCTTTGTCAAATCGAAGTCCTTTTTGTCCAAATAATTCATGAGCTCTTTTTTATGATATTGATTTTCTGATTCGCGCTCAATCAGTTCAAGGAATCTCATATATGTCTTATCAAGGACTTCAAGAGCAATAACTGCCATTTCATGCCTCTGAGCTATCAGGCTGTTAGGCATGGTATGATTTTCCTTAATATACCTATAGATGTAGTTCGTAATTCCTTCTAATGGTTTTAGAGCTTTTTCAAAAGATACTTGAGAGTCTTGTTCATAGAACAAAGGCAAGCGCCTTAGTCCAATTTCCACATATGCGCTTGCATCTTCGTTGAGGACTCTTTTGCTAGGAAACATTTTTTCCATTTGATTCTCGTTCATCTGGTCACCCATATATTTTATTAGTCTGCTCATCCTCTGCAGTATGAAAATTCTCGTCAATTAATTCGTCATATTCTTCATTTTCAATTAATTCTATTTCTTTTTCTAATAGCTTATAGTCTTCATTGGTTGTAAAAGAAGGCAAGCCTTTCTCGTTTAGATAAAATGTGTAGTGTTCTTCATTGGCTCGCTTTCCAAATTGATAGCCCCGATAGTTATTAAGAAACGATTGTCCTACATGTATTGCAGACTCTATATTAAACATATTCTCAAGATTGTCATCACCGAGTTTGCTCAATCGTTGAAATTCGGACTTGGAATTCATGGCTAATGCATAGATTCTATCAAGGAAATCTTCTTTGGTTATTTTTTGCATATATAATTAAGGAATTGCTTTCTATATAAATGTGTTCCTTATAACACAATAAAATCTTCCGTTATCGACTGTGTCATTATGGGAAGCCCAAACAGGCTCTGCACCGAATGTCGCTTTTCACCTTCTTCAGTTATCCTCATTAAGTCTCTGCAATGGATGTTGAGTTTCGCAAGGAATTCATGGCTGACTATTATGTGAGTGGGCTGTTCTGCCTTGTATTCCTTAAAGGTCAATAATACTTTCTGTATCCTTTCAATTGGATCTCCTTTCATTTAACCACTTTGAATTTCTTCTCAAATTCTTCAGGCGAATAGATGCCTGTTGAAAACGCCAAATTAACTATCCAATCTTTATCTCTAATTTTATATCCATCTTTTCCATAGGCATCATAGATATAGAATGTATAGTCTTCATCTTTGAATACTTGTATTTTCGTATCGCATATCTCTAAAGTGCACTTGACGATGCTCGCTTTGGAGTCCTTCGTTTGTTTGTCTGCAAGCTTTTTAGCCTTCGCCTCATCGAACTGAAATGCAGTTCCATTTGTTGTTAGTTCTGTAGTTACATTTATCGGTTTCATTTTAATTCCTCCTTTAATGCCTTGAAAGTATCAAGGGCTTCCTCGGATGTTCTTCCTGAGACTTGAAGTGTCTGGGTTTTTATATCTGACAGTCCTTTGCGTTCTTCCTTGTTAAAATAAATCGTAGGGAGATTTTTGTCTATATATTCAGTCTTGTGAATTACTTCCTTATTTGGCTCTTTCATTAGATCCCTCCAGTATCTGCTTGATTAACTTATGCTGCTCTTTGACTAAGTCGGTTTCGCATAATCGATCGGCTTCGCATTTGCAATACAATCCAGCGTATCCCAAAACTGCCAAGTTTCTTTTAGTGTTGCACAGTTTGCATTTATCGTATTCATCCAACAGTTTCCTTGCTCTTCCTATCTGGTCTATGGCTTTCATGGTATCCCTGTCTCGATTGATTCCTGATTAGTATGGCCTGGGTCGTGTTGGGGATTCATCGTAGATGCACATCACTCCCGGTTCTGTATCTAAAGGACAAGGTTCACCCCTCTGGTTTAGAGCATCGTCTTTTGCTTTCGCATGGATTCAGGTCATCTGTTTTAGAGTTCTTAATTTTCTATATCTATGGTTCCTTAGCTCCTCTCAATGCAAATCGCCAAGAGGATTATGAATAATAGTATCGGAATCGCCTGTGAAGCTTGAGATATATCGCCTGCTAGGTCTATCAGTGTTAGGATACAGATCAGACACACTCCAAGGGTTGACATCCAACTATTCATATTAACCACAATACTAACCACAATCTGCGCATCTGGTCAGCCAGCATTTTTATGAACAGGACACCACACATTTCTTTATTCATTTAGATTCCTCCCAGCGCTCCCAGCGCATATGCTATCACCATGCAGAGTGTTAAGAGTAGCATAAGAAGCATCGCCTTGTAAAGTTTAGGTATGTCGCTGATGGCTATGTCTATCAGTGTTAGGATACAGACTAGATACCATCCAATGACTATCAGGCAATTAATCATATTAACCACAATCTGCGCATCTGGTCAGCCAGTATTTTTTATGAATAGGACACCACACCAGGCCTTTAATCTCTTTCTCCATAGTTAGAATTGGTGAGTTTTCTTTATATATCTATGGACTATCAGAGACTATGTATCTGTTAGGATTTAGTCTAATGCTCTCACTTGCATGGTCCTAGTCTTCGTCCGCCTTTTCTTCTGCTTGGATATCTGCTTCTTTTTCTTGGACCTCTTCCATCTCTGTCTGGCATAGTGTCACCTCTGCTTATCTTGAATGTTAATTATTGGTATAGTTTCTTTATATGTCTGTGTATCCTCTCAGAGTCCTTTCCTAAAAATTTGGGTGTGCTCAAGTGAGTTTGTACTCATTGGGTTTGTACTCCTTGGGTTTGTACTCTCAGAGACCATTCTTGAAATTTTGGTGTGCTCGACGAGTGACATATAGTAATAAGTAGAAAAAAGTTGACTGAATTCTGAGAGATGTATAGTCTATAGTAAGTACATATCACATTGCGCGCGCATGCATAGCGATCCATTGGTTCATTGGTTCCGTTGTTGTAGTGGGCATTGGCGCATTTAATTAATTCCAGGCGCTAAGGCGCTTAGTGAATGGGGGGACACCCCCCGTAACCCCCCCGATAAAAGTTGTCCTCAGCAAGTGTCTCGTTCGTGGTTAAGAGGTTGGTTCTCACTTGATGCGTTGGTGAGTGAGAACCAATTTGCATTCATGAATGGGGCGGTGCTGAAAGCAGACCAGAGCCCGGGGCCCCTACCCCAAACTCTGGCAGAGCGGGCGCTAAAGACGCCCGCATATTTATCATCGGAGAGGGGCACCTTTAATTGAGGTTTGCGGTTGGCAGTTCTATTAAATATAAACCGCAAACCTCATTAACCCATTCATTCATGCAAACTGCGCTCCGCTTGCCTCTATCTGGTAATCTCTCTCTCACAAAAAAAATTGGTGAGAGAGAGAGGTAAAAACCTCTCGGGAGGTGTTCACCATGAGTTTAAAACAGAAAACATATGAACTGCAGATGAAATTAATTCGTCTGCAAAAGGCGCACGCAATGCGTCACACAGATTATGAGCTGGAGGTTGATTAATATGTTATCTCCACAGCAGAAGCTACAGAACAGGTTGAATTCACTTCTGCCTGATTTGAGGAAAACGACCAGGTTTAGCCCTGAGTCGATCAGCTTCCTTCGGGTGGCTGTGCAGATGGGTGAACCGTCTGCTGTTCAGCGTGCGCTGGACAGGTTGGAAGCACTGGATGACTTTGTCATGGGTGCTACTGGTCTGGCGCAAAAGGTGGAGAGTTTTACTTTGTATGACCTCCATCTAGACCGAATCGAAGCTGAAGCAGACTCGATAAGATCTGCTCTTCTTACCTCTCCTGAGAAGGCTCAGGCAGAGGCTGAGAAGGAAGACAGACTTCAGAAGATGTCTGGGTTGGATTATTCAGACATCTACGGACAAGAACCCTCATGGGAACCTGTTGGAGCTACATCGAGAGCTCAGGCTTTCCGTCAGGGTAAACTCCAGTCTCGAACAGCTGAGCGGGACAGAGAGTTCACCGAGATGGAGATTATGCATGAGCAGAGTCTGTTTGATTCTGCTTATCCGCATGAGACGCTTGCGGATAGAGAAGAGCGTCTCAAAAAGGAAGAAACTCCGACATTGGAGTCATTCCTAAGTTTCTTGTAGGGCTTGTCCCTACTTTCTTTTTTTTTATATTTAGGCGCTCTATGCAATTGGTGAGCGCGAATAAAGGCTTTTGGTGTACTGCACACGGAGGAGGTTGGTGTCCGCAAGGGCAAATAAAGTTTTCCCCTCCGGGTCGCTAGCGCTAAAACTTTATAAGCCCTTGCTCTTCCGTGTAGGGTTAAAGAAAGTCAGGAGGAGGTCTGAATGAATATTAAATTTATACATAATTGGGGCGGAAAGCTGGATGCAAAGAAATTCACAACCATACGGAGAAATCCGTATTGGTTAGATAAACGTGGAGAGATTCATGTTTATCTAAAGGGAGAATATTATGCTAAAAGAGAACTCGTTGATGTTATTAGAGTTCCTTTTGGCACAATCGACAGGTCTGTTGTTGAAGCAGATACAGGACTGTCTTATGAAGCTTCTCTTAAGATTTTTGAGAGCTTCAGAATAAAAGAGGATACGATGGTTTGTATTCTCTTTTTTGAATAACTTTTCTTTTTTTTTCTCCTGTGGAGGTCACCTTGACTTCCACTGGAAAAAAACGCGCCTGCCTTGGTTATATTGGGGAAGGCAGGCGCTCTACACTTCCACAGGAAGTGAAGGTGCCAGCCAGTGTGACCTACATTTCCTGTGGAACTTGAGTTAGGCGCTCTATGCAATGGGTAAGCGCTTAACCTACCAACCATACATACCTTACCTACCCATCGGAGATACACGTTGGTGAGCGGGATGAGGCATATAAAGTTTTCCCCTCCGGGTCGCTTCGCTAAAACTTTATTAGCCCCACCCGCCAGGGAGAGCACATAACATTTAAGAATTAAATGTGTATGGTGTTTACTCACCCTCTGCACATTTAGATAAAGGAGGATGAGTGATATGAGTGATATATTAGAAAATCTTCAGCACAATAACTATGGTTATTGTGATTGTGGATTGAGATTAACGCTTCTCGTAAGAGAGGCGGGTGTGTCTTCCACATACCCACAGGAGGGCTGGAAAGTGTACGATCATAAGGTGATGTGTTCTTCCTGTGATGTAGAAGAAATTAGGCACCTTGAAGAAGAAGGGTGGTATGTGGTAGGCTGGTAAATTTCCGTAGGTGAAAAAAATGAAAACAAAAACATTAGATGTTAAGAGTATAACGGTTAGCTATTTCCCTGTGGAGGAAATAACTGACATGCTAGAAAAGGTGAAAAAGGAAGTTTCACCTTTTTTGAAGGAACTTCCACGTTTTATTAATCAAGTGGAAGTTCAGATAAAAGGAACGAGCCCACAGATGGAAGCGTGGGCGAATGTTTCGATTAAACTGTATATATTCGATACGTCTAGAAATGAATATATCTCCGAGAAAAGCATAAACTGTAGATGGAGCTATAAACGGAAGATATCTAGAGATCTCTTCCTGAATGATATAGACTCCTTTGAAGGAGTCGAGTCATATTGTAAGAAGTTAGCTTAATCGATTAAGCAGTAACTCTATTAGTATATAAGATAGTATATAGTATATAGTATGTATATGTTATGTATATGTTATGTATATGTTATGTATATGTTATGTATACAGTATATATAGTATATATATAGTATGTATATATATAGTATGTATATATATAGTATGTATATATATAGTATGTATATATATAGTATGTATATAGTACCTACCTTATAGAGTATGTCATACATATAGGTAGAGTAGAGTAATGTTGAGGTGGGGGGTAACCCCCCACATTCTTGCGCTTATTGATGTACTCAGTAAATCGATAAGCATATAAAGATAATAGTACACTTTTCTTGTATGAATTCCAGAAAGACGCTTCAAATTGATGAAGACCTAAAAATGCGCTTTGATAAAATCAGAGGCAGTAGCGCCAACAGCAAAATGGCACTATTGCTGGATGTATACACTAAAAAGATAGCAGAAGAAGACAATGTATACAGATTAATCAATGCGCACATGATAGACTTAAAAGGACAGCTCAATTCATATCACAAAGATATTAAATCCTTAAGTGAGAGGATATACCAACTAGAACAAAACATTAGAGGTAAAATAGAAATGTTAAGATAGCTATAAACCCTTGCGCTTATGCAAGTAGTAATACCAAATCGATAGCTATATAAAGAATTAGTATTAAAATATAGACATGGTTATTCAAAAACACATAGTAGTCTCTGAAACGATCTGGAATTCATTTCAGAAAATCAGAGGCAAGAGCCACAATGACAAAATGCTCAATTTGCTAAATAGTACTACCAAAACAGTAGCAAAGGAAGAGATTATTACTAAATTATTAACTGATCATATGGAAGACATTAAAACAATCCTTGAAAGGCAAAATAATATCATAGAATCTCAAGCTAGAGACATACAGAATTTTCTCGATAAAGCTGGATCTTTAATGAGCTATATCGAGAATCATACTGGATATTAGATACATTATGCTCTCAGACCTCCTGAGAGGCTTGTAGTTAAACGATCAGGTTTCTAGGTATAAATACCTACCTTCCCCCCTGATCGTTCCTCTATGAGCTCCTATGGAGGTTATAGGTATATCCTCTACTCAATATACCTCTAGAGGATATTTGATTTTTGGTAACACATACTGTTGTTTTCTATGGGTACTACACTACGAAACGGAAGCAGTAGGACTTGTGTAGATATAATTAACTTATTTACATTATGAAACGTAAGTAGGACTTGTAAATAGTGTAATTACCTTATCACATTACGAAACGTAGTAGGGCCTATGAATAATGTAACTAACAATTATTACAAAATGTAAAGTAATGGGATTTATAACTTTGCCAAATCGATAGTGGTTGGTTCAGTTGGGTAACTGGAGATCAAATGAAACAAAAAGAATATCAAGGAGAGGAAAATCTGTTTCGATTTCTAGCTGAGATGACTTTCCTTGATGTGAATAAACTTAGAAGATATTACCGTGAATGGAACAATGTTAGTAACAATTTCAAGGAAAGTGATTAAATGATAAACTGTGCTGTTAGAACTACGAGCAAAAAAGAGAGAGAACGAGTTGAACAGATATGTGCTCAATATGATATCTCCTGGGAGTTAGGTATTAAGCCACCGTCTGGAGTTTATAGTACTAAAAAAGCTGTATACTTTTGTATAGGACGGTTTCTTTCATATACGTATAAACTTAATGTAGCTAATAACAAATACATAAAAGCAAATAGGGAAGTTTATTCTTATGATGACTTTGTTTTCTACTTTGATAAATCGAAAATGAATGCTATGAAAGGATCTATTGTTCAAATTAAAACTGCAAATGAATTGTATAAAGTAGAAAGTGTTTGCTCTAAGTATAACATTTACTGGGATCACAATTATTGGCTAAGCAACAAATGGATAGCTGATGGGTTACATATCGACTTTAATTGTATAAACAAAGGTAAAGAATTTTATATCTGCATTGATAATGCATTGACATTTACTCTTTCAATTTCCACTGAAAATAAAGACTTACCTATGTATTCAGTTAAAGAATTTGTAAAGAAATTTGATAAATTCTTGGAGAACAAAAGTGAACTGGACTAGTCTTAGTACTATGGACTATCTCTTTGGTAAGGAATTAAAAGATGAAGAAGCCAAAAAGATATTAGCAGGAAAAGCTTATCTATTCGGCTGGACTATATACAAGTAGATGATAACTAAAATGCAACCTATCTATTCATGTTTATTCGAAGATATTCCGATGAAGTTCAAAACTGAAAAGTTTAAATTATCTGATAGTCTTTATGAATCTCATAAACAAAAACTAAATTAAGACAATTAAAAATGAGGTGATAAAATGGCAGTAAAAAAAAGTCTGTTTGATGAACTATACGATAAAGCAGACGAAATTGTAAAAAAACTGAAGAAACCATTAACAAAAAAGGGAATTAAAAGAAAATTTTCTGCAGCATACGATGATGCGGAAAATAACAAAATAGATGCAGAACTTAAACTGCAAGATTTAAGAAGCAAGTTTAATGACTTCGATGTAAATGCAATATTAGAGCAAAAAATAATCATCGAGGAGAATATTGCACTGCAAGAGAAACTAGAACAGGAATATGAAGAACTGTTCGGAAAGAAAATGCCAAAAAGCGAGTAAATTGGGGGAACTTCCTCCCTAATTTTACTCCATTAAAGAATGGTGATACTATGGAACATTGTATTGTAAAAGTTGAGTCAGAAAACGAAGTAACTAAAGTCGTAGATATATGCTATAAAAATGGCGTAGAATGGCGTTCAAGAACAAAAGATTATATGCCATTTGATTTTAAGAAAGACAAAGAATGTTATTTGTTCGTTCAAAACACTATTATTTATGATATAAATGCTAAGAGTTATGCAATATGTAAATCCAAAAGAGATAAACAAAATATATACTCAGCCAAAGAATTTATTCGTAAGTTTGGTGAATCGAAATATAGAATCAAAACGAAAGAAGAATTCATTGAAGAGTTTGGTGAGAATTGGAGATATCATGTAAATCTGACATTCACACCGAGCATGGATGAACTTTTTGGTATAAAATTAACAAATGATGAATATATTGAATTAGAACAAAAAGGAAATTGTTACATCCGACCTTGGTTTATAAGCAAGGATATGATAACTGAAGTGGATAAACCCATAAATCGTTGGGACAAAGCACGACTGTTTGAAACGATAACAAAACCATTTAGATTAGAAAAAGAAAAATTCAAATTATCGGATAGTCTTTTTAAAAGAAAAAAGCCAAAACTAAATCAAGACAATTAAACCTGAATGTGAAATGAGTGGAAAGAAATGAATATAAGCAAATGACAAAAGGAATTAACTATGATATGTCCAAATTGCGGAAAGGAGTATGAACCCATTCTTAAGCGCAAGCATCCAGAGATAAATATCTCAGATGAGTTTCCTGATGCCTTGCCAATCGAAAGGGAACAACTTATATCTGGCATCTGTTCAGATGATTGTTGGGATACTTGGATTATTGGAAAGTAATTACCTCTGGCGAAAGATCGTACGACTTTGGGTGGTGCGTCCTTGCTGTCGAGATAAATGTGTGATCTGCATTTATTTGAAGGGACAGTAGGTTAAATGTGTTATAAAAAGACACCACACGATCCGCCAATAGAAAACAGTAGGAAGTAAAAATTATGAAAATATTAATTTATCTAGTTGAAACTTTACTTTTAATAACTGCATTCTGTTGTGGATATTACTGGTCAATCGAGAATCATGATCCTGAAATTCAGATAGAAACTGTAAATATATCTATAGAAAACAAGACAGAGCTAAATCAATTGCAAAATCGAATTGCAGATGAAATCAAATTAAAAGAATACTATATATCTGAAGCTAAATACTATGAACTCAAATATTTAAGTGAAAATAAATTAGATAAGAACCCATTGTTTGAAGAAGTCTTTGCCTTTATTAAGAAAGATAAAACAGATCGAAATCTGTACTTAGACAAATCGAGATATGACTGTACACAATTTTCAAATACATTAATAAGAAATGCTTTCAAAGAGAATATATTAATGTGCGCTGTTGAAATAAACTATAACGAATCCAAAGGACATATGATAGTAGCTGTGAATACTTCAGATAGGGGTTTGATTTACATTGAACCTCAAACAGATAAAATCGTTGAACTAACTTTTGGAAAAAATAAATGGATGAACCATGAACCAGAAGTAATTGGATGGGATAGTTGCTTTGAAAGAAAATTCAAAAGGTAAAGCTTATGGAAATTAATGGATATAGAATTGATTTCGATAAATCACTAGAGATGCACAAGAAAGATGCTATTGAACAGATCACTGAAGTAATTAAAGAACATGAAAAGTGGATACAACAAAATAAAAGCAAGACAATAGAACTAACTGAAGCGCAATTAAAAAAGCTACTTGCTGATATCGAATCTGCTCTCGTCTTTAATGATTATTATATTTATGCTCCAGAAGAAATCAAAGGAATAATCGAAAGAGTATTAAGAAAACATTTGAGATAAGATGTATCTAATTGTTCAGTCCAGCCATAATGTGTCTTTCGCTCTAAGCGAAACACACTTAAGGCTGGACTCAGAGATGTTCATTATGTTAGATATTCTATTTTATAATTATTATCGGATTCTGGGTTATCCACGATATCCTAAAATCCGAGAATAAACTTTAGGAGGTGTCTTTAATGGACACAAACTTTGAGAAATTGCTAGCTACTGTTAGCAAGAAAATTGAAAATGGAAACTTCACTAGGAAATCCAGAGAGATTTCAGAAGTGTTTTCCGCGCTTGTTGAAGAGAATAAAGGAAAAGCCAAAGGAAAGAAAAGAGGAATGAGCGCAAGTGAATGTGGCGTAGTTGGAAACCTCTATAAGGATATGGCTATCATTGCTGCACTACAAGCGAAAGAAACAAAAGACCTTGAGGTAGCTAAAGCTGCAAGCGGATTGAATCAAAGAGCAACCTATTGGTTCAATGAGCGTAGGCTTAAAGTAGAGTTTGCTAAAAAGCTTGATTCCGAAGGAAAGTATACACCTCGTGAGCTAAGCGAAAAGTCCAAAGAAGCTTTATTGAATGGCTACCTTAGCCATATCTAATTGAGAGGCTATTCCTCTCTTTTTTTGCTTTTTTTTATTTTTATTTAAAGTTAAAGAGACAGTAATATAGTAATTGGATGCCTTATGACTTTCCATAAATATCCTAAGATTTATCGAATTGGATCTGACGAAACTAAAGAACTAATAACTAGTCCTACTGACAAACTCTATGTAGAAGAAAAATTGGACGGTGGAAATGCCAGATTTATGGTAAAGGATAAAAGGATAATCTTTGGAAATCGAACTAAAATCATTGATGATACCACTAGAGGTAGTAATAAGATATGGTATAATCGATGGACTACATATATAACAAATCTGCTTAAAGATAACGATGTGCCTGAAGATTTAATCTTCTATGGAGAAGCAATGTTTGAACATAGCATTAACTACGATTTTAAGAAACATCCACCATTTATTGGATTTGATATTTTCGACTTAAAGACTAATAAATTTGTAGATTATGGATTTAAAGTTAGCATGTTTAACTCACTTGGTATTGAACCTGTTCGTTTAATCGAGATAACTACTCCTAGAAAATTTACAGAAGAAGATATTGGCGCTTCTTCTTATTATTCAGGAAAGTGTGAAGGATATGTTATTAAAAACTACAAAACTCAGGTATTTGGAAAAATAGTACGAAAAGAATTCCAAGAAATAAATAAGAAAATATTTGGTATGAGTAAGAAAGAAGCTAGAAAATTAGGAAATGACTCTGAAATATTTGTAGTTACATATTGTCCAAATGCTAGAATAAATAAACACATATTCAAGCTTCTTGATAAAGGTAAAAAACTCGATATGAGCTTAATGAAATATCTACCTAAAAGCGTTTGGGAAGATATAATCAATGAAGAAGCTAAAACGATATTACGCTCAAATCTAACTCTTAATTTAAAAGATATTAGGATCAAAGTAACTAAACGATGTAAAATATTACTTGAACAAATGATCAAGAATAATTACTTAAATTCATAGTTAAGGCATAGGACGTTCCTATTTATCATTTGGATACTACGTCCCGCCTTTTCACTAAAGGCATAAGAGGTTCCTATGTAGATCTCTAATCTGATCTGTACCTCTAGCCTTTATACTTATCGGAGGAACCGAAATGAATGAACAACTCATTAGACTGTTTAAAGCAGTAGAAGTAAAAACAAAAAGCAAAGAGAATTTAAACGAGATTCTAAAATTAACTATACCAAAAGGGTTTATCTTCTCGCCTGTGGTAATAGCTAATTATAATAAGGAAGAATTAATTAAACTTATTGCTATTATCAAAAAAGAAATTGGTCTGACATCTGCCCAGATGAATTCTTCATTTCATAAATCATGGCAAAAGGTAAAAGAAGCAAGTATAGAGCAACTTGTACTTGAACAAATGATACATTACCTTACAACTTATGGTTTTGAACAACTTGGCATTTATGACAAGGACTCTGTGTATATTCCTAATGAAAAATTAGAACTTCCTGAATTAACAGAAGATTTCAAGTTACTTGTAATAAATGGTTACAACAAAACTGAAATCAAAACTAAATTGATGACACTCCTGAATGGAATAGCTCTAAGTGAATCTACAGTTCAAGATGTATCAAAGGTAGCTATTGAAGTTGGATTAACTGCTAATGAAATCGAACTGATTAAAAACAAAGAAGTTAGTACAATACTCTTTAATCACATGAATCTAATTCCACATAGTCCTGTAGAATTTCTTAGATTACTTGTTTATAAATCCACTGGAAAAATGCTTCTAATCAAAAGTCCAGAAGTCATAAGTGATCTTAGAACTACTATATGCATGCCTATACCTTACTTGATTTCAAAGTACAAAGAACAATATGGACTAGAACCATTAGCTAGTATTTTCTATAGATATAAACCACTATTTTTAGCGCTTAGAACAAATGGCACTGCAGTTAGAAAATATATTAATAAAATAAGAAAGCTAGCTAAAAAGCATCACAAACCAATGAAACCAGACTATTTGAATGATCTTACGCGTTCTTTAAAGTTCGGAGTGTCTACAGAACTTAATGAAGAACTAAAGAAAGTAAATATCTATAGGAAAATAAGATTAGCTTATGCTCTGAAATTCAGAACTATAGACACTGATTCAATTATATATAGAATAAGAAATGGAAAAAGCTATGCTACTAGTTTTGATTATAAGTACAAAGAAAATGCCAGGATCGCATTAGATCAAGTTCTGAAATCTATATCAGATGACATCGCAAAAAATGTAAAAGGTAAAAAGATATATATTCCAAAAGAAATAACCTATATGCTTCCAACTTCTGATAAACAATTTACTGGCAATTTTCCCTCTGGTTCTTATGTATCTATTCCTAAAAATATGATAGCTGGAATCTATTGGGAAGACATTGGTTCTAAACGAATTGATTTAGATTTATCTATAATCGATACTGAACAAAAAATAGGTTGGGATGGAGAGTATCGAAATAAAGAAAGGACTATCCTTTTCTCTGGTGATATGACCTCTGCGCCATATGGAGCTTCAGAATTATTCTACATTAAAAAGAATAATCCATCTGCATACATTGTACTAGTAAATTATTTCAATTATACCAAGGACATAGAAATTCCCTTTAAGATAATTATAGCTAAAAATAAAATGGAATCTATAACTCGAAACTACATGATAGATCCTAATGATGTAATTACCATCGCTAAATCGAAAATTACACAAGAGCAAAAGATACTTGGGTTGTTAATCACTACTACAAATGAATGCAGGTTTTACTTTATGGAAACTCATATAGGCACTGAAATCTCAGCAGGAAATCTAGAATATATAGAACAAAGTAGAAGATATCTATTTGATTTTTACACTAATGCAATTAGCTTAAATGAAATGTTAGTTAAAGCTGGAGCTATAATCGAGACTGATAAAGCTAAGTGTGATATCGATTTATCTACAGAGAACTTAGAAAAAGATACACTTATTAATTTAATATCATCATAATTCTATAAAGAAATTGATTTAACAATCGAGGTGATCTTACGGAAATAGCAGAGGTATTATCGCAACTTGTTGCACAACTTGGAATATCGTCTACAGAATTGGTTCGAATTTATACTGAACCAAGAGCACTTATTGGCGTACTGAATTTGCTAGCATTATCGACAAGCATATTGATATCTATTTGTATTGGATATTATACATACAAGAAACTCAAATCGATTTACGAAGATTGGGAGCCTGCATTGGCTGCAAGCATAACAACAACTATTCTCTTAGCGATCGTTCTTGGTATTCTTACTTATTCACTAACCAATGCCATTCTTAGTATATATTATCCTAAATATATGGCAATAGAAGCTTTGCTAGACAAATTTTTAGCAATTAAATAGAACTTAAGTTATATATAAAATGATAATGGAAATAGAAAAAATAATTATCAAGGTAAGTTGCTGTGTTATTCGAATTAGATAAATCGATTGTAAGATCCTTGGTTAATGATGACGTTCTAGAAGAAAGGATATTCGAGCTTGCGCTTCAAGGCAAAAGAAAATATCCAATGACAGCACAAGCTAGTTTGCTAGCTGCATCGACATTTGTTGTTTGCAAACTAGAGGGAATACGAGTTAATCAGGCAGATATGACTAGATTATTCGGAGTCAATAATGTCTCGATTAGACGAGACATACAAAGAATACTTAAAATGATTTAGTAACTTACATTAGGTAATGAACATGAATCTCAAAGAACGATTTAAAAAAAATAGCAGCATTAAGAAAAGAACAGGAAGAATGTTCTTTCAATTATGAAATCTATAAAGATATAGAAAAAGAAATTAGAGCATTAGAAAAACTAACTGATTGAAAGGATAAAACCATGCCAAATAAATCTTATCGAAAAGGATACCGATTAGAGAAACGAGTACAAAAGCATTTAGAATCTAATGGTTGGATAATAATTAGATCTGCTAAATCTAGATTTCCAGATCTTGTTGCTATTAAACATGGTAAGGTCATGTTCGTAGAATCGAAATATAATAAGTATCTTTCAAAAGATGAAAAAGAAAAAGCTTCTCGATTAATCGAACATGCTCCCTTGTATGTATATTGGAACAACAATCGAAAGTTAGATTGGTATCAATATAACGAATCAAAAAAGAACAGGACAAACAGTTAGATGTTAAATTCATAAAGACTTTGTGTTATATTCTTGTATGTATTATTCGACATAAAAAAACAAAAGGTGAAATAAATAGGATGCTTCAGTTATATTCAAATAACTTGTCCTAAGTGCAAAAAACCAATAGAACTCCAGACGAAAGCCTTGGGTGAAAATTGCATGGATACTCTAAGACTTAATAGTAAAATCCATGGTGACATAGATTTTGATGATTGTCTTTTTCAGTTAAAAGACCATTGTCCTAAGTGCAATGAACCGATTATTCTTGAAATTAGAAATGGGATAATATTCAATGTATTTAATAGCCTAAAGACTCCGAATTACATTGAAGGAACCTTTGGAGAAGTCTACACTATTATTGACAATTGATTAACTGAACCCTTAGAAAAAGACACATAAGAAATAAATTGATAATCAAAAAAAAAGAAGGTGATACAATGAAAAAAGTAGGTCTAGTACTGAATGCAATCTTGGATCTAAAGCGAGAAGACAAAGAGATAAATCTTGCTTCGATCGAGAAAAAATCCAAAGTAAGAGACAAAACAATATATGGAACTATTAAAGACCTAAAGCAAACAGGATTCATAATTGAAGATATAACCTCTCCAGGAGTGTTTCTCTTGAACGGTAATCCAGCTCAAATAGAAACAGGATTTACTAGGTTATTCCCTGAAATTCGCGAAATCGAAATGCTAAGAGCAAAGATAAAAAGCATTTATACGAAACCAAAAAGAGGAAGACCTAAGAAGAGATTCTTTGGTTTTTAATACTCTGGAGCATCAGAATAAAGAATATGCTTTCGTCTCGATTCAGATGAAATACTCTCAGTACCTGTAAAAAATCCAGTATAACTAAAGCCCTTTATAGCAAAATGAGATAGGATCGCTAATGCAATAGCTCTATCATCCTTGCCATGTAGGGCTTTAAGTTTTTGATTTTTATCGAAACCCAAATTATTCAGTTCAAGTAGGATCTTATTGGTTTCGATTTGATCTCCTTTAGTCATATATGGAAACTTAATTGTGTCTCTTTCAAAGCGATTAACCAGAGTCTCCTTGAACATATCGAGCTTAAGATCTCTTGTGGTATTGATTAAACGATGTGGTTGCTCAATCTTGTTTACCTCTTTGAGTATGCTCTGTAATGAGTTCTTCTCAGCGTAAGTCATTTTTATGTTAAATCGATACAATTTGTCTTCCCAGCGTTTGAGAAACTTAATTGGATCGCCTTTAATATCAGACCTGGCATCGATATGGATTATAAATAATATCCCTTTTTCGATGTAGCCTACAATAAACACGCAATTGTCTGTTGAGCCAAAGCTTGGATCAATAGCCATGATACATTTCTTTTTAGAAAATGTTGAGTAGTAATGCAATGAATAATCTAAAGATTTACCTTGTATTAGATCTGATGGAAACATCTGCCCAGTAGAACTATCCATTGGATTGAGTTGAAACTCCTGTTCAAATTCAAGATCACCGATTACTGCTTTTCTTTTGATTAAACGAGAATAAGGCCATACTTCTGGCCAAGATACTCTTTTATGTTTTAAGTCTGTAATGGCAGGATAACATAAAAATTTCCAGTCAGGATTATCGATTATACGAGGATCATGAAGCAAATCAGATTTCATCTGAGGAGTACCAATTAAAATAGTATGACAATTGGGTTCTTCTAATCTCATATTCATAACAGTCTTAAAAAAATAATCCTTAATAAATTGATGACTAAATCTCATCTTGTCTTCAAATGGATCATCGATTATTATCCAATGAGGATGCTCACCTCTTGCTGGAGAACCTATACCTACTGCATTAATTGAATAGGAACCTTGCTTCCTTAACTCAGCTTTAGATTCCCTGTCTCTTTGACCTCCTGGGATCAACGGAGAGAGCAGTTCATTGTTTAAGCAAGTTTCTACTATCCTATCTAACTTCGCGCAAGCTTGAGGCTTTGTATGACCATATACGAGACCTCTACGATTAGTCCGGAAATACATATCTCTAGTTGCATAACCAACTAACATCATTGAAGATTTATAAGATTCTCTAAATCCTTGTATCATTACATTCTGATGAGTATTAAGCGCATCAGACCATGATTTATGCATATTATCATTCAAAGGATAACCAAGTCCATGATAACACCAATACCATAAATGCTTAAGAGAATTCTTTTTGAATTCTTTCATTTTAGTAGATGTAACTTTACTGTCTCCAAAAATGTCTTTTAATGTTCTTATAGGATCACAACTATCGTTAATTGTTTATAATAGTAACTACTAATTAGTCTTCATTGATTTCAGTATCAATTACTATCTCTTTCATAGTATCATATATCTCTTGCGATTTGCTTGAACGAATGGTCTTCTTGGTTCCATAAATGGCCTTCTTGATATTGATGAGTGAATCATTTATTTTCATAAGTAGAAATGGATCTAACTCCTCTCTATTTTTAGCTATAAGAAAAGCATTCTCTAAAAGAACTTTGTTTAATCCATTTTCCTTGCCAAATAAAATGTTTACGAAAAGATTTTTGTCCTTCTCTGATTTGTTTGCTAATGGACATTCATATGTTTCTTTATCTACATATGGTTGTAAGATACAAGGAAATATTGGACAACTGGAATCACATTTAACGCGATGAATTAACTTATGAGCGATGATCTTAGTAATAGATTTAGACTTACCACCTTTAGCTCGTTCATCGTATGTAAGTTCGTGCATAAGACTTATTGGAATAGAATATATATAAATATACAGGTTTAAAATATGTTGATGAGTCTTGATTACTTTCAGCATAAAGTATTAACAATTGTTTATAGAAATAAACATATCTATAACTTAACAGAGGAAGATCTGGATAAAGCCAAAAAATGTGTTGCTAAATTTGATTCGGTAAAATATCCATGTGCGCCATCGAGTATAGCAGCAACTATAATTTATCATTTAGTTAAAAGTAAGGATGCTTCTATTAAGATAGAACCCTTTCGCTTGAAGTTTGTTACAAATATAATTGTATTCAAACGAAATGTTCAAAAGAAAGTTACGCGTTTTACCATTACAAAATGGAAAGATATAATCAAGGAACTGATGGAGTAGAGTAATCCCCCATTATCTTCTTTTGTTTTTTTTTCTTTTTTTTTCTTGAATATAATAGTTAGGACTATGAGGTGGATTAAGTGATATCAGAAGAAATAACAACACCAGAAATTGGTAAGTTAGAAATCCATGAAAATGGGTTTTCTCTAACAAAAACAGAATCCATAAACATCGAAGGAGTAACCATTGAAAAAAAAGTAACAGAAATTATCTATAAAATTAATGGGAAATACTATCATCAAAATTCAATTGTATTAAATAACACTGTAGTAGGTAATACAAATCCCATAAAATTAACCAAAAAAGCGTACA
>Ga0190330_1000011_pt1 | contig 45762 bp, 70 predicted proteins | sample 48720434_MG_FD_161654 | JGI IMG/M metagenome (GOLD analysis project Ga0190330, IMG submission 161654) | Hydrothermal vent sediment bacterial communities from Southern Trench, Guaymas Basin, Mexico - 4872-04-3-4_MG | ecosystem: Environmental > Aquatic > Marine > Hydrothermal vents > Sediment ...
AAAAAAAAAAAAAAAAAAAAAAAAAAAAAAAAAAAAAAGATTGAATCTTCTTAAAGGACCAAAGGCCCCAAGAAGGTGCAATTGGTCAATGACGGGAACACGTGAATTGTTATGCGTGATTCATGATACATGATTGACAAATGCCATGATATATGTTATAATGAACATAAACAAAATAAATATTGGAGGCACTTTATGAACCTGACAATAAATTACTTGCTAACTGGTCCATCATGGGCTTATAGAAGATGCCGTGATGGAGAGTGGAGATGGACAAGGAAAGCCAGAGAAAGCATTCCAGAACTGACAAGGATGTTCCTGGGAGATCTCCTGTACGGAAGGTCAAGTGCCTTTGCTATTAAGAACATTATGGCAAATGGGTTTAACCAAGATGGAACAGTAAGAAAGGAGGCAGAAAGTGAAAGAATTCATTGAGGATCTTAAGGCTCACTATCATGGTAACCATATTTTAGGAGATGGAAGTGTGTTGGAACCGGAGGAATGGGAAAAGCTTGGCCGTCCATATGTATGGTACAAAGTAACAGAAAAAGAAAACGTAGAACTGTGGGAAGATACGTCTTACGGATGTCTGGCCCTGCATGACAAAGTAACTGGCAAAATATTCTTGGGAAAAGACTTTGTCTTGTTGAAGAACTATATTGGAATATCTGAGTGTTATACTGGTGGCGAGCCAAAACTCTATAAAGAAGTATAGAAAAAGGAGAAACTATGAAGCTAACTATCCCAGTAACTTTATCAATATCCCCTGCAGAGGTTTCTGCTTTAGAAAAGATGGGGATTACCTTAGAATGGGAGACGGCCAGAGGAGACAAGTCTCCTAAAGCACCAAAGCCTTACTATCTCAGGAACATAACCCTTTGCCGCCTATGCGGCTCAATGCACGAAGAAGTTTGGGAAATGAGAGGCAGTGGAGATTCCCTCAGAGGATATAGACTGAAGGAGCTTCCTGAGGATGTAGAAGTAAAAGAGGCACGGTACAGAGTAAATAGATGTCCACTGTGCAGAGAAACTTTAGAAAGGAAATATAAAGAAGACATAGAAGGATTAATAGACCATTTCCTGGTTCATCTAAAGAAACTAACCTGTCCTTACAAGAGATAAACAAAGAGCAGCCCAGAAAAAAAAACGTCTTGCCGCCTCCTCGAGATGTTAGATAGACTGGGCTGCTCTCCCTATTAAGAAAGTTCAATTATTGAATCTTCTTAGGAAAGGAGCAAGAAATGATAATTAAAGATATAGATGGAAAAGTTCTTTATAAGTCAAAAGCTGATTCGATTAAAGAAGTTCTTGAAGAAGCTGCAAGAAACGGAATACCTCTCCGCAGAGCACAGCTTAATAATGCAGTTATTACTGGAGCATGCCTTGATGGAGCTATTCTTGAAAAAGCTTCATTCCAAAGATCTCTTCTGTATAAAGTCTCGTTTTATAAGGCACGTCTTGGCGGAGTAAATTTCTTTTTGGCCGATCTTGCCAGAGCATCTTTCAAAGATGCCTTCTTAGTCGGAGCATATCTTCGAAATGCTAATCTTAGAAAAACAAATCTTGATGCTGAAGTTCCTCCACTTGATGACCATCAGTATATCTCTGAAATATTATGGAGGTTTGCTCAAACAGAGCCTCAAAGAGATTTTGCAGCAAGGGTTAGAATAGAAACATATAGCTGTTGGGAACACTTTTACCTTTTGGCCAAAAAGAAAAAGGTTTTAACCTGGGCTAAAAAAGTTTTGTCAAGATGGATTATATACAGGAAGCAAATACAATCTATAGAAAGGTTAAAAATATGAAAGTAATGAAATGCAAAGGATTCAACAGTGTTGACAACGCCGTGGCTTACTTTAAGCACCACAGTTATAAGACCCTAATAGGTCAATATAAGTATAACGGCGCCAGGGCATATTGGGTTCCTGAAGAGAAAAAATTATTTTCTTCAGGAGATAGAGAAATCTTGAGTGTTCCTCACATTGTGAAGGCCCTTCAAGAATATAAATTTCCTTTTGATGGGGAGCTGTTTCATCCTGTAATGGAGTTCAACAGAATAAACGGAGCAGTTAGAACTCTATCTCCTACAGAAGATAGCTTACAACTTAAGTTTTATATTTTCGATCTCTGTCAGCCCCTTGTATTACAAGAGAATAGAATTCTTGCTTTGGATAGTTTTGAATTAAACAGCCCTCTTGTAAAGTGTCCCTCCTTTAACTTAAGTATACACGAGTTAAATATTCTTCTACGTGCCTCTCTTTTCAGAGGCTTCGAAGGAATTATTCTCCGAAATCCTAAGGCCTATTATAGACCTGGCTACCACGCTCACTATATGTGGAAAATAAAACCTATCTATAAAGTAGTAGTCGAGTTCATAGGCTTCGAAAAAGCCCTTCCAGGAACAGAAAGGCATCTTGACACCTTTGGATCTTTAATTTTAAGATCTCTTGAAAATGGCAGAACCTTTAAGTGTTCAGGCTTAACAGAAATGGAGAGATATAAGCTTTGGAACAATCCTCCAGAACCAGGGACACTTATATCTGTTAAATTTGGAGCCTGGTCGCATAAGGAACCTTCAAAAAGAGTTCCTTTATATCCAAGATATGATATTATTATAAGGAGGTAATAAACATGGACAAGAAAAAGATGAGTCTGGCTGAGAAGATAGACTTCTTGAACAATATTTGTGACAAGTCCCTTTCTCTTTTAGCTGATTCAAGAGGCTGGTCTCTTCATTCTTACAGAGATGGAACTCCTTTTTATGGGAGTCCTTGGTTGCAGGCAGAGTCTCTTGAAAAGGTTACAGATCTTGCTATAGGAAGATTGATTGTAGATCTTGCCCTTATGAAAATAAAAGATAAAGATGAAAATAGCAAGTAGATGGATAGAAGAGTCAAGTAAAATGGCTCCCGAAGAGGAGCTATATATACCAGTCTCTTCAAGAAATGATCAAAAAAGTCTAATAAAAGCCCTTCGAAAAGCCAAAGATAGATACAGCCAAATAGCCCCTGTAGAGGCATCTCAATTACTTATATCTCCCTTCTTTCATAAAGGAAAGCTATGGGTAAAGATTAAAAAGACAGCCTCTACAGGGCCGCTTATTGGATTTAAGAAGAGGAGAGACGGAAAGCTTGAGAAAGTAGCCTTGACCTCTAATTCTGAAATAGAAAGAACTATTTTTCTAATGAAGAAGGATGGTCTTTCTAAACAAGAAATAATTGAGACTCTTCAACTAACAAAAGAAGATGTAGAAATTCTTAAGCAAAAAGGAGTATTATAATAGCTACAAGAAAACAAATCCTAAAATAGAAAAAGAAACTGGAGCATATTCTTGGCTAAAGGAATACTACATTCTCTATCAGAAATACAGGATTTCTTTGAGTTGTATGCTGATGCAGCAAGCTATGGAGAATGCGAAAAGTGCCGAGAGGCAACTGGAAGAATACTTGAGATTCTAAAGGAGTATAAGATATGATAGACATTGATAGTCTTCTTAAATTAAAAGAAGGCGAAAGCCTCATGATTCTTTGTCTTGACAAAAGACATGCAAATGCTGTTAAGCAAAGATATTGGAGAGGCTTGAAGAAAGCCTCCTTAGGCCATAAGTTTGTTCTTTCTATAAAGACTTATGAGTTTAACCTATATGTTTGTATCACAAAGATAGAGTCTCATACCTTTATACAAACAAAAAACGGAAAGATAAAAGACCTTATCTCTCCTGGAGATCGCAGGAGGATAGAGCTTATGCAAAGAGATGGCCTTTCTGAAGAAGAGATTATATCTTCCTTTCCTGAAGATAGAAGAGAAGGAATAAAGGAATATCTTGAAAATATTTGTTGACAACTTCGTGATTGTATGTTATACATATGATCATGCGGTCACCAAAAGAACACTTACATATTTTAATTACCAGGGAGACTAAAAGCCTCCTAAGATTAAAATCGGCTGTAACAGGCACTCCTATAGGAATTCTTGTGGAGAGTGCCATAAAATCTTACATAGAGAAAGGAGAACCATATGGCAAAAAGAAAGTTAGAAAAAACGATTGATGGTAAGATTGTAAAGGTAAAGGAACTGGAAACTGGCGAGACCAGGGAATATGACTTTACAAAGCTCCCAGCAGACATCCAGGAAAAATTCGGCCCCTTTGGCCTCGGCCACAAGATAGGCGACGCCGCTGCTGGGAAGAGCGGCAATGTTGCTCTGGAGGCTATGGACAAAGTCTGGGAAGGCCTCATGGCAGGTAACTGGGCAGTCAGAGCGCCAGCGGCTCCGAAGGTCACCAAGAAGCAGCTCTTGGAGAATCTGGAAAAGCTCTCTCCAAAGGAGCAGAATGTGGCCAGGGGACTCTTGGAAAAGCTGGGGATTATTTAACAACCTTAACAGGCTGGGTAAGTCACGAGCCGCCTCTTAGTCAGGCATTGATATAGCTTAGATTTGAGATCTGCCACCCTCCATATCTAAGTCTATCTGGCTTATCCAGCCATTTCTATGTCAAGGAGATAAAATGATAGAACTTGACAACACCTATCGAAGTGCGTTTGTGTCCTGCAAGCGCAAATATTATTTATCAAGAATACTTAGCCTCACTCCCGCACAAGGGTCTTGTGCTATCAGATATGGCTCAACCTTTCATGCTCTCTTAGAGGGCTATTATTCTTGGATAAAAGAGAAAGGTTGGGATCAAAGAGAAGAAGCTATTAAACGGGCTTTCTCCTTTGGAGAGGCTGTTTGGAAGAATGAAAGCAGCAAGAAGTCTTTTCCAGAGGATGACTACCGCTCTCTTCAAAATGCCTTTGAGGCTTTTGTAGCTTACTGTACAGAGTATTCCTTTGATAAGGACCTCTTAGAGGTAGTAGAAACTGAAAGAGCTTTCAAGATAAAAATGGAAATCTCTCCTAAAGAAAAGAGGAGATTTCCCCTCCTTAAAGGAGAAGAGATCTATTTCACAGGCATTCTGGATATGCAAGTAAGGATGTCCGAGCTTCCATATATAATGGAGCACAAGACTACATCACAGAGCCTTTCCATCCAAGTTGGAAGATTACACAGATCTCCTCAAATCTTAGGATATACCTACGCAGGAAAGGCTATTCCTCAGCTAAGAGCCATAGGCTGTATTGTTAATCTTCATCAAATCTCTTCCAGAAAGAAGAACGATGGAACCTGGGGAAAGCTGAATATTAGCTTCCAAAGGTCTCCAGAAATCTTCTCTGATAGGGATCTTAACCTATGGAGAGAAAGTTTCCTATCCACCTGTAATGAAATCCTCTTAGCCCAAGAGACTAACAACTGGCCAATGGAGTTCAGCAGCTGTTATTCTTTCGGAAGGTGCAGATATTGCGATCTTTGCGAAAGGGATATTTCCCTTAAGGAACTAACAGAGGATGTTAGTCAAGATATTCTTCCCGAGGGGTATATAAAGGATAGGACTAACATCTTTGAGATAAGCACCTCTGGCCTCGTGGCTAAGAAGGAGAGAGAAAATGCCATCAGCTAAGAATGTCAGCCCAGAAACAGAGTTTTTCAAAGCTATGGTAGTTGGATCTTATGGAACTGGAAAGTCCATCTTTGCAGCCTCGTGTCCAACTCCAGGCTTTGTGTTTGACTTTGATGAAGGAATTATCTCTTATAGAGGTAAGGACTTCGATTATGAACAGTATTCCAGGGACTGGAAAGGCTGGGTCAAGTTTGAGAAGGATCTTCTTAACCTTATCAAGGATGCAGAAGGAGGAAAATATAGGACTGTCATTGTGGATTCAACCTCTACAATGACAGATCTTGCAATGGAGCGAGCCTTGGTCCTTGACCCCAAGAGAAGTGCCACAGGTGGCCCAGTTTGGAATGTTCACTATATGATGGTAAGGCACATGATGGAAGGAAAACTAAGGCAAATAGTGGGCCTTCCTTGTAATGTTATCGTTATCTCTCATATAGACATTGCGAGAGACGAAGACACTGGTGCTATAGTGGATATAACGCCTCTGTTGACAGGCCAGTTAAGAGAAAAGATCCCTGGTCTCTTTCAAGAGGTCTATTATGCTACTACTAAGAGAACAGGCCAGAAAACGGAATGGCTCCTTCAAACTGTTCCAATTGGCTTTAAGAAAGCCAGGTCAAGGTTATCTGGAAAAGATCATTTCTTACCAGACTTCATACCAAATGATTATAATGAAGTAATGAAACATCTAAAAAGAAGAAATAAGAAGAAATAACAACAAAGAAAGGAGAAAGAAACTATGGCAAAGAAAAAAGCACAAGAAGAAGAAATTCAAGAACAAGCTTATTATCCTGATGGTGTAGATGACTCTTTCGGAATCTCTGAGGACTTTAATATAGACGATGAATATAGGCCGGCTCCGCTGATTCCAGCTGGAGTCTATCATGCTTATATTACAGACGTCCAGTTCGACGCCGGTGACCAGACCATTGTCTGGACCTTTACCCTTAATGGTAATGGAGGGGTAATGTCAGATGGAGAAACTGCTATTGATGGAAGCCAGATAACCTATAGAAACTGGCTTCCAAAGCCAGGAGATGAGAATGAACTGACCAAAAAAGGAAATATGACAAAGCGCCAGGCAAAAATCAACATGCTTCATGATTTTGCCAAGATCATGGGCGTAAATCTCTCTACTCCTGCCGCCATTGCAGAAGGCATTGCAAATGCTTCTTGGATAGGAATTGAGAAGGATCTCAAGATTGGAGTCAGAACCTATGAAGGAAGGAACTTTAACGATATAGAGAGAATAATTTAATCCTTCCTTAAATGAAGTTCCACCAGTTATATAATAACTTTTTAGAGCTCTCTCCTCTTGAAAGAGAAGCCTTTGTAAGGAAATATCGAGAGGAGAGGGCTCGTGATCTTGAAAGATCTTCTAAGGGGAAAAAGACTTCCCCTGTTTCCTTGACAGAAGAAGAAAAAGCCTTGTTAAAAACTCTTGGAATCAACAAAAAAGACCTCTTATCCTTAAAGGAGCTATTATCATGAAGCCAACTAACAGTAAAATTAATGTTAACCTCAAGAACCTTGAAACTGTAAAATGTCCAAGCTGTGGTAAAGAATTCTTTACTACTGTTTGGCATTTAAAGAAAATACCTGCCCTGGTCTCTAAGTCTGGTAGAGACGAAATCTTTCCTGTAGCGGGATTTCAGTGTGTTAACTGTGGAGTTGTCTTTTGTTTAACCGAGAACATTCAATAATTGAACCTTCTTAAAATGGACGAATCTATTATCTTTGAAAAAGACCCCAAGGAAATAAAGATAGCTGAGGATCTTCCAAGGTATAGGAAGGAGATCCCCAAGCTAAAAGAGTTATTAGCTTCAATAGAGAGATTTGGCCAGCTTGTCCCTATCGTCATAACAAAGGACAATGTTCTTGTAGCTGGTGGTAGAAGACTGGCAGCATGTCTCTTAGGAAACATAAAAGTAAAATGTATCTACAAAGACACAGCCAGCCCACTCCAAATAAGGGAGATAGAGCTTGAAGAGAATCTTCAAAGAGAAGATCTATCTCCTGCAGAGGAGGCTGAAGCTATTGCAGATCTTCATAGAATAAGACAAAAACTTTATGGCGAAGCCCAGCCAGGAAAGAAGGGAGGCTGGCGTTTGAAAGATACAGCTGCATCTATAGGAAAAACCCCTGGTTCAGTAGTAGAAGCCATAAAGATAACTGAGATTCTAAAGGATTTTCCTGAACTAAGAACACTTCCTACAAAGAAGGCAATTAAAAAAGCTGTAAAAGGAGCCGAAGCTGTTGTAACAAAGCTCGCAGCCCTTGAGAAAGCCCAAGAGGTTTTAGAAAAGCAACAAAGCTGTGATATTTGTCAAGCAAATGCAGTAGAATACTTGAAAAATATAAAAGATAACTCTATAGATATAATCATAACAGATCCTCCTTATGGTATAAATATAGATGAAGTTCAACAGCAGATAGGAGGAAAGCCAGGAGGACAATCTCTTACTGGCCATAAGTTTTCTGATGATCCAGAAATTAGTTTATCTTTATATAAGATCTTGGCAAAAGAATCTTTCAGAATATCCAAGCCAACGTCCCATGCCTGGATTTTTGTATGCCCTGAATATTTTTCTACTATAAGAAGATTTTTTGTGGATAACAACTGGGACGCTCATATAAGGCCTATAATATGGATAAAAAGAACTGTAGGCCAGTGTAACATCCCAAAAAACTGGCCATCAGCCTGCTATGAAATGATTCTCTATTGTCGAAGAGTAGATTCTGTTATTATCGAACAAGGAAAACCTGACTGGATTCAGTGTGATCCTGTTTTGTCAGATAAAAGGCTCCATCCCACAGAGAAACCAGTCCCTTTAATAAAGGAACTCTTACAGAGAGTAGCTTACCCTGGCCAGGTCTTATTAGATCCTTTCCTTGGAAGCGGTGCGATAATAGAAGCTGGTTTACAACATAATCTTATATGCAAAGGCTGTGAGATAGATAAAGCTATTTATGCAACAGCTGTTGATAGATTATCAAAGGTCAAAAATGAAGCCAACTAAGGTATACTTGGCATCTCCTTATACACATGAACAGTATCTTGTAAGAGCCCTTAGAGCAAAAGCAGCCGCCAGGGCTGCAGGGGTTCTTCTGAAAGCAGGATATCTTGTTTTCTCTCCTATAGTGCATGGTCACTTAATTGCTATGTACTCCAAGTTTCCTGTTCCTATAGATTATTCTTATTGGGAGTCTCTAAATAAAGAATTTATAATATGGTCGGATGTCTTATACATTCTTACTTTAGATGGATGGGAAGACTCTGCAGGAATAGAAAGAGAGATAGATATAGCCAAAACTTACAATAAGGAAATATATTTATGGCAAGGTACATTGGAACAGTTGGCCCTTGTAAAGCCAATATAATGCTTGTTGGCGAGGCTCCTGGAGCTGAGGAAGATCTAACAGGTCTTCCTTTTGTAGGTCCTGCAGGAAAGACCTTAAATATCCTATTGGCTAAAGCTGGTATTATAAGGGAAGAATGTCTTATAGCCAACGTGGCAAGGGAGAGGCCTCCTAAGAACAATATAGGATATTACTTCCATGATAAAAAGCAGACAATTCCTAAACCAGAACTATCCGCTTGGATTGAAGAACTAAAGAGAGATGTAGAAACCTATAAGCCTAATGTCGTAATAGCCCTTGGAGCAACAGCCCTATGGGCCTTGACAGGTATAAGAGGAATAAAGTCCGCCAGGGGCTATATCATGGAGTCTACTCTTGTTCCTGGACAAAAAGTCCTTCCTACCTATCATCCTCAGGCTGTTGGATATTCTTGGAATTTATCCTATATAGCAGTCCTTGATCTAAAGAAAGCTTTATATCACAGTGTTTTTCCAGGGATAAGAAAGGACAGCAGAACCTTTGATATAGATCCTTCAAAGGATGCTTTTATAGATATATGTAAGAATGTATTTCTAAAGGAAAATAAACCATTAGCAGTAGATATTGAGGCTACTAAGGCTCACATAAACAGAATAGGCTTTTCTAATAGCCCATATTGGGGTGTATCTTTAGGAATCTTAGATGGCTCTTATCCAAGGTTCCCTGAACGAGATGAATTAGAGATATGGTATTGGATAGCAAAGGTTCTATCTTCTGTTCCTCTTGTTTTTCATAATGCTACTTATGACATAAGCGTTCTATGGAAGAGGAATCATATCTACTGCAAAAATATCTACATGGACACAATGATAGCAGCTCATTGTTGCTGGCCAGAACTACCAAGAAGCCTGGACTTTGTGTCCAGTATTTGCTTAGACGTTCCTATGTGGAAGTTTCTATCCCACGAAAACCCTGGGTTTTACAACGTACAAGATGCTATTAATACTGCAGCTTTGATAGAACCTTTGAAAGATAGGCTAAAAGCCCATCATGAGGAAGAAACCTTTAAAAGAGAAATGTCCTGGATTAAGCCCGCAGCTATGATGCAATTACAAGGAATAGATGTTTCTCTTGAAAAAAGAGATAAAATAAGAAAAGATGCTGAAAAAAGACTAAAAGAAATAGATGCAAAGTTGCTCTCTTTGACTGGAAGGAATGATATAAACTATAACAGCCCAGACCAAATAAAGAAACTTTTGTATATAGACTTAGGTCTTCCTCTTCAGTTTAAAAGAAGAAAAAGCGTAAAGGAAGACAGAAAGATAACTACTGAAGAAAAGGCTTTAAAGAACCTTGCAAGAATACACGAGGTGCCTGCTTATATAATTAAAAGAAGAAAATGTCAGAAGTTAATATCTACCTTCTTAGATATAGAGACATCTCCAGAAGGAAAGATATATACTTCTTATAATATAACAGGTACAGATCTTGGGGGTCGATGGTCTTCAAGTAAATCTATTATAGACCCTTATGGGCCAGGAAATCTTCAAAATATACCTAAAGCTGCAAGGAAACTATATATTGTATCAAATAATGAAGTCTTATTGGAGGCTGACTATGTTCAGGCAGAGGCTGTTGTGGTAGCTTATTTAAGTCTTGACATGGCTCTTATGAAGATGTTCCAAGAATCCTTTGGGATGTCTCCTTCTGAAAGAAAGAAAAATCACGATGTCCACAGATATACAGCGTCTATAATGTACGAAGTAGATATAGACGATGTTACTTCTGAACAACGATCTATAGGGAAAACCTTAAGACACGCCGGAAACTATGCAGCTGGTCCAGGTGTAGTTGCGGATAAGCTAAATATAACTATGCAGCAAGCCAAGCCTTTGCTTAAAAGATACTTTGACAAAAACCCTATGCTTGTTCTATGGCACAAGCGTATACAAGAAGAGCTGAGAAGATCAAGGTCCTTGACAAACCTCTTTGGAAGATCACATCTATTTCTTGATAGATGGGGAGAGGCTCTCTTTAGAAGGGCTTATTCTTATATTCCACAAACAACAGTAGGTGACTTATTGAATTCTTCTCTAAGAGATTTTTATGAAAGATATGGAGATAGATATAAAATATATCTTCAACTTCACGATGCAATTTATTTAAGGATACCAAAGAAAGAAGTAGATACTGTTATTCCTCTACTTAGAGATTGTATGATAAAGGAAATCCCTGTAGGTCAAGAGATCATGAAAATAGATGTAGATTTCAAGATGGGATCTAACTGGGGAGAGATGGAAGAGCTGGATATATCATGGAGATAAAAAGAGGAGACAAAGAATATTCTGAATCAAGTTTAGCTCAGATTATTGGAGCAGTAATGATAGTTGGAGTAGTTCTCCTTGCTCCCTTGGCTTTAATATTCCGGGTTTTTGATGGAATAACAAAGCTTGTTCTTTGGATATTTAAGAAACTATAGAAGGAGAATATCTATAAGCAAGGTCTTGCGTCTAACCACTGCACAGAAAATGGATGCCTTGAGTCCACTTTGCCACTGGACTTATGATTGGCATTCTAACAGAGAGCCTCCTACGGAATTTCAGAGATTTTGTAGAAGGCAATGGGCAAGGTTGTATAAGATATATAAGAAAGAAGAGCAAGAATGAAAATCACTTCCTTTGATTTATTTACTTTAGTAAAATACCCCTGTTGGCATATATTTGTGCTGTAAAGGAATAGTATCTTGGCCGGTATTTATGCTACTGGTCCTCTTTACTTTTGAGATCAAATGGAAAATAAAGCCATGATAAAAGACACTCGTGAAACTTACTATTACTCTTCCAGTGGAAAGAACGAAAATAACACCAAGCCAAGATTCAAGGTAGGGGACAAACTGCTTACCCTCTACAATGGAGAGATAATATCTCAAACTCCACACAAGATAGTTTGGGATAAAGAGTTTGGAGGCTGGCTTGTGTTCTGTCACCTGATCGGAGTGCATGAGCAGAATTACATACATGAATCAGAAAGAGAGGACTGGATTCCTCATGAAGATGGTCTTTGGTCTTGGTGGGAAAGAAAGCATAATTAATTACTTAAAAGGAGAAGAAAATGTTAGACAAATCATCAATGAAAGAAAACACAATCTTACCGAAGGAAGAAGTAGGCTTAACAGACGGAAGATTCAAAGAAGTCTCCGAAGCTATGAAACATACTATAGATCTTGTGTTAAATTTAGATACGACGGTAAAACACAAGATACGTAATATGCTCGGGCCACTTCCCCCAGAAGCCGTTAGAGAAGAGGCACCTGAAGAAAAGCCTACCTGCTGGATAGACGAAATTTATAGATATCAAAAGGCAGTCATGTGTGTACTTCAGAGTATACTTGAAAATGTTAAGTCTATCTAAACTCAGATAAGAAAGGAGTTAAACCAATGGCTTGTGAATATATTTGCGACGGCTGTGGAAAACGAGAACCTGCAGATTTTAATGGCAGAGAATGGACCAAGCCATCTTCCTGGTATCAGCGAAGCGATGAGGATGGCATCCAAGACGCTTGTTGCCGAGAATGTATCAAGATAATCTCAGAGAAAACAGGCAAAACATCTGTAGTGTTGCCTATGTAGGAGGAAAGGCAAGATTGGAAACTAACATGGAATCCTGGTTACTTGCAGTGCAAGCCAATATAGAGGCAGTAAAAGTTGAAGTCCAAGGCATGATCGCTGCAAATCAAGAGCGTATAAGCAAGGGTGAAGCTATTGCATACAATGAAGAGGCATTTCAAGAGAAAGCCAAAATTCTTTATGATCTTGAAGGCTTTCTTATGGAGAATGCTGATCATGAATAAAGCATCAGAAAAATTACTTAAAGAAATCTACAATATAGATACCGAAGCTGGCCATAGATTCCGTTATCACATAATGAGAGCGGAGGCTTGCCCAAAGTATGCCAAAGAAATAGGCTTTAATGAGCGTGATAACTTAATCTCTTCTTTCGTATGGGCTCGTACTTTAGAAGGGCATAATTACTGGAAGAGGATATTTGATCTGCGTCGCCCTTCTGAGCCTCATTGCCTTGTAATGTAAAGACATGAAGATAATAATAGACACAGAAAAAATCCTAAAGAAAGTTAAAATAGGCGGCAGAATGATTGAGGTGCTATATCCTTATCAGTTCAAAGAGAGGGACGATCTGTGTGGCCAGGCGCATTATTCCCTGGGGACTATCTTTTTGGCTGACAAAGATGGCTCTGGAAATGAATATCCAAAGGAAGCCGTTTTTTGAGAATTTCATCCATGAAGTTCTACATTGTATCTGCCATACTTATAATGGCGAGATACAGATAGAGGAAAGAGAAATTTGTGCCTTATCTCATGGATGGTATCAAGTCCTTGTAGATAATTTTGGAGAAGTAGATGAAAGAGAAAATATATAGAATTGAAGAACATGCTGATTGTCACGAACCCAGGTACAGGTACAGATTCTGCAGCCTCTACAATGGTACAAGAGGAACCTGGGGCACCAAAGAAAACACCATCAAGGAAGGAGAACTCCACCAAAAGATAGTATTAGCATTAGCTGGTGGCAAAGATACAGAGCTCCAACTTATATCAAGAAATAATCTTAATATTCTGCATGATCTAATTGGCACAGCTTCTTCACGCTTAGATAAAATTGAAGTATCCGATGAAAAGTGGGGATACCAAGTCGAGAAAAAGCAGGTTCTGGATATCTTAGGCCAGGCGAAGCAAATAATTGAAGGATGGAGACATGAAACCACGTAAAGGATATGTAAAAGCCTATAAAACAGAGGAAGGATGGAAGAAAGAGAAGAGAGATTGCCTTGTTCATGGGTTCTTTAACTGGTCTGATCAGATCGAGGCAGGGCCAATGGCAGTTGTGGAGTTTAATGATGGAACTGTGCAGGAGATACCTGTAGAGGATGTTGTTTTTACAGAAAGTTATGAGAGATGGTCTATACAGAATTGAAAAGCCTTATCTTTGCGCAGGCTTTGTTATCAAAAACAATAAAGTTATTGCCTGCGCACCAATTCTAAGAAGGAAAATAAATTATTGGAAAACAGTTGCTACATGGATTTGTTTATAGCTTAGGAGAAGCGTATGAAACCAGAAGGTCAATTAGTTGAATGGATAAATGGATAAAATGAAACCCATCACAATCGGAGGTGAACTCTTCCCAAAAGAGTGCCCAGAAAACTGCCCTGGGAAGAAAGACAGTCTCTTTCAAGATAGTTTTTGTATTCGCTGTCCTATCTTTTTTATTAATATTGGAAAAGATTTTATGTTAATCTGTCCAAACGACTACCGAAGAGATTGGGCAAGAGCTTGGAAAGAATGGTTTGACAGTGGAATGAAGGGATATCCTGAACTGCCTTTGGCGGAAAGGAAAGGAGGTATAAGATAATGTTCGACCGATTTTGTGAGAAGTTTTTGCCGGTCTATTTGAGATTTTGGCCTACAAATTACTGGTTAGCAATTTGGTCTGCTCCAGTTCGATGTAAGGGCGTTGAAAATGTACTGCCAGACAGAAAAGATACAGCATGGCAAGCGTTAAGAATTACTATTCGTCGTGGTGAATGCCATGAACATCTTGTCTTAACTATCAAGCAGGGGGTGATATGAACGGAAGAAGAGCTAAAAGAATTAGAAAGGCAATCTATGGCGACTTTTCTATTAGAAATACTGAATATACCATAGACATGAATGGAACAATCCGCTGTGAAGGGAGAAGGAAACTTTACAAAGAGGCCAAGAAAAATGCCAAGAATAAATACATTAGATAAGAAGAAGAAACTAAAAGAAGAAGTACGTAGGCGACTTGCTATTAAGAGACAAAGAAGAGACCTTGTTGCTCCACCAAGACCGCCTCGTTATGACAAAGTATTTTTCGAAGGCCTGAAATGGCTTGATAATTTATAGAGGAAATGAAATGAATCAAGACACCTTAATGAATATGATCAGATATAGACATCATGTATGCCTCTTAACTCTTAACCGCAAGTCGACAATATATTCATCTCAAGATGATAGACTTTCTAATTTCAAGGACGTTGCATCCATGAATCAGATAACTCCACAAAATGCCTTATGGAGCATGGTAAGTAAGCACATTATTGCTGTAAGGGATATGATTCTTTCCGGCAGCATTCCTACAGAGCAGTGGATTGAAGAATATCTTGGAGACATTCACAATTATATGTTTTTGCTTGAAGCAATTTGGAGGGAGAAATGAAGATAATGGACCAGTCAGTAGAACTTCTTTGGATAACTGCCAATCCAGAAAAACAGATTGAAATAGCTGGCAGGACCTGCTACAAAAGTGAAGATAGAATCACGTATGATTCTGCTGGCAGATTTGTAGCTATGTTAAAAGATTCAGGCCATCATGCTATGCTGGAACATGCTGTTGCATCTTTTAAGATTATAACAGATAGAGGAATATCTCATGAAATTGTTAGACACAGGATAGCATCTTATGCCCAGGAGAGTACAAGGTACTGCAATTATAGTAAAGAAAAGTTCGAAAAGGAATGTGCCTTTATCCAACCTCCAGATTTAAGCTACGGGCAAACGATTGCTTGGAGAAACGCCTGTCGATATGCAGAAAGCTTTTACTTTGAGTTATTAGATGCAGGCTGTTCTCCACAGATTGCAAGAGCAGTCCTACCAACCTGCCTAAAGACTGAAATAGTAATGACAGCTAATCTAAGAGAATGGAGACACTTCATTAAACTAAGGAGTTCTAAAGCCGCCCATCCGCAGATTCAAGAAATAGCAAATCTCATAAAAGAAATACTTCTCCAATATGCTCCAAACGTTATAAAATGAGAAAGTTAAGCGACTGGGTCACCTCTTATCAAGAGTATATGGAAGAAACTGAGAGTGCAAGGATATTACACTTATGGACAGCACTCTCGGTGATAGGAGCAGTTTTAAGGAAAAAGGTTTTCCTTCCTATTGGAAGAATAAATATATATCCTAATATGTATGTTGTCTTTGTTGGACCGCCAGGAGGGCCAAGGAAATCTCAGGCTATATCCTTTGGAGTAAAGTTCCTTACTGACATTCCAGATATAATTATATCAGCCGACGCTATAACGCCTCAAGCTCTTTTAGATGATCTTGAGAAAAGTGCAATAGATGAACAAATGGCTGATGGAAGTGTGTTTAGACATGCTTCCTTGACTGTCACAAGTAAGGAATTTGAATCTTTTCTTGGCCAAAAGGCTGAGAACACAAGGATGATAACTTATCTGACAGACCTATTCGATGCCCAGGAGATACCTTGGAAATACAGAACAAAGCATTCAGGAACTAATGTTATACCTTCAGTCTTTCTTCATATCCTCGCTGCAACCACTCCTGATAGTATCGCCAGTACCTTGCCAAGCTCAGCTATCGGAACAGGCTTAACATCAAGAATAATATTTGTCTGGGTAGAACATAAGGAGAAAAAAGTCTGTTATCCAATAGAGACTCCAAAAGAAAGGGCTCTTAAGGAAGACCTCAAACATGATCTTTATATCATCAGTAGAATGTCAGGCGGTTTCATCCAGTCTAAAGAAAGCTTCGTCTTATGGAAAGAGTGGTATGACAGCTATGATGCTCTTGATGAAAATAGAATCTGCAAAGATCCTATCTTCACTGGCTGGTATGAAAGGAAGCCTTTGTATATACAAAAACTTTCAATAATCTATTCAGCTTCAGAGGGAAGCTCTATGACAGTGGAATGGAAACACTTTCAAAGAGCTATCTCAACGATAGAAGAAATTGAACATAATCTTCCAAATGTATTCAAAGCTGTTGGAAGATCCAATGTAGCTGTGGATGTAGACAAAGTAAATAGTATTATAGAAGCAAGGAAGTGGATTACAGAAAAAGAACTATTATCCTTAACATGGAGAGACCTGGACAGTTCAAAGCTCGACAATGTTATTGATACACTTCTAAGAAGTGGAAGTATAGAAAGAAAATATATAGGCCCAAAGGGAGAAAGAGGCTCTATATGGTACAAGAAGGTGCAATAATTGAACCTTCTTGGATAGAAAGGAGAAAAAGATGTTTGATCACATCGAAGAAGCTCTTGTTGCTTTAGCTATAGCCCTGGTAATTTTTATCTTATTTATCTACTTCGGAGAACCTATTCCTTAATCATGAGTGGCTGGAATAGCAAATAGATATTTTAATCTACTATCTCTATACCTTTCTGGTATATCATCCTCGGACAATCTAATGGCCTTCTTAAAAGCTACAGGAACAGGTGCAGGAACTCCTGCAATAGTAGCCCTGAACCATTGTTTAAAGAATGTAGATACTATAAACTCGTCATAGTCCTCTTGCATATACTGATTATAAGTATCCAAAGCTGCATTAACAACAGGAGGCATTCCTATTGCAATATCTCTTCTTCTGACTTCTCCAAAAGGAACATGGATAAAGTGATGTAAGAGATCTATGTCAAATATCCACTTACCTGCAGCTAACGCTGTGCCTATAAGCATTAGCTCTCTCATCATCTGTGTAGTCAGGGGCGTACCAAAAAGATCTTGCTCTTTGTTTAATCCCTGTTTCACCATCTCCCACTTGAATATCTGCTCTCCCTTTATAACATCTCTTCTAAGCTGCTTAACAGTTTCAAGAAGAGCCTCGCCTCCACGCTTGTACATCATAGCTCTTTGTTCCATTATCTTATAAGGAGTACCTTGAAACATAAGCATAAGCCTAACAAAAGGATTTCTTATCCAAGAAGGATTCGTTGGCCCACTTAAGAAGTTGGTCTTTAAGATAGTATCATATACACTATAGAGAGCTTGAGCAGGAGTCATGCCTTTCTTTGCAGCCATCTTAGTAGCGCAAATAACTGTTAAAGCCCTATCGAACCTCTCACTCGCCGCAAGAGGAGCACCTCCAACAGTATTGAGCCACATTAAGAGTTTATCTCCATAAGCTTCATTTACCCTGAATGGAGAAATATCAGAAATTACTCTATACAGTTTTCCTGTCTCTGTAAAGGCTTCTACAGCCTCATCCATCATATTCAGTCCCCAACCTCGCTTCTTAAGCCATTCCTCGCCTCCTGCTTGTTTTATAGCAATCTTTGACGCAGAGATTACAGCCTTAGGAACAGCCTTGGCTGTCTCTTTAGCTCCAAAGATCCTGGCAGTAGCTACTGTTTTGAGGATATGCTTAAAAGGAACTGACAGAGAGAACGCCAAGAGCCTTGCCACCTCAAAGGCATATATTCTCTCTGACCATTTATTCAAACTTGATCTATCATAAGGCTTGAATCCATCTTCAAAAGATCTAAAGGATTCTATAAGCCCTCTCGGAGCAAGACCTGGTTCATTCATTATCTTTGTCTTAAAGGCCCACCATCCATCAGGCTTACCTTTTCTCCAGAAGTTCATAGCCTCCAGTCTCATGTTTATATCTCTAAAGTAAGCCGTCAGACTATATTCAGCATCTGGAACCATAGGAAGATATCCAGTAGACCTACTATACAACCTTGTCATTGGAGGAGATGCAGTTGTGTAAGGGTATTTCTTATTTAACTCTTCAAGGATCTTTTTATTGTTCATCTTAGGATGCCAGGGATGGTGCATAAAAGGTCTACTGGTTATAATCTTTTCACCAGCCTCCATTACCCTGACACCGTAAGTCTCCATCATATCCTTTATCTTTCCGACAGCAGCCTTCTCTTCAAAGGATAGAGTTCCTTTAAGCCAAGGATAGAACTTGAAATCGTGGGTATCCTCAGCAGCAAGAAACACTCTAATTCCTGCATGTCTCTTATCCTTAGCCAAAGGCTCTACGACCTTAAGCCAATCCTTTTGATATCTTTGAACAAGTGGTTCTGATGCCAGATAGGCTGCCTTGTGCCTATTAGCCTTATCCTCTAAGGCCTCCAATGTAGCAAGAGCCTCATCCTCCACCTTTTTGCTAAACTTCTTCTTTCTACTTAACTTTCTCCATTCATCCTTGGATAGTTTTTCAAAGTATTTATACATACCAAAGTGGAATGACCTCTCTTGCATAGGCCCATGATACCTTTCCACAAGAGGCTCCATAGCCTTTATAAGATCCTTTGCAGAAGATTTATATCCTGGGATAAAGTCCTTCAATATTCTAAGAGCTGTCTTCTGCGCCACAGTACTGTTATATAAAGCACTTCCCTGAGCATCAGCCCACTGGACTATAGGATTACTCATAAGCTCCTTGCCGTCTTTATATCCCATATAGTGCCAGAATCTTGCCATCGGCGTCATTGTCTCTTGCACCAAGGAAGGAAGCTGTTTAGCTCTATCTCTTATAGCATTTACATCAGGTATTATCCTAATAGATTCCTTGGGATTAGGCAAAGTATAAGGATCTGTCTGAGGCTCAGGTATGCTGCCCATTTTCTTGAAGGCCTTTAACAGTTTAGGAACCTCAACAGGCTTTGCATCCTTTAATGTCTTACCAACAAGCTCTGTTACTACCCTCATAGCAGCATCAGGAATCCCAGCAGCCTCTGCTTGCCTTGGAGATACAAAGTCTGTTAAGGCTCCAAACATAATTGAGCCTGTTAAACCTAAGAGCATACCAAAAGATAATCTCTTTTTATCAAGAGTCTCTTGTACCTCTAAAGGATCTACTGACTTAGTAGCAAAGGTTGTTCCTGTCTTTTTATCAGTAAAGAAATGAAACGCAGGCTTTCCTTTAGCGTCCTCTTGGACTCCATTGTATATAATATCAAGTTTATCTGCTATCTTATGAGCCTCTCCTTCTTTTGCTGGCTTGAAGGCCTTAGCTTGAAAAGCTTCTGTTCCAGCTCTAATAATAAGCTCCTCCTCAGATATCCCAAAATCAGTTGGAGTAGCCAGTATATGTTCCCCTGGATAAGCTCTTCTAAAAGCTTCAACAGCCTCCTTAGAATGAACACTTCCATATATCTCCCCAGTTCTTTTATTTATAAGAGTAACAGGAGTTAGCTGTGTTTCATAAGGAACCATTTCTTCTAATACTTCTGGAGGTAAAGTAGATTCATCCGCCACGCTTCTTGCTTCCACCTCTCCTAAGAGCCTTCTATATCTTTGAAAGGCAGCTCTATCAATGTCAAAAGTCTGATATCTACTAAGAACATACTTAGACAACTCTGAAGAACTTGGACGTCTTCCAAGCTCTCCTTCTGCTTCTTTCATAATATTAAACTTTTCTACAAAAGGAGCTCCTCCTGGAGCGAATCCTTCCATCTTTTGTACGAAATGCTGCACTTCATGAGCAATTAAGGGCTTAAACTGGTCCGCTGATATACCTCTTCCCACTTCTATCAGATTCTTATCAGGGAAGCTTGCAGCATGTCCAGGAGGAAATCGATCTCTAAAAAGAACAACAACATCTTTTAACTGGGGATAAATCTTATACAGCTCTTCGTGAGGATATATATAGCGCAACTTGCCTCCATCCTTAGGCATCTTAACCTTCACATCATAATCAGGAATCCTAAACCTCCACTTACCATCAGGTCCTTTAAACCAGCCAGTCTTCTTAAAGATCTCACTATCCCTTGCAGCAGAAGCTCCCTTTACAAACATCTTTACAGCCTTTCCAAAAGCAGAAGCAACAGGCTTTTCTAACTTTCCAAGAACTCCTATATAAGCAGCCTCAGCACTATCCTCCCTGGAAGCAATTGCTCCAGTTACACCAACACCTACAGCCGCTTTAGCACCTTTGCTCTTAAGCATTTTAGAAACAAATTCTTTCTTAGAAAGAACCTTTGGCTCTGTTCCAAGAGAACTAAGATATTCTAAGTCTTTCTCTTTCTCTCTCAAAACATATTTCTTATACTCCTCCCCAGCCTCTATTTTAGCTTTCTCTTTTTCAACAATAGCTTTATAGAGCTTCCCAGGTAAGATCCCCCTCCTCATAAGATCTTCCCTCTTCTGCGGAGATAATCCCTTAGCAAAAGTCAATAACCTCTCTTTCCTTTCTACTTCAGAAAGCTCAGCCTTTGGCCTAATCTCACGCTCTAATTCTTTAGTCCCAGAGGCAATTTGCTTTGTTCTCTCTGCAGCCTTTAACATCCTGTTAGCTAATCCAGGAGAAATATTCCTTATATCTACATCTTCATATCCAAGCCTTTTAAGCTTCTTCCTCATAACAGGAGCTATGGCTCCAGCTTCTTCAGCCTTTTCAACTCCCTTCTCCATGCTTCCAACAAGATCTATAGCTTCATTCTTTGTCTTTCCCTTAGAAAGCTCCTGTAAGATTCTTTCCATTCCCTCTGGAGACTTTATATCAGAATACTTATATTTCCTGGCTTCAATGCCAGCTCTCCTAAGCTCCTCTGGAGTATACTTTATAACTCCTTCACCTTCAGGAACTCCTGGATGGATTCCTCTTCTTATGGATTCCAGCTCTTCAGGAGAAAGAATTCTTCTTCTTGTAACTCTCCCAGCCAAAGGAATAGCAGGCTCTAATGGCTCTAAAGGTTCTACAGGTTTCTCAGGCTTTACACCTAACTCCTTTACCCTTCGATCTAAAAGATCAACAAAGTTCTTTACAAGCTTTTCCTTATCTTTTTCTAAGACCTCACTTCCTTTCTCAGCTGCACGAATACCTTCTTTATAAGCATCCCAATATTTCGTAAGGTTCTCTGCTGTAGGCTTAGCAGTAACCTCTTCAGCTAAGGTATTTCTCTTTAAAAACTTATCAGCCAAGGTTCCAAGATATTTCTTCGTTCCTTCAGATAAACCTCCACCAAAGATAGCCTTAACAGGAACACCTCCACTGGCCGCAGCCGCTGCCAAAAAGCCTCCTATATGTGCAACAGCAGGATGTTCTTTTCCTACAGAAGTACTCTTTATTGCCTCAGTAACCCTCGGCTCTACCTCTTCAAAGACTCTAAATGCCAGTGGTGCTGTGGCTGCAGCCTCAAGCATAGTCAATGGAATAGATCTCCTTACACCACGCCCAATAGCTCTTTTTCCAGCTTCTATAACAGCTGCTCCACCGGCGCCCCACAGCGCACTTTCCTCAGCTCTCATATGATGTATCTTTGGAGGATGTTCTCTCTCCCATTTCTCTTGACCAGGGATTGGAACATAAGGTTTATGAATAAAAGTACTAAAGGTCCCTGTATGTTGCTTTTGTATATACCTATGAATAGCTTCCCTTCGTCTTCCAAGCTCGATATCCCCAGCAGCAGCCATTATCTCAGAAGGCTTATACTTAGCCAACCTTGGATCTTCGACCATAGAAGTATATCTATTCCATATATCAGTCCCTAAGGTCTTTCTTGGATCTCCTTCAGGAATAGCTTTCTCTACAGCTTGAAGAGAAGTAGCCTTTTGGCCCTTCTTTACTTTCCTTCCTTCAGGAACGGCCAATATCCTTACTGCTTCAGCAAGCCTTTTCTGAATAAGAGCAGGATTGTATCTATACTTTGCTCTTTCAGACTCTACAGCCCTCTCCCTGGCTTCCCTTTCTGCAAGATATCTACTATATAAAGACATAACTACCTCTGAATTGTTTCTTTCAGTTTTTTATTTCTTACTTTTATACTCTTAAGAGTACCATAATAAAGCTCACCTGGCCGAAGCTTCACAAGCTCTTTCTTCTTTTTAAGAAGATATTTTCTAATTCTTGCAATAGCCATTACTTATGCATCTCCCTAAAAGTTCTGGCCAGAACAGCTCTCTTGGCCACAACTCCACCAGCAGCAATTCCTTTTTCTATACAAGCATTCGTGACACCCTTAAAGCCAAGAGACTTGCAATAAGCCGTGAAGGCTCCTGGATTCTTCACAGCATCCTGTGCCCACTTCTTTTTCTTTCTCCTCATTTTTGCAACTGCCATTTTATTCTCCTTTAAGAAGATTCAATTATTGAACCTTCTGGCGTCTATGAGCTTTCTTTATAGCTCTCTCCCTTAGAGCTCCTACAGCTCTCTTCCAGGCTTCATCTTTAGATAGTCCTTTCTTAAGATATTCTATAACTATCTTATGAGCCAGCTTGGTATGTATACCCTTTCCATCTGGAGGAACAAGCCCAGCTCTTCTATACATATTTCTTATTTCTTTACTCAACTGGCACGCACTCCTCTCCATTCCAGCGATATCCCTCAGGACACAAGGAAGCTCCAGGCTTGGCAACAATCCTTTTTATTTCCTTGATAAGATCTTCCGAAGATACCTCTGGATGACTTCTTGCCCATTCAGATTCTCGCTCCGCCAGGCCTACTTCTCTTTCCCTAACACCAGCCATTCTGCCATAGTGAAGGGCTGTTAGCCTACTCGTAGTAGCTTCTTTTTCTGGTAATCCATAAGGATATCTCCTTGCAAGCTCCTCTCCTACAAGACCACCTGGGCCATATCTCCAAGCAGATTCCCTACCACTAAGCTGCACCCTGCGCCTTTCTGCTTCTGCTTGTATCCTGGCGGCTCTTGCTGTCTCTTCCTTTGCAGCATATTTTCTTCTAAGCCATCTATCTATATCTGTATCTCCATAATAACTAATTCTTGGCATAAGCCTCTCCTTTACGCACTAAGCTCATGATTGTAATATTCTCCAACTTCTCCCGACAGAGTCCCTCGCATTGACATCTGAACTCCTGCAGCAACAGCACTTATAGCCGATGCAGCCATTTGTGCAGTTATTCTGGCGCTGGAATCAGCTATCTTAAACTCAAGTTCTTTTTGTCTATTTACTTCATCAAGAAACAATTTTGAGTTTTCTAAAGCAACTCTTGCATAATTAGCTGCATGGTCAGATTCAGCTCTATACTTATCAACATTTGCCTGTATTTGAGTCCTTGACCTATCAATCTCAGCTCTATATCCCTCAACAGAATATCCATATATCCTTGCCTTAGTCTCAAGCTCAGACATCTTGGCCTTAACTTCAGCATTCCACTCTTCAATCTTTGCTCTTAAGATGTCTATCTTGTTTCTATTAGACTCTAAAATAACATTAGCCTTTGCAATATCTATATCAGCCTTTGCTCTTACTGCATTTACTTCATTAGCATAAGCCCTAACTTGTTCACTGTAAAGAGATGCCTTAGCAGCCTGTCCAGCTATCTTGGCTTGGTATAGATTAAAAGAACTTACCATAGCATTAAGCTTTGCATTATAGACATCTATCTTTCCTCTATAGACATCAAGCTTTGTTCTCTCTATATTAGCTTGTATACTCGCAGATTCCATTTCTACTCTATAAAGATCTATAAGAGTAGAAACAGCAGCTATTTGGGATCTATACAGATCAACTTGTGTTCTCTGTACTTCAGCCTTTACTCTAACGCCTTCCATCTGGGCTCTATATCTTTCTATCACAGCTAAAGAAGCCCTTATTCTACTTTCATACACAGCTGCCCTCGTTTGATATCCTGCAAGTCTTGCTTTATATAAAGCAATATTAGCATTAAATACTGCAATAGCAGCATCCTGTACTGTTTTAGCTGCATTCAATGCTCTATTTTGTGTCTCAGTAAAGAAGGCCATTAAAGAGGCTTCATACTGTATAGTTGAAGTAATTGCAAAGTGTGTATTTGTCTGCGCAAGCTTAGCTTGTTCTATAGATATTTCATAATTAAGCTGCTGTACAGCTCTCTCTTGCTCCTTAATAACCTCAGCAAGCCTGCCCATTAAAGCCCCTGGAGGAATAGAGAATCCCTTAGATGCAAAGTAATTTTCAGCATCACTATATGTCTTTTCATTTTCCAGGGCTAGTCTATCTTTTGATCTCTCCCAGATAGCATCCTCAATCTCTGCAGCAAGTCCAGTACCTCCGTTCTCTACAAGATCTTGTAATTTCTCTTTCACAGCATCCGCAAGCATAGAGGTATAACCAGGATCTTCATAAACAAAAACTGAGCTCGGAGGATCAAGATCACAAGTAGGATACTCTCCTTCAAAGGAAATTGTCTCTACTTCAGGAACCTCAGGAAAAGTTAACTCTTCAAACTCTGGAGCATCAGGAAGATCATAAGATGGCTTTGTAGGAATATCTGGATATCTAATAGTAGGGCCATCTCCTGGATCTTCAGGATAATCTTCACTTGGCTCATCAGGAATAATTATATCAGGAGCTACTGCATCCAAGGATGGAATATCAAGGTCTGGAATAGAAATACTTGTAGTCTCTATTCCGCCAGGCTTATCTGGAAGTTCCACCGAAGTATCAGGCTCTCTCGGGGCCTCTGGATCATCTGCATCTGTATTCATAGGAGGAATATCTAAGTTTCCTAAGTTTATACTAAAGGAAGATGCACCTAATTGCATATCTTGAAGATATGTCTTAGCCAGATCCCATAGTTCAGTTGCAAATGTCTGTGTGCTCTCAAACTTATTTGTTACAAGCTCCCTAACAGGGCCTACATCTATATCAATATAGCTCATCTTAACCTCTAAGTAAACATAATTGCTTCTATATTATAATACTGTGAATCAGAAAGAAAACCTCTTATCTTCCCTTGTATTTCACGCTCCTTACATTCAGAAGACCTAAGAGTGATCCTCCACTGCCATTGACCTCCCTTCTTAAAATGTACACCTTTTATTAAAGAATCTGTCTCTTCGTCATAAGCTATAAAAGTATTTCCTACTTTATCTTTCTTTGTAAAAGCTATATCAAAGGGAGATAACATTTTTAAAGAATCCTCATCAATATCCTCAGTTATATCTACATACGGAGTACAAAAATAAAAAGCTGGCTGTACTACCCAAGACGGCCCAGTACCACCTCCGTCTATATACCCTCCAGATGAATCATAACCTACTTCAAAATGGTTTGTCCCTACTCTAATAGAGCCACTGAATGCAGCAGAAGTATTAGGAACAGATAAAATCCTTATAGCTCCACCGTTAAACCTTTCATTAACCTCAGTACATACTGCTATATGAGGCTCACCTTCCCACTGACAACGAACCTGGTAATAATGTCTAAAGCTCATGAAATGATCATTAAGTCCATCATAAAAGAACTTACCCCAAGGAGGATACCTTGCATCAAACCCATTCCACAGTTCATAATCCCTCGACCAGCCTCCATAAAAAAGCTTGTAATCACAATGTAACGTCTTAGACACTACACAAAGATAGGTATCATGCTCAACATCTGTACGGCTGCAGTAACCAGGATTATCTACAAACTCATTAGGTGTCCCATCTGCAAGCTCATAAAAATACTCCTTTCCACTAACAGCTTTGCAGGTCACAAGATCTTCCATTTCATGAGATAAAAACATAAACTCCCTTCTCGTAGTTTCTATAAACTTACCAAGATTTATAGAGAAAGTCTTATAAGATGCAGTAGCTCTTGTACCATCTCTAACCCAGCTCTTGTGTGGCCCATCAGGACAGTTAGCATAAATTGTATCATCTGGATCTTTCCACTCTTTATACTCCTTATTATAAAGCCAACACCCACAGTTTCCTCTTCTATCCAAGGAATTAGCCTGCAATGACATCTTGGGATCGAGATTCTCTCCCATAGGTGTTTGTCCAGATGTTACACAAACCCACTGCATGCTTCCATCATCATTCTCTTGTAGTTCATATTTACTGTAAGATATAGTCCACTGTTGAGGTGGAATGTTCTTCCATTCTTCTATGTTAAGCAAAGAAGTATAAAGTGTCTTAAGGTCCCTGGATAAAGCTCCAAAGAACCAAGCTTTTGTCATAGGCAGAGGCATGAAATGATTTAAGTACAAATCTGCCATACCCTTATTATTAACAATTCTTACCACCTTATATACAGGGTAATTCTGATAAGTAGGAAAATAGTCATAATGAATCAAAGAACCTTGTCGAACGATACTATCTTCGTCTTTATATACATACTTCACTTGAGAAAAATGACATATTCTTGGATCTTGAAAAGGCCTTTCACCTTGAAAGAATCTCAAACCACAAGTCTCTTCATCTTCGTCTATACAATAAGCCACCAATTTAAAAAGATCAAACTCACCAGTAACATCAAAAGTAAGAATCTTTAGTTCACACTCTATTCCTTCTTTAACCTTTTCTCTTTTAGGAGCATATATATTTACCTCATCTATTCCAAAACAAGATCTACAAACTATCTCACTTCCATCTGTATATCTCACCTTTCTAACATCTTGATCTAATCTTTGAAAGCCCATATTGTCCTTAAGAGTATTAAGCTGCCTAATCCCCTCTCTAACCTTAAGATTAGCCTCTTCTAAGTCTCCATGAAGGACTATCCTTGGAACTTCCTTAGTAATCACCAGGCTTCCTCCCAAGGATCACAGAAACAATTCCAATTTTATCTATCTTAAACTTATAACCAGTATCATTCTCTATTCTAAGTTTCCAATACCTACCTTTTCCATCTCTACCAATAGGCACCTTTACTCCATCAGATCCACTAATAGTATAAGCTCTTTCATTTCCTCCATCATCATAAACCTTTAATCTTAGATTTCCTTCCAACTCACATCCAAAATATACAGATCTTAATCTCTTTTGATAAGAGAGACCAAAGTCTGTAGAGGGCAGTTCAAGATAAGCATCTACATTCATATCAGAATCTTCTAATACATATAAGCCTTCTCTACAAGCTCCAAGAAAAGTGTTTCCAATCTTGCAAAAAGACTCAAAATCATAGTCGCAATATTGACTTATAGACAATCCTACAAGATTAATAGCCAAGCATAAAAATCTATCCTTCATATTTCAATATCCAACAAGTTTCATCTGTTAGAGATCTTGATTTAGCAAAAATATCAAGCAATCCTAAATCAACATCTCCAGTGGCTGTAATAAATTCATATCCAGAAGCATCTATATCCAAGCACGGCAGCACTGCTGTCCCTCTGCCAACTGCTCCATCAACACTGCTGCCTAAAATACGCAATCTTGGAAAGTCTAATATTCCCTTTGTAAGAGAACCTTGAGAAACCTTACCAGAAACCCTAAGAACCCCAAGAGGAATAGCTCCCTGTGCTAATCCTTCAACCTTTGCACTACCAAGAGCTTTTATTCCTGGAACTTTAACAGCTCCATTAGCAAGGATCTCTCCAAGCCCTTGACTCTCTATCTCTAATAAAGGTAACGAGCCTTCAGCCTTGGCTCCTGTATAAGATAGAACCTGCGGCTTAGACAGTCCATAACTGGCTCTACAAGAAGTTCCTACACTTGCAATAGAATCTATCTCAGGAACAGATAGAGAAACATCTCCACAAGCACCAGCAAGGGCTTCTGATTCTATAGATGGTAATGTTACATCTCCTATAGCATAAACACCAGTAATGGCATCTACACTTAAAAGAGGAAGAGTAATATCAAATTCTACTACAGGAGATAAGAATACTCTTCCATCATATAAAATAGTAGAGCTATTTTTTACATAAGCCTTACCATCATATAGAACTGTAGTAGTATCTTTTACATAAACCTTACCATCATACTCAGTATCGACACTTATAAGCCCAAGAAGAAAATCTACATCATTATAGCTTGGAGGTGTGTATGACCCAGATAGACTAAAGTCTATAGAATCATGTCCAGGAGGAGAATAAGCCATTATGCTCCTACGCCTGCATATACATCAGCATTAAGAGACTCTCCTTCTAAAGGAAAGCACACAGCAATAAACTTATCGTTTGCATTACAAGATACATCAATCGACCAATTCCCTGTAGAAGCATCAGAATATGTACTTCCTATAACAGATCCATCTCTATACCTATGTAAGCAAATAAGTCTCTTTCCAGGAGAGCCCTCTATAGATACTGTTCCAGAGAAAGTTACTGTCTTTCTCTTTAAAGGATGTAATTCTTCACTAAAGAAAGTAATTGCCATCTTACACCTCTTTTATTGCTATCCACTCAGTGCTATAGGCATTGAACACTCTCCAATCAACACTATTGAAGTCTGTATATACATCTTCACTGTTGACACCAGCAACGCCATCAGCTATTTTATAGATGTTCTTTAGCTTACCGAAGAATCCAACACTTGAACCTCCAAGAAGAATCTCTCCTCCAATGAGCTCAGCATTCATATCGTCAGGATTACAATAATCTATTGTATCACTGTATTTCTTATAACAGGTAACACTTTCAGCTTCATTATGATTTATAAGACCTTCACTTTGAGCTGTTATCTGGTTACTGTAACTACACTGATAATACATATCTGCACACAGTTTACTGCCGGCCGAGAAATTATGAGCAAGATCTGCTGTTATAGTCTTAGTCCCTGCATCTAAGGTCTTTATCTTTATCTTGTCCATCTCTGCATTATCCCTTATAAACAGATATCTATCCACAGCCCATTCGCTTGGAATAGCATCTACTGTTATAGAGACATCATTTCCAGAAGAGAGACTACTTGAACAAGTAGCTACTGTATCGTCGTAAGGAAGATCTACTGTTCTTCCAAAGGAACAAAAGTAATATACTGAAGAAACAAGACTTCCAATGATAACCTGATCAAGATCCCCATATACCCAGATAGGAAATGCAAGGTCATCATCTGCTACGACAATTTGTGCTGTGGTTGAGCCATATGTCTTATATGCAGTATCAGTTGCAGCGTCCCAATAAAGCATACCGTGTATGTTTATATTATCAGCTGCATACCATGTGATCTTATAATATAGATCCTCATCTCCTGACTCACCTACAGACTTTACAACAAACCAGTCTCCTATAGCACAATTATCTTCATCTGTAGCATAGTGACTATCATGTAAAGTCCATCCTATTCCTGTAGTGGAATAGTCATAAGTCCCATTCCTCTTACAGATAAAGTCCCTTATCCTCTGAAAAGCTTCTTCAGTAAATCCTGCACAGTTCTGATCTACTAAGTTTGCATAAGCCATTGTTATCCTCTTTATTTATATGAATATCTGAAGGAAAACCTAAATTCATAGCCAGCATCAGCGTCCTTATACAGCCCTGTAGTTTCTCCATCAGCAACGGCAAGATAAACAGCAAACAATATCGCATCATCTGAAGTTGTAGAAAGAGCCATGCTTGATCCCTCATCAGAAGGATATAAGTTTATAGACCCAGGCTGACTATCAGGCAGCGTTGTCCAGCTATAAGAGCTGACAATAGCATTTTCGACATAGTTCTGTGTTAGCGATGGAGATCCTTGGTCTGCACCTGACAAGGCTGCAAACTTGCACAGTGTACCTGCTTGGTCAAATCCTTCACTGGATAGCCAGAACTTGAAATCCTCAACAAGAGTATTTCCACCATCTGCGATTATATCCCACAGAAAAGTTAGAACATCTGAATCAGCAGCTCCAACTGAGATATCCACTGTTCCAAAATCAGCCTCATTGCCATCTCCTGTAGACACAATATCTTGACCAGATATATCTCCTAACCTCTTTGCAGGAGTATCAAGATCTGTCGCTGCTGTGCTATTAGGTATTTTCCTTAATCTTGTAGTAGGTTCAGCCATGAATAAGCTCCTATTAGCTTGCCGGCATAGTTATCTCAAAGCTGTCAACAGTAGTAGTGGCACCAGCTTTTATAGAAGTAGAACTCATGTTCAACTGAGCTCCACTGGTTCCACAGACACCATCTAACCTTACAGCACTTTTAACAGCTCCTATCTGTTCAAGGTTATCATAGTACCTGAACCAGCCAGCCACCCCATCAGAGAGCCCCTTGCCAGACCAGATCTCTCCATCTTTTATATTAATAACTCCATCTATAGGACCTTGAATTTCAAGCCCATTAGTAGGAGAGCCTGGAGTGAAGTCTCCACTCGAAACAGTTATCTTCAATAAAAGTGACCCAGTCTCTGCATCATCTGCACTGGAAGGCTGAGAGCCACTATAGACCCTGATAACTCCATCTTTCAAAAGCTCTTGCAAAGATCCCTGGTTATCTCCTTCAACATCTGTATTAGCATTAAATGCCTCTGCAGTGTCAACAGTCCCTGTAGCGAACTCTATTTTCCCTGCAGATACAGCCAGAAGAGTAACATCAGACATATCATTTCCAGCTGTAGTGGAGCCCGTTGTAGTTATCTTATCCCCAACCTTAAATCCAGCGGCCAGGAATCTATTCTCTGTGTCAGTGATATAATCATTTCCTGCTCCGCCATCACCATAAGCCAGAGAAGTCCCTTTAAGATAAGCATTTCCTAAGAGACTATCCCTCAAACCTGTACTTAATCTTACTGCCATTTTACATCTCCTTTTCTATAATCTAAGGGTACATACATACCTGTCATCTACACAAAGCCCAGCACCTTCACTGGATTTAGGACAAACAAGTCTTCTATCTGTAAGATTTTCAAACACTCCCTTTGGCCCTGCAATACATATACCCTCTTGGGCACAAAAGATTATGACTTTCTCTAAGATCTCTCCACCTCTAAGTTTCCTGCCATCTATAACAATATCAGTTCCTTCTACTGCAGGATAGTCAGTCATTTTGACCAAAGAAAATTCTTTAGGATTATCTCCTTCCAAGTATAAAATCTCCTCTTCAGTGCTAACATAAATTCCATCTTTTACACTCCTAAGCATCCTTACCCTGCTTGAAAAAGGAATATAATCTCCTCCATAATAAAATAGACTATAATTAAAAGGAAGACTATACCAAACAACATCACCTTGGGCCACAAGCATAAAGCCATTATAAATCTCCAATAAGTGTCCCACTGGAGGTCCATAAAATTCTTTAGTAGTTGCAGGCCCAATATACTCACTCTTCTCCCAAGGATGATATGTTAAATCCTCAATATAACCATTCTTATCACCATTACTGAAAAAGACTCTATCTCCTACTCCAACATAACTAACCTTCTTATTTCCTACATAAACAAGATCTTTTACATTAAAATCTTCTCTCATATATGAAAGAACATTATCTCTAACAAGATAACAAATATTCTTATATGTAAACAAACTATGAAAGCTCCCTGTAAGCTTTCTGTAAGCTCCCCTCCTTCTTTCAATAGCTCCATCCTGAGTAATATCAACATTTATAGCTTGCGCCAGCTCATACTTTCCATCCTCTACTATAAGCCTCTTAGGATTGGTCTTATTATTAAGCCCAAGACATTTATCTAAAACGAATTCTTTAGCCATTAATAGCTCCAAATAGATCTTGACCGATGAGGAACCCTCTTTGCAACCCAGTTTTTAAGATCAAATAAAGCCATTTTATAATTGATCTCTTGTGCCTTGGTGTTCACTTTCTCCCCTTCAACACCATCCTCTATAAGACTAAATCCAATAGCTGCAGCTTTAGAAACAATAGTAGCCCTTTGCAAATGTTCAGGTATTCCTTCGGGAGTATGAGTTTCTTCTGTCATCCTTGTTGGACTTCTTCTATGAAGCAGTGTTAAGGTCGTCACAGTAGACGGAATTGGCTGATAATATAAAGTACTTCCTTCCACAGCGACATATTCTACATCTCCTGTTTCACTCATAGAAGGATACATCTCCATAAGAGCCTCAAGCGTAACAACTCCTCCAGGTAGCTCATTCTCACTATCTCCAACATACAAAATCCTCCCATTACAGTCTAAAGGAAGATTAGTATATGCCTGACCCTCGACAGTATCAACTGTTATAATAGTCTTAAACCCTGGCAAATCTGCATCATCGATTATAAGATCAACAGCATCATTTATCCAGTTGACTACTCTATCTCCAAAGGATGTATCTTGTAAGGTTATCTCAACCTCATCTCTTAGCTCAGCTAAATTCATCTTCAGTCCTATAATAGCCCAGAAGATGCAAAAATTGAACCTTCTGGGCTATTTCCTATCAATCCCGTTAGAGCTTATTGAAGTCTACTTACCAGGACATAGAGCCTTCCGGCGCCGGATGTAAGTCCTGTTGCAACCTCTGCTGTTATACAAGGCATAGCAGTATCAGCTCCTACAATAATGAGCTCTCCTATAGAACCTTCCGCCTTAGCCTTAGCCCAGTCAGTACCTGTCACTGCACCATCTCCGTCAATAGCTATTGCTCCACCTGGATAATATCCAGCAGTTGCCTCCGTAATCTCAGTGCTTACCATATAGTTGTCTTTATCATAATTGCTATATGTAAGATCAACTGAGGGATCATCCAGAGTACAATAGCCTATATCTATAGAAGGTGTTCCACCTGCAAATAGCGTCTCTACATGAAAGACAAACTCATGCAGGAAATAGGCTCCGCCAGCCTCTGGAAATGAAAACAAGGCCACGATCTTGTTCGCAGAATCCTTGTTTATCTCTGCAGACTGTATCCAGAAGGGATTTATCCTTACATTCGTCCTAAGATCTGTTCTCCTCAGATCTCCACCTAAAGTAGCCATAATGTTCCTCCGTCTTATTAATGAACAACTGAATAGTCAGCAAAGACTATCAGCGTTCCCGCCGTGGTGCCCTTAGTAGTCTTAAGTGTAATAGCACCTGCGGCGTCTCCAAAGTATTTACCATCCGCCCACTTAGCCGTGCCTGCCATGGATGTCTTAAGACCTGTTACAGTGGGATCACACTCTATATTGGTCATAAAGCCATCCTCATCAGCAGACTCGCCGTTGCCCATGAAGCCTACTAAAACCTCAGGAGCACCGCCAGAGTAAGCGGTTATAACCCATAGCCATACTTGCTTCAGAAGAGCAAATCTCGGAATCCTTATAAGATTATAGGTTCCATCGGCCGGGGCTATCAACCTCTTACTCTTAGCTAAGCGGACATTGTCTGAAAAAGAATGTGTGTATAGATCAGCCATCTTAGCTCCTTATTACCTTAGTCTATCGGTGCTCCCCAAGAACTGCCTACAATACGACCAAAGTCTTTTCCCTGGAACCTGACACATTTTACTCCAAGAATACCACCACCCCTGATATTCATGAACCTCTTGGCATCAGTCTCATAAGGGACAAATGACATTGTTGTAGACTTAGACTCACCTGCGCCGCCCCAGGCTATTACAGCCGCTTGACAACCCAGGAGAACATTCCTGAACACCCCAGCCCTACTATCAGTGCTATCCTTTATAACCTGAGGAATCCTTTCACTCTTGCTAACAAGCATACCATTATACTCAATCTCTACATCAGGCATTTGTAGCTTATTAGCTGCCCTTTGCAGGTCTCCCCACTGGCCTATATTGGTGTTCTGCCTTAAGGCATCAAACACATAATTGTGAAGGATAACACGATAATACTTTTTGCCTTTAAGAACCAGAGGCCTAACCTTATAGCATTCAGAGTCTGCCCTCGGGTTCTCTGCTACCTGCTTCATCTTATCTAACATGGTTAGATCAAGCAGATCTGCACTTGTCATGCTTGCTTCCGCAACATCATTGGCTTTAACCCAGTGATCACTATCAGGATCAACTGGGTCCTGAGCAAAGGTCTTACCAGCAATCCTGAAGCTAGTATCTCCACCCAAATGAGCAAATACCATATCAGCTATCTTGCTCGCCCACCAATACTGCAAAGCATCCTTACCCTCTTGCATAAGATTATAAGGAATCCTTTGCTGGTCCATCCTACCACCAGTAGATACAGCATGATTGAGCTCTTCCACTGTAACCTTAAAGTCACGAAACAGAAGTTCCTCCTCTCTTCCTTCTACTGTATCCCTGCCGACTACACCTTCACCAGTCAACGGAAGCCTAATACCAAAGGTTATCTGATCACCATCTCCCTTTCCGAGCTCCGTCCTCGTCTGAACTATACTATCTGGGCTCTTCCCTATAAGATAGGCTATTTCAGTAGACGGAAGCAGAAGAGAGAATAGCTCTCTTGCCCATCGTTTCCTTGTTAAAGGATCATTTGTTAGAAATTTCGTCTCCATCTAAGTACTCCTAACCTACTTTAATTCTCCCGCAAGGTATTTACTATAGATCTCCCTGGGAACTTTAGACAACTCTTCCTCTGGAAGATTGTCTATCTTAGAAGCTGTCCAGCCAACATCTCCTCCTCCAGCACCTCCATCGAGATTCTGCAGGCTCGCTGGAGCATCAGCGGCTTTCTTCTTCTTACCTTCCTCAGCCTTCTGAAAAGAAGGATGATGTTTCTTTATAAGATCATACATATACCTATAAGGATTTGTTAATGACCATACCCAAGCCTCTACATCTGCAGAGGCCTCCCTTATACTAACACCATTTTTCTCAGCATAATCCTTGGCCATAGCTTCTATCATATCATCAAAGTTACTTTGAGATACAACAGAATCCACGTCCTCATATTTAGGATTAAGCCTCATCATTTCAAGGACTGTATCCAGTTCCTTTTCTCTTTGCTTCACAAGGGCATCTTGCTCTTTCTGAGCCTTTTTATCTTCCTCAGACAGAATCCCAGCCTTGTCAAGGATCTTTTCAGAGCCTTCCACCCTGCTACTTAGCTCATCCATGACACGCTTGTTTTCTCTCAACAACTGCCTGAGCTCTTGGATCTCAGCATCCCTGGCTGCAAGTTGCTCTTCTAATCCAGGTTCCTTTTCTCCTTCTTTCTCACCAGCATCACCGGAACCTTCTTCGCCCTTGTCTTTGCCTTCATCTTGGTCTTGGCCCTCGTCTTGACCCTCATTTTCAGGATCTCCGTCCTCAAGAGGTTCCAAGCCTTCCTCTTGCGACTTGTTTAAATCTTCCATTCTCTTTCTCCTTTAAGAATATTTGATAATTCACCATGTCTCTTTCTAAGAACTTCAAAGAGACCTTTAAGCTCCTTTTCCTTTATCTTTCTTTTCCTCCTTCTCCTGTACAGCGTTTTTCTCTTTTCGCTGCATTGACACGGAGGTTTTAGCTTCAAGCTCCTTTCTCCTAAACTCTTCCTCCCTTCTAATTCTTTCTTCATTATACTTTTGCACCTTCATTTTAACAGATACTGGTAAATCCAGATATTCCAAAATAACCTCAGGCGGAATAACACCTGGCTCATTGTGGGCAATCTCTATAAGTCTACTGGCGATCTCTTGTTTCATTGTGAGATTCTCAGCCGCTTCATCAATGACTACGTCAAACTTGCCAGCGCTTACATCGTTAAAACCTGGTCCTTGCGGATTAAGTTGTGTGTTTATCTCAACTAATCTCTCACCTTCAGGCCCCTCAATCCTTATTAACCTTGGCATGGTAACATATTGCTGGATAAGAGAAAGCATCTTCTGTGTTCCAGCTATTCTACTCGCTCTAAAGTTCCTTAACAAGATATATAAAACAGCTATATTAGACTCAAGTCTCAATCTCGCAGTAACCCCAGGCTCTCTGGAAGATGTTTGCTTGCCCATAAGTGGATCTTGTATTCCACTTACGTCCTTCATACTCTGCTGGAAGACTCCATCAAGAACAGCATATATGTTACTTATTCTTGGCTGATCTGAGAACTTTACCCTTCCAAGTCCTCCTCTCTCAAGCTCTAATCTAAAATTAGGCTCAGAAGAGTGCTTATCATATTCATCTATGTTAAGAATCGCATTCACTTCATGCATTAAGATTCCCTTCGGAGCAGTCTGAAGCAAATGTACCAACTGTCTTCTCATAGTATTAAGAGCCCTTTGAGGATCTTTTTGCATGGTAATAGCTCCAAACCATCTGTTTTCATCCTCATTCTTATAAGCCCCATACTGTACTATAGGAAATCCTTCATGTTTATACTTAGATAAACCACTTTCTAAGAGAATTCCACCTGAGAAAATAGCATAGTGCATAAATTTCTTAACTGTTTCTACTGCCTCAGGAACTTCATTAATAACCCTTCCATCAGGAAGCCTTAATCCTTCTTTAATAGCTTTCTTGAACTTCTGCCAACCAGGCCTTGTTAAGTATTCCGGCTTCCCTGTAACTGGGTTTATAAACCAAACAACTCTCTCAGGAACCTTATAATAAGCCTCGATTAATCTAAATAGCTCCTTACTCTCATCAAAGAAACTTGGCACATATAAGCCCATACTTCCCTGCATCATTGCAGAAGTTGCATCCTTAAACTCTGGCCAAAATGCAGCTATATCTTCCTCCTTGAACCATCTACTTATGAAAACAAACCTGGCATCTTCATCAAGATCATAGGCTATACTGTTAGGATCTACAAGAACATCTCTTCCTGGTAGTCTGGTAGCCTTTATCTCTGGTTCAAAGGGATTAGAATTGTCTATATAAAAGTATAAAAAAGACCTCCCGCTTTTAACAGTATGCTCAAAGCAATCCATTTCTTTGTCAGATAGCTTTAAGGTATACCTAAAGTGCTTTATACATCCATTCATAAGCTCCGTCAAGGCTTCATCTTCCCTTCCTACTGGAAGAACATAAGGAACTCTCCTAACCTGATCAGCCAGGCCAACAAGCTTATCTATCTTAGGCTTTATTTCATTATATACAGTATTAGGCCTTCTTTGAGCTTTTAGGAGAGCAAGAACTTCTCTACTATCCTGCTCTCCTGCATAGAAAGCATAATCCTCTTCAGCTACCTCCCGCCACTTAGACTCAGGAATAGACCTTTCAGCTTCATTTAGCCAGGTAGTTAGCTTTTGTAAAACAGGATTATCTACTCCAACTGGATATACAGTTTCTTCTATATTCAAGGTATTTTCCTTTATTTATCCTTATCGTGTTCCCTTTCCAATAGAGCTATCAACTTCTCAATAATAGGGATCATTATCTCCCCAAAAGCCTCAAGAAGAGGAAGGCACCTTTCAATTAATGCTATGATTCTTTCTGCTTTTCCCATTTCAGTTCCTCCATTATATAATATTAGTTCTATTAACTTATAGGCAGCGCAGGGTAATTATCCAACGGGATATAACACTGCGCACGCAAATTCAGATCATTCCCAAGATCACTATCATAAGTGCCCTGAACTGTAAAGAGCCTCAAGATCTTACCAGCTGTTTCATGTGGCAGTACAGCACAGTCGGCATCATTCAGCACCACATCTTCTGAAGATGTAGGATTCGGTATATTTACTTCCTTGCGATTGTTAATGATCGTCTGTCCATCTCTGGTCGTAAGAGTCCAGTTAAGAGTTTTAGGAGCCTTAGCATCTCCTTTGTCATCTTTAGTAGCAATATTGATGATGTAAGAACCCTCTTCATCCATATGCAGCGTTAATGTTGTCGCCATAGCAAAGTCCTTTACTGAAGAGTGAGAATATTCGCTCCAAAGTCGATCTTAAATGTTTCTCCGTCATTCATCGTTATAGAAGAACCGTAATCATGCCAGCAGACCAGTTCATCATTCGTTGCAGTATCATTATAAATTACTACATAGCGAAAAGGGCCAACACTGCCACCAGACGCTGTCAGAGTAAGATCCTCTAAAACAAGTGAATAGGTTCCACTTGTCTGCGAAGATGAGGTGGTCGTGATATTCCGTGAAGAACAATTTGTGTAAGAGATTTCTGTAATATCAGCCAATGTTGAATTGGTGGCTGATGGAGCACTATTGGTGAGAGCCACTACAAGCTGGTCACTACCAAGGTCATGTTTCTTTTCTGCTACTGCTTCTACAAAAGAATTGAATTTGTTGAATGTCGCCATAATTAATCTCCTATGATAAAGTTATCCCCGCTTTTCTTGAGGTAAAGGTTATCCCCGCTTTTCTCGGAGTAAAGGTTACCATTAATCTGCCAGCAGCAAGAGGTTTCCCACTCCATATAAATGTTACATCTGAGCCGGTAAGAGTAAATGTACCAGTTTCGGTATTTAATCTTCTATCTACAAGTAGAGTTATACCCTGGCCGACCAATGAAAACGAGCCAGATTCAACATTTAGCAGCCTGCCTAAGAGTAAGCTCGCATCCTGACCTGTTAAAGAGAATGCTCCTGACTCAGCATTTAAAAGCCTATCAGCTAATAAGGTCACATCTTGCCCGCTGAGAGTAAATGAACCTGATCCGGCTGCCAGAAGTCTATTCAAAAGCAAATTCGCATCTTGCCCACTCAAAGCGAACGATCCACTATCTGCATTTAAAATTCTATCTACAAGCAAACTTGCGTCTTGACCAGTTAAAACAAATGCACCTGATTCGGCAGTAAGTGTATATGTCGCTCCACTACCAGAATAAATAAAATCAACGTCGGCACCAGTGAGAGTAAATGATCCTGCCTCCATTCCGAGGACTCTGCCTAAGAGCAGACTGACATCTGCGCCTGATATTGTAAAGGTGCCAGCCTCAGCAGAAAGGACTCGATTAAGCAATAAATTAGCAGCTTGACCAGTTAAGATAAACGAGCCAGAATCAGCAGTTAAAAGCCTATTAAAGAGTAAATCAATATCTTGCCCAGTTAAAACAAACGAGCCAGAGTCAAGGGATAAGAGACGATTAATAAACAAGTCAATATCAGCACCAGAAAGCACAAATGATCCTGAGTCGGCATTGAGTAAATGTCCTAACAATAAATCTATATCTTGACCTGTTAAAGAAAAAGAACCTGCATCTGTACTAAGCAAACGATTTGCCAATAAGCCTACATCTTGCCCAGTGAGGGAAAAGATGCCAGATTCGGCATTGAGAGTATATCCCCCCGACACATACTCATCCGCTCCAATGTCCCAAGTGCCTGAACGGGTATCGCCGTCTATGTCGTCGGAGAAACCCTCAGAAGATAAATCTGTTCCTGCATCTTTTAAATCTGTATCAGTTGACTTGAGATGAAAATCTCCATTAGTATAATCAACAAAAACTGATGACCAATCGCTAGGTACTACTGCAGTAGTACCTCCATCTCCATCGTCTGAAGCGCAATAATCAATAGTATCAAAACTTCCAATGAAATTATCTACATTATCAAAGACTGCACAATTAATAGCTTTTACTATACCTGATACGTATCTGTTTATTCCTGCATAGGCTCCAGAAACAGTACAGTTATAAACGCTCACTGTTGTATCTTTACTGAATATACCGTTGCGCTTATTATTAGTTTTGTCTCCCCCATAAATAATGCAGTTAATTATATCAATTATATTAGCATACCAGCAAAAAACATTCCCATTATTATAAGCACTATTAGAAGAACCATCTATTTTCACGATAGATTTATTTATTTCGACTTTTCCTATAGACTGGTTTGCTACATAAATACCATAAATATGTCCTGTAGCTTTGTTGTTGTAGACCTGTAAACCTTCGATAGTAACGTAATCTTCTAATATTTCTAGTGTTCTCTCTGCGCTGCTTATTATGCGGTATTTTGTATCATTCCATTTTCCATCATGCCTCTGATTATTGATACTCTCAGCTCCACCAGTTGGTGTAAAGACCTGAAGGTAATGAGTTGAATCTGTAGTGCCGCTAAAATCAATAGCTACTGCCGATGTATCTGCTGTCTGATCATCATGGTCATAATAATCGCAGGCAAACGCTATCACATCGGCACCACTGGCAGTAAGATCAGTATTGTTAATGTGATTAGAGTCCGTAAATCCAGCCTCATAAGCATTCAAACTGGCATACTCGTGATGAATACTGGTGAGCGAGATACTTGACTGATCTGATGGAGTTTCACCAGTTGCAGTTTTTACAACGAATTGAGTATTGCCATTACCAATATTGCCTTGAAGAGTTCCATCGACTGTAGCAACATCACTTGATGAAGAAGGTAGGACCCTGTTTATTTGCTCATTGTTTTGCCAGGTTCCGCTTGTGGTCTTGAAATAGATATAACCTGCTGCATCTCCGCCAGCCCATGAGCCACTGGTAAGTTCAACAGCCCTGACAATCCCTGTAGCACTTGATGAAACCCCTTCCAGCTTATCTCTGGGTTTTATTTCTGTAGTCCCACCACTGTCAAAACCAAGCCTGTTTGGTGCAATATAAGCCTTTAGGGAATTGTACTCAACGCAACAGCCACAGCCAATATTTCCAGTTTGGGCAACACTAATCGTTACCACACCCCCGGATATGGAAATAGTGGGAGTGCCCGTTTTAATATCTCCAGTACCATACGGAGATATACTGTACCAAACAGTATTAGGCATTTAGGTCTGTAGCCTCCACCAAATTGGCGCTATCCAAAGGAATCTTCACCTGTATCTTACTTAAGACCTCCTTCTTTTGTGTAGATGTAGTCAGTTTTGAGGATAAAACATCCCTATCTTTCGTAGTCAAGGCGGCAATCGTTAAATGATATTTAGGTTCTTTCTCGATAAAGCACCAGAGCCCTTTCTCATTCTTCCACACCTGTTTTTCTTGTGGCCTTTCAAAAGTCCACTTCTCCCCCACCGAAGAATAGAAAGCCATGTTTCTTTCAGGTATTTTAGCTTCAATAATTTTCTGCACTTGTTCGGCCGTATAGCCAGGGATATCAAGAATCCCAAAATTTTCATATCCAGCACCACTCAAATCAACATTGTCATCATGGATAGGGAAGACAATATCTCCTATCTCATTTATACCTTCTTTGTAAGTGCCTTTTTCTATGTAGACTATTCGTGCCATGCAACCTCCTACAAGAAAATTTTCTTGATTACATTTCTTTCTATTTCTTTGAGAAGCTCAACCCGTGGTCGATCTCCTCTCCCGAGAGACGCTCTCTGCCGCCCCTTACAAGCAGAGTGCTTATTTCTATGAGCATCCAATGCAACCGCCCCACTTTGTTATAATATTTTGGTAAGGGCATTGTCTCACTTCCTAATTATCTTCTACCTCCACCCAATCTGCAAGTACAATTTCCGCTCGCATAATCACTGGCAGCATCACATCCTATTCTATAATAACAACCTTCTGGCTCAGGATAAGCTGTAGTTTCTTCCACATCTGCCGAACTTCCTGTTACATCCCAAGTTTTCACATCTCTGCCCCAACTGGTATCTCCAGGTAATCTCCTCTGCAAAGTGATAGTCATACTGGTAGTAGCATTATAATCTTCAATAGATACATTTATACGAGATCCTTTCTCTGCATACCAAGGATCTGTCCAAGTACCATTGCCATCAATCACTTTAATAACCCTACCGGCAAATGCTGGCCAACTATAAAGTATCAAGGCTATTGTTAGTAAGCACAAAAGCTTCTTCATTTCAAATATTCTCCTTTTAATCTTTCTAAAAATAGACAAGTTGTCACTTTAATTTCTCAAGAATTGATTTAATATCTTTCCTTGTCTCCCTCTGCATTTCCTCCATACTTCCCAAGCGCAAATCTATTGCTTTATGTATCTCGCTACATGTTCGTTCATATTGAACATCTTTTACGAGAGAATCAAGACGCCTCTCTATAGAGCAAATTCTGGCCCTCGAACCTAACCAAGCCAAAGCAGCTCCTAAAAGTCCACCCCCACCAGCGCCGGCTCCTGTAGTTAGATTATCCATTTACTGTTCTCTCTTAGTGCTATTACTAAAAGCTTTTCCAATTGTGTAACCAGTCACTAAGCCATAGAGACCAGAGGCGAAGTTCTTGAAAAGCTCCAGTAAATCAGGGCAATCTGGCCTATATGTAGCCAGTATAGCCAGCAAACATATCGCTAATACCACTAATGTCTTATCATTCATATACACTCCCTTTATCCAGAAGATTCAATTATTGAATGTTCTTAACATTTCCAATGAAATATAACGTTGTTTATAGCTTCAAAAAAGAAGTCAATATATTCACTTGAACCATTTATAGAAAAAGTCCTGTTGCCAAAGTCGTAATCGTACATCTCACAATCGAAAGGCTCCATTATGTTATTCATCAAAGACCCAAACATCCTCTCGTTCATGTTACAAGAACCTTCTGCCATTAAACTGCCATCCAGCCATACTGAGAATATTGCATATAATCACTTATGTAATAAGGCTTAGCCTTATCCTTCTTAGGCTTACTCCACACCCTATGCGCAGTATTTCCAAAATATTCAGATAAACAGAGAGCATCAGCTATATTGGGAGATTTAATGCCTCTATTTTTCATTTCCCTCTTGGATTCTATCCTATAACCTCCATGTGCATTAAAGCTATATCCCGGAGCGGCGAGTTCATTGCAAAGCTCCTCTCCCTCTTCCGTTTCAGGAAAGGAATACATTCCAGCTAAGCATTTATCCCTTACCATAGTCCAAAGCTCATCTCTTAACCTATCATATTTCTTTATATCTGTCGAAGATTCAGCCACATTGATACCAAAGCACTTAATATGTCCATGCTTTTGGAGCCAATCTGTAACACCAGCGCCTACTCCAATTACATCTATAGCCAGGCCGTCGGCTTCAAGCTCTTGATACATCATGTTTATATGGCCTCCAAGGTCAATAGTGTTTAGCTTAGCATGTGTATCCCAGGGATATATCTTTAATCCTCTTCTCGGCATAATAATAGACTTATCATCCCCATATCTTGCAACATCCACAGAGAGATATAGCGGCTCATCCTCAGCAATCTCTATCTCATTCCCCAAACACTGCCTTGCAGCATAGAGAGGAATGAAGCTCATTTCATCAGACTTAGGAGGATCGCCTGTTATTCTAATGGCAAATATACTGGAATCTTCTCCGTACTTATCCCTAAAGTACTCCACAGTTTCCTTAGAAACAATAGGACTTTTTCGGCTATCCCAGTGTAATCTACACCATTTTTTACTAATACTTGCATGAAAATGAGTGTCATAGAAATAACCAGCTCCCTTAGTCATGTTTCCTATAAGAAGAACTTTGTTATCCTCTTGTGTCATAGCACCTTCTAAGGGAACATATACTGGATCGGGAATGCCTGAAGCTTCGTCACATACAATCAAGAGATGATCTCCATGAAATCCAGCCAGCGTTTCCGCTTGTTCCTCCTTAGTAGCCCTGGCCTGCGGGCTAACAGCCCTTATCCACCACTCCTTTGGAGCACTTTTATGAAAAAACTTATCTTTTTGTAAAATAAACTCATCTTGAACCTTGCTCCGCCTAAACCACTTAGATAACTCAGACCAAAAAATGTCATTTAACTGTCTATTTGTAGGAGCTGTTACTACTACTTTTGCATAAGGCCTTGTAACCATGAACCATAATGAAGCTAAAACGGCCAGACAGTCCTTTCCACAGCCATGCCCTGAGCGAATGGTAATTCTCTTAGCATGAGGAAGGGCTTTTAGGGCCTCAACTTGCTGAGGTGTAACAGATTGGCCCTTTGGCCAGTCTATACACTCCTCTACAAAAAGAAGAGGGCTCTTCTTCCATTGAAGAAGCTTTTCTAATATAGTTTTATTTAGCTCCATTTCCTTATATCTATAATAAAAGGATCTTCTCCAAGCTCTTCTAATAGCTTTTCCATGGATTTCTTGCTCTCTATAACAGTAAATTCTCCATAAAACTTGCCAAAGATGCTTCCTATAAGAATACATCCCCTTGTGTCATCTACAGTATTTCCTCTATGAATAGCTATAGATGTTCTCCCAGGGACATCCTTAAGGAAATAACACATCTTTCCTCTTATGGCCCCACGCTTGCAGACATAGGCTCCCTCTGGGATGCAAGATATATTAACAGTATTTGCCCTATCTGGTAGTTCTAAGGTAGCATAGATATTCTTTCCCGTTGAAAGAAATCCAAGTGTTACCTCATCACTGCAAAATGCCCGGCGAAGTTTTATCATCTTCATAGTCTTTTATATCCTCTATGTCTTCAACATCTATAGAGCCATCAAGGGCCATTTCCCTTTTCTCTATCTCTACAAGATAGGCCACCAAACCCTTAATCTCACTAGGCTTGCCGTCTATATTAAGCTCCTTATCTTTCAAGATCTTATAAGAAAGAACAAGATCTCTTAAAGAAGCTTCGTTTATTTTCTCAGGAGTAATAGCCTCAAGGACTCTGGCTTGTAATTCTGTTAGATGGAGGGATTGAAGGTCTCTATATTTAAGGAGAATTCCCTGTTTCTCTCTTATATCCGCCATTCGCTTAGCCAAGGTGGGAATAGATATACCAAGCTCTCTCGCAGCCTCCTTTTGTGGGAGGTCTCTTTCTAAGAGATCCATTAGCGCTTGCTCATCTATCTTAGCAACAGGTCTTCCCATGGTGATGTTATTATACCATATTTTATAGAATTTGTCAAGGTGTCCATGTGAACATATTTTCTAAACTTTACTTTTGTGTAAAAAGTTTCCTGTCAAAAACCGTCAGGTACTATGCCCTGGGGGTCTTAGGGGGCCTTTCGGCCGGGATTTTTGGGCAATATGGGCGTGAGCTTGACAACCCAGGTGTTTTGTGTTATAATGGCGTTGCTCTTTGAAAATGGAACGAACAATGTTCGTTCCTACATATGGACGCTCTGTCATAATAAAAAAATAAATTTATGGAGGCATAATTATGGCAGAGAAAAAGGAAAAATCCGAAAAGAAAAAGGAAAAATCCGAACGGATTTCATGGGAACTGGTCAATAATGACCTGGTCATGAAATTAGGAGATACCACGCAAAAATTTGATATCACCGTGATATTTCCTGAATTTAAAAAGTACGATGAAATCCAAAAAATGGTCATTAAAAATGGAATAGCTCAAAAGCTGGGCGATTCCGTGGCCAGGGATAAAGACCATGCCTTGACGGCCACTGAGAAGGTTCAGGTCATCAAAAAGACCTGGTACTCCATTGCTGTCGATAAGGTATGGAGAACTAAGGGAGTGTCAAAAGCCAAGGTATTGAAAGAGGCCAAGATGAAAGCCCAGGAATTGGTGAAAAAAGGTCTCCTCTCTGAAGAGGCTTTCAAAACATTGTTTCCGGCATAGGAGGCTAAAATGGTCAATATACAAGCCAAATACCTTAGCATAAGAAATGTGGAAGGTGACTATCTATCCATTATTCTACAAGACAGGTGGCTGTACATTAGTCCAAAAGGTCAGGTCTTGAACGAAGAGAAAGGTCACTGGACAGAAGATGGTCTATTCTTTTTACTAAACGATGGTTCTTGTTTAGTTAGAAGCCATGTGTTTGTAGAACGATAAATAATCAACTGGCAGAGCGTCTATATGGAAGAAAGAGAGGCTATCAATTAGCCTCTTTTTTTTTTTTAGTCCTAAAGGACTA
>Ga0190330_1000016_pt1 | contig 41221 bp, 44 predicted proteins | sample 48720434_MG_FD_161654 | JGI IMG/M metagenome (GOLD analysis project Ga0190330, IMG submission 161654) | Hydrothermal vent sediment bacterial communities from Southern Trench, Guaymas Basin, Mexico - 4872-04-3-4_MG | ecosystem: Environmental > Aquatic > Marine > Hydrothermal vents > Sediment ...
TTTTATCTAACAATAAATATTTCTCGAATTTATTAATTTTTTATTGATTTTTAAACTTCATAAATTATGTTACCTTCAATAAATACTTTTTCTGCTTTAGCTCTAAAATCAAATGGATGTTTATTCCAAACAACGATATCAGCGTCTTTTCCTTCTTCTATTGAACCAACTTTGTTGTCAATTTTTAAAATCTTTGCAGGATTTATCGTTAACATCTTTAACAAATCTTCTTCCTTTGCTCCGTATCTCAAAGCTGTAGCTGCTTGAATATTAGCATGTTCAAGGTGAATCACAGGATGATCGCACATTAAGGCAGAAAGTATTCCTTTTTCATTAATAATTTTAATTGCCTCATAAGTCATATCTGTAAGTTCTAATTTGGTTCTAAAACCAAACAATGGTCCCAAAACCAACGGAATATTTTTTTGTTTAATAAAATCTGCAATCTTATATGCTTCTGTAGCATGTTCAATTACAATTTCAAAGTCAAACTCTTCTGCTATTCTAATTGCTGTTACAATATCATCAGCTCTGTGAGCGTGACATCTTGCTGGAATTTCCTTTCTCAAAACCATTGCACCAACTTCAAGACTAAAATCCACAGGAGTTTTGGGTTCAAGTTCTCTTCTTCTCATATAGTCTTTGACTTTTGTAAAATATTCTCTAATTATGGCGGCAACTCCTAACCTTGTTGTAGGCATTTTTCCTTTTGAACCATACACCCTTTTGGGATTTTCACCAAATGCCATTTTCAAACCTGCAGGTTGTTTTACAACCATTTCATCTACAATGTTTGATTTGAATTTTAAAATGAATCCCTGTCCACCTATTGGATTAGCACTTCCAGGAACCACCATAACTGTCGTAACACCACCTGATAAGGCTCTTTCAATTGCTGAATCCCCAGGATAAAAAGCGTCAATTGCTCTTACATGAGGCGTTACTGGATCAGAATATTCATTTCCGTCTTGATAATAAAATTCACCTACCCCCTCTTCAAAAACACCTATATGTGAATGTGCATCAATAAAACCTGGAAGAATATATTTTCCAGAAACATCGATAATTTCTGCATTTGAATCTTCAATTTTTTCAGAAACTTTTTTTATTTTTCCATTTTCTATTAAAATATCGCCAACAAATGGGCTACCAACAATAGGAATAATGTTTCCACCTTTTAATAACTTCATAAAGTCACCTCCAAAAAATTTTAGTACTATAATTATAACATATGATTCGCTTTACTAACAAATCAGAATAAAAAAATAGGGCCCAAATTAGGGCCCCAAAACTCTTTAGGCCATTTTTTCTTTTTCTTGTTGTGCAAGCCTTGGTGTCTCCTCTATTTGAATATTTGCAAACATATCTAGTCCAGTTCCTGCCGGGATTAATTGCCCAACAATTACATTTTCTTTTAATCCAAGCAATAAATCTTTTGCTCCTTCTACTGCAGCCATTGTTAAAACTTGTGGTGTTTGTTGGAAACTTGCTGCACTGAGCCATCCAACATGTTCAAGTGATGCTTTCGTAATTCTGAGAAGTCTTCTTCTGTATTTAATTGGCTCTTTTGGTAATATTTGATACGTAATTACTTCTCCTTCGTCGTTTTTAACAATTAGATCTTTTATTCCAAGAGACATCGCTTTTTCAAGAATTTCTTCTGTAATTTCTGCACCTTCTGGAGCGATTTCAACAATTTTTCCATCTTCATCTTCACCTATCAAGTGATAAACAAGTTCTTTTCCTATGACTCTTTTTCTATTCATTTCAACATGGGCATTTCCTTCTAAAATTTCTCTATTAATTCGTTTTACTGTTTGAAGCCTTAAGAGATCACCTGGTAAGTAATCTGTATCTCCAGGATCAATAACTTCAACTTTATCTAACATTTGTTTTATTATTATTTCAAAGTGTTTGTCGTGAATATCAACACCTTGTTCAACATAAACCTTTTTGATTTCTTTGAGTAGATAAAGGGCTGTTGCATCAACACTAAGTGTTTCAAGAATTTTTCTTGGCCTAATTGCACCTGTAGTCAACGATTGACCTGGAAGTATTTTTTGACCTTTGTTTACACTGACCTTCACCTTTGTTGGAATTTCATATTCATGAATGTCACCAGCTTCATCCTCAATGTAAACTTTCTTTTTACCAGTTTCATCTTCGACAATATCTTTCACAAAACCTTTGATGGCAGAAAATACACCTTCAGGTTCTTTGAGTTTCTTTCTTGCCTCAAATAATTCCTCAGCCCTTGGAAGACCTTGTGTAATATCTGCTGTTGTTGCAATACCACCAGTATGGAATGTTCTCATTGTAAGCTGTGTTCCAGGTTCACCTATAGATTGTGCAGCCACAACTCCTACAGACTCTCCTACTCCTACAATTTTGTGATTGGAAAGATCTGTACCATAACATTTCGAACAAACTCCATGTTCAGCTTCACATGTAAGTACTGATCTTACAATTATTTCTGGCCTTACCTCCAAAGAGTTTACATTATTTTCCAAAAGTATTTTTGCTGTTGTAGATTCGATTAATTCTTCTTCAACAACTAATTGTCTCATATCCTTGCTACTTACAACTGTTTCACTTGCAACCTTTCCAACAATTGGAAATTCTTGGATTTTAAGTTTTTTTACTCCTGCGGATTTTGCCGCTCTAATAACTTCCCAATTTACTTCTGTGCCAACTTCATAATGAACATCTTCGTTGACAAAATCTTCAGCAAGTTCAGAATAGTTTACTGGTAATTCTGGATTTGAAATATCAATTTCTTTTTCAATCATTACCGGTATTCTCTTTGTAAATGTTCCAAGGAATTTAGCATCATCGTCTTCAAGCATAGTGTCTCTTGTGTACTCTTTGCCAGTTTCAGGATTTACAAGAATGTTATTAGTTTCTGGGTCATAAACGTCTTTAGCTAAAACTCTTCCAAATAAGAAATCTTCAAGCTTTTCAACTGTTAAACCATCACTACTCTTAAGTACTGTTGCACGAACACCATTGTGAGTTCCACAATCCGTTGTTGTTACAACAACACTTTGTGCAACATCAACAAGTCTCCTTGTAAGGTACCCTGCAGAACTTGTTCTTAAGGCAGTATCAGCCGAACCTTTTCTGGCACCATGTGTACTATTAAAGAATTCAAGCACAGATAGGCCATCTCTGAAGTTAGAAATAATCGGAATTTCAATTGTTCTTCCAGATGGATCAGCCATTAGTCCCCTCATACCAGCAAGCTGTTTTAATTGGTCCTTATTACCTCTTGCACCTGAATCAACCATAATAAATATAGGATTAAAAGGATCTTTTCCAATATACTCAAAAGTAACTTCTTGAACCTTTTCAGTTGCATCGGCCCATATCTTTATTGTTTCTCTATATCTTTCTTCATCTGAAAGAAAACCTTGAGCATAAAGCATATTTACTTCTTCCACTTTTTTCTTGGCATCTTCAATAATAGCTTCACGATCAGGAGAAATTACAAAGTCAGTTATACTGACAGTAAGTCCAGAAACAGTCGCGTAATGGAATCCAAGATCTTTTATATCATCCAAAAGATCAGCGGTTCTATCAACTCCGTACTTCTTAAATGTTTTATAAACTAGTTCCTTAATTGCACCTTTTCCATAAGTTCTATTGTAATCTTTAAATTCATCTGGAACAATTTCAGCAAAAACAAGTCGACCGTATGTAGTTTTAATAACCTTGTCTTTTACTTTAACAAGAATTGGATCATGAAGTTTTATGTATCCAAATTCATAAGCAAGCTCTGCTTCATTTATCGATGAAAATTTCCATTTTATATTTTCTGGTTGAACTTTATCAAAATCTTTCCTAACCATTGTCAAATAATAGATACCTGCCACTATATCTTTACCAGGCATTGAAATAGGTTTACCATGTGCTGGTGAAATGATGTTATATCTTGATAGCATCAAAATTTTAGATTCTGCTTGTGCCGCAGCAGATAAAGGAACATGTACTGCCATTTGGTCTCCGTCAAAGTCAGCATTAAATGGTGGACAAACCAAAGGATGTAATTGGATTGCATTACCTTCAATTAATCTTGGCTCAAATGCTTGTAATGACATTCTATGTAAAGTTGGAGCCCTATTTAATAAAACAGGATGACCTTTAATAATTTCTTCAAGAACTTCATATGCCTGTGGAAGTTCTTTTTCAATAATTGCTTTTTTCATCTTTCTAGCTGTTTTACTTGTCTCTTCATCTTTATTCAATAGTTCTGCCAAAACAAATGGCTTAAACAATTCCATAGCCATTTTCTTTGGAAGACCACATTCGTGAATTTTTAAATGAGGCCCAACAACAATAACTGCACGACCAGAATAATCCACACGCTTTCCAAGAAGATTTCTTCTAAATCTTCCTTTTTTACCTTTCAAAAGATCAGTTAAGGATTTTAATGGCCTGCCATTTCTATCGGTTACTGCTTTACCCATTCTTCCATTGTAAATAAGACTATCAACTGCTTCTTGAAGCATCCTTTTTTCATTTTTTATAATTATCTCCGGTGAATTCATCTCGTAAAGTTTTTTAAGTCTGTTATTTCTGTTAATTACACGTCTGTAAAGATCGTTAAGATCAGTTGTTGCAAACCTTCCACCTTCAACTTGAATCATTGGTCTAATGTCTGGTGGAATAACTGGAATAACTTCAAGAACCATCCATTCAGGTTTTGTCCCACTCTTCAATAAATCTTTAACTATTTTCAGCCTTCTTAAAAGCTTTTTAGCTCTTCCACTACTCTTTGAAATCTTTTTTAATTCTGCTTCTATTTCAACTTTTAATTTTTCCAAATCTAAGTTTTGCAAAAGTTTTTTAATAGCAGCAGCGCCCGAATCTGCTTCTATCTTGTCACCATATAATGCCTTATATGCTCCATATTGATCATCTGTAATAATATCTCCCATTTTTAATCCAGTTTCTGTTGCTACGTCATCCTCAATTCTTGTAACTACAACAATAGGCCTGTCATTTTCAACTTCTGTTTCGGCTGTAAACATTGCCGGATAATGTTCTTCGAAAATTTTATATTCTTCAAGGGTAAGATATTCGTCTTCAAACAAAAATCTATCTGCTATAATATCTCCTTCTGAAATTTCTTGACCATCTTCCACGTAAACTAAAGCTCCTTCAAATACTGGATAACTTTTTTCTTCTACAATATTCTCTACATATACATTCCCTGTGGAAATAACTTCATATCTTCCATCCTCTCTGGGCCTAACATTCAATTCTTTTCCAAAACTTATAGTTCCAGTAACTGATGCGAGTACTGCTGGAAGAACTGTTCCATTAGTAAGTTGTTCTCCCTTTTTCACTTTGGTTCCATTGGAGACTATTGGGGAAACACCAAATGGTAAAGAAAATGTTATTGGCATTTCTTTACTCGTTGTAAGTGGTTTTACAGTAATAGTTTCAGATATTTCATCGACTTCAACAGTTCCATCAAAAGGTGCATAAATTGGATCAATTTTCATTTCCGAAACTATTTCTTCACCTTTTTCAACTTTATCTCCATTTTTAACATTTAAAATCATCCCATTATAAACTCTATGTTCTGCTCTTGAAATTTTTCTCACGTCAACCCATGTTATTTCTCTATCAGTATGAGTTTTTTCTTTTCTTATTCTTACTTCTCCAGAAATACTTGATACTACTGGTGTTACGGGAGATTTTATAATAACACCTGGCATTACTTCAAAATCCAATTTTTGACTGTATATTTCATACTCAGTCTGATACAAAAGTGAACCTTTAAGAAAATCTGTATTTTTTGGATCAGTGACAACCAGGATTTTCTCTATAATCCTTTTGCCACCATAATAAATTACATTTTCAAGTTCTTTAGCTTGAATGGATAAAAGAGAAGAAAGAATGCTAGGACTACTTTTTAAATACCATATATGTACCGCAGGAGCTACAAGATCTATATGTCCCATTCTTCTTCTTCTTGCTTCTTTAGATTCAACCCTTACACCACATCTTTCACAAACTGTTCCTTCATATTTTTTACCTTTATATTTTCCACAAGCACATTCATAATCCTTTGTTGGGCCAAAAATTCTCTCACAAAAAAGACCATCTTTTTCAGGTTTGAACGTTCTATAATTTATTGTCTCCGGTTTTTTTACTTCTCCACTTGACCAGCTTCTAATTACTTCTGGAGAAGCTACTTTAACGGTAACCTTGGCAATTTTTCTCTTAAACGTTGAACCCATTTTTTTCCCTCCTTACGGGGCATTATAACTTTTCTATATCAATTTCGTTTCCTTCATCATCATAAACTCTAACATCAAGAGCTATACCTCTAAGTTCCCTAACTAAAACTTTAAAACTTTCCGGTAGACCTGGTTCTGGAATATTCTTTCCTTTCATTATTGCTTTATAAACCTCATTTCTTCCTTTAATATCGTCACTTTTTACTGTTAACATTTCGTTCAACGTATGGGCAGCACCATATGCTTCTAATGCCCAAACTTCCATTTCACCAAACCTTTGACCACCAAATTGTGCTTTACCACCAAGAGGTTGTTGGTGTATCAATGAGTAAGGACCTGTAGATCTTGCGTGTATTTTATCTCTAGCAATATGTATTAATTTCATTACATACATATATCCGACAAGAATTGGGAAGTCAAATTCTTTTCCAGTTCTTCCATCCCTTAATATAACCTTACCAGTTGGATTTTCCTCATTGTCTCCTGCATCTAATCCCACTTCTTTTCTCGCTTTAAATAACGCTGGCAAAATATCTTCTTCTTTTGCACCATCAAAAACCGGGGTTGCAAACCACTTATTGGTTAATACAGCAAGCCAACCCAAGCTTGTTTCAAGGATTTGACCTACATTCATACGAGAAGGCACACCTAATGGACTTAAAACTACCTGAACCGGTGTTCCGTCCGGTAAAAATGGCATATCTTCTTTTGGAAGTATTTTTGAAACAACACCTTTATTTCCATGTCTTCCAGCAAGTTTGTCTCCAACTTCTAGAGGTTTTCTAATTGCGACATATACCCTTATAAGTTTATTAACTCCCGGGCCAAGATCGCCATCTTTTTCCTTATCAAATACACTAACTCCTATTACCCTTCCTTCTATACCATGTGGAACCCTCAATGATGAATCTTTAACTTCTTTACCTTTTTCACCAAATACGGATCTTATAATCTTTTCTTCTGGTGTTGTATCACTTTCACTTTTTGGTGTGACTTTTCCAACTAAAATATCAGTTTCTTCAACATATGCACCTATTCTGACTATTCCATCTTCATCAAGATTTCTCAATTTTTCTTTACTAACATTTGGAATATCAGGTGTTATTTCTTCTGGCCCAAGTCTTGTATCTCTTGCCGTAGTTTCATATACTTCTATATGAATTGATGTATATGTTTCTTTTTCTAAAAGTTCTTCACTAATCAAAATAGCATCTTCAAAATTGTACCCTTCCCATGGAACAAATGCAACCAAAATATTCTTTCCAAGGGCAAGTTCTCCCATATCAGTAGCTGGACCATCCGCAATTGGTTCTCCCTCTTTAACTACTTCCCCAACTTCAACAATAGGTCTCTGATTTATACATGTATCTTGGTTGGTTCTAGTAAACTTTAAGAGTTGATACGTATCAAGAATTGGATTTCCCATTGAATCGTACATTTCTTTTCCATCTTTATCTAATCTATGAACTATTATTTTACTTGCGTCAACTTTTTTTACAATACCATCATGTTTGGCCAAAACCATTGTACCGGCATATCTAGCTGCTTCCCATTCCATTCCAGTACCTACTCTAGGTGCCTCGGTTTCAATCAGAGGTACTCCTTGCCTTTGCATATTTGAACCCATTAAGGCCCTGTTAGCATCATCATGTTCTAAGAATGGAATCAATGAAGTTGAAACACTAACTATTTGATTTGGTGCCACATCTAAGTATTGTACTTCTTCTCTTGAAACGTACAGAACTTTTTCTTCGTATCTTACTGCAACATATTCTGGAATTAATCTTCCATTTTCATCAATTGGAGTTGTAGATGGTGCTATTTTATAATTTTCTTCTTCATCAGCAGTTAAATAAACAACCTCATTTGTTACTTTTCCTTTTACAACTTTTATATAAGGTGTAATTAAAAATCCATATTTATCTATAGTTGCATAAACAGCTAAAGAAGTGATAAGACCAATATTGGCACCTTCTGGCGTTTCAATTGGACACATTCTTCCATAATGAGAATGGTGAACGTCACGAACCTCAAATCTTGCTCTTTCTCTTTTTAATCCACCAGGTCCTACAGCAGTTAATCTTCTTTTGTTTGTTAATTCAGCTAATGGATTTGTCTGATCCATAAACTGAGAAAGAGGATTTGTTGCAAAAAACGAATTAATTGTTGCAATTATACTTTTAACATTTATAAGACTCTGAACGGAAATTTTATCAAGAGAAGTGTATGTAGCAAGTTTTTCTTGAATCATGAAAACGGCTTTAGAAAATGCCCTTTCAAATTCTATTCTTATTAGTTCACCTACAGTTCTAACCCTCTTGTTACCAAGGTGGTCTTTAGTATCCATAGTACCCGGATGTTTAAAGATTTCTAATAAGTTTCTTGAAGCAAGTACAATATCCATGGTTGTTAAAACATTTGATTGTTCATTATATTTTACATTCTCAACCTCTTCTGGGTCTTTACCTTCTACTTCAATCAAATACTTTCGATAAGCTTCTTCGAGTCTGTTGTTCATCTTAAAACGACCAACTTCAGAAAATTCAAATCTTTCTTCATTAAAATATAAATTATTTAAAAACATTTTTGCAGCATTAATTCTTGGAAGTTCTCCAGGTCTTAATTTTCTAAATATTTCAATATATGCTCTATTCTGGTCTACTTCATCTCCGTATACGTGTTTTAGTTTTTCTAATGTATTCATCGCATATCTATGCGAAACTTTAATTCTCTCAATCGTTGAATTTGAAAGTTTTTCAATTAAACCTTCAGTAATTACATCGCCACGTTTTGCTATTAATTCACCGGCTCTGTCTTTTACATCTTCCAAAACAATAAGCCCTTCAGAATGTTCCAGTGAATATTCATCTTCGACATCTACCCAATCGGGGAATAAGGAAAGTAACTCTAAATCGTTACTGTATCCTAACGCTTTTAAGAATAAGAAAAGATTAATTCTTCTCTTTCTGTCGATTCTTGCATAGAATGTACCATCGTTTAAATTCAATAAAATTTCAAGCCAAGCACCTCTTACTGGCAAGAAATGTGCCACATAAATAGGTTTTGAAGATGCATTTTTTCTTGGTTCTTCAACAAAATAAACTCCAGGACTTCTTACTAGCTGGTTAACAACAACGCGCTCAGCACCATTGATTATAAAAGTTGTTCTTGGGGTCATATAAGGAATATAGCCTAGAAAAGCTTCTTCTTCGATCATTTCATTAGTACTGTTATCAGTTACTCTAACAGTTGTATAAACAGGAACTGTATATGTAAGAAGTCTTTCCTTACATTCCTGCACGGTATTTTGGGGTTCACCTATTCTCACGGATAAGAATTCAAGAGAAAATCCTTTTTCTTTTCTCAGATCTGATTTTGAAGATGTTATCGGGGAAAACTTTCTCAAGACTTTCAATATCCCATTCTCGAGAAACTCATTGTAAGACCTTGTTTGAATTTCTACGAGGTTAGGGACAGGGATAGGTGCTTGGACCCTACCGAATGAATAACGGGTCCTTTTACCACTTTTAATCTCTTTCATCCTATCACCTCAGTTAGAAGAATTTGGAAGGAATAAAATATGCCAATTATATATTAAAACACAAAAAAACCCCGTACACAATACTATGTACGGGGTTGATACAAAATCTTTTCTTTTTAGAAACTTATGTTACTATTATTTAAGCTCTACTTCTGCTCCAGCTTCTTCTAATTTCTTTTTGATCTCTTCTGCTTCTTCTTTCTTTGCAGCTTCTTTAATTACTGCATCAGGAGTTCCTGCTTTTTCAACAAGGTCTTTTGCTTCTTTAAGTCCAAGTCCTGTAATTTCTCTTACAACCTTGATGACTTCTATTTTCTTCTGACCAAAGCTCTTAAGAACAACATCAAATTCTGTCTTTTCTTCTTCTGCTGCTCCTCCTGCTCCCGCTCCTGCTACTGGCATTGCCATTACTGGTGCAGATGCACTAACTCCAAATTTTTCTTCAAGCATTTTTACGAGTTCAGCAAGTTCTGCTACTGTAAGCTGTTCGATTGCACTAACGATTTCTTCTAATGTCATAATATACACCTCCTAAATCATTCTGATTTTTTATCTTTAATTGCATTAAGGGCATAAAGTAAACTTCTAAGTGTACCAGCAAGGACATTGACAAAGCCTGAAATAGGACCTTGTACTCCTCTAACAACCATTGCAAGAAGTTGCTCTTTAGATGGAAGTTTGGATAGATTTTCAACTTCTTCAGCACCAAAGAACTTACCATCAAGATATAAACCCTTAAATGATGGAATACCTTTTGTTTCCTTTGAAAAATCGTAGATAACCTTTATTGCTTCAATTGGATCTCCTTCCTCAACATACAATATTGCTAAAGGACCTTCAAATAAATAACTCAATTCATCTACTTCTTCATAGCCTGCTTCTTTCATTGCAAAGTATGCAACACTATTTTTGATTACTCTGTATCTAGCACCACTCCCAAGTTTTTCTCTCAATCTTCTTCTTAGGTCCGTTATTTGTTTGACGTTTAGACCCTTATAATCAGAAAAAAGAATTAAAGAAGAATTCTTCAAACTTTCAGAAATTTCTTTTACAAGTTCTTCTTTTCGTTTTCTTGTCAGCAATCTCTTCACCTCCCAAAAAAAAATAACCTCGGAATACCGAGGCAAAAACAAAAGGGGGTTAACTACCCTTTTGTGCCTCGGGCAGGCGGCCTTTAGCCTTTCTTGAACCTGCCGTCTTTGGCATCGAGTTGATTTTAACATATTTTTTTCTTCTTAACAAGTTTTTATTTTGTTAACATTATGTAAAACTATTAATTTATATTATAATTATATTTGTATTAATATATAAATAACCATATACAAAGGGGGAAATAAAGATGTTTAAAATTTACTCATATTTACCTACAAAGATAATTTTTAAAGTCGGAGCTATTAATGAACTATACAAACATATTAAGGGGTTGGGGAAAAAAGCACTTATTGTAACTGGAAAAAGTAGTACCAAGAAAAATGGTTCTTTACAAAAAGTTCAAGAACAACTAGAAAAAGAAAATATCGAATATATAGTTTTCGATAAAATCATACCAAATCCAATTTCTACAACTGTAGATGAAGCTGCTGAAATATGTAGAAAAGAAAAAATTGATTTTGTTATTGGACTCGGTGGTGGAAGCGCTGTTGATAGTTCAAAAGCCATTGCAATTACTGCCCCTAATCTAGGAAAATTCTGGGATTATGTTCCAGTAGGGGGAGGTAAAATACCTGAAAAAGCTTTACCTATTATTGCAATTCCAACAACACATGGGACGGGGACAGAAGCTGATCCATTTTCAGTTATTACAAATCCTTTAACCAGAGAAAAAGTTGGTATTGGATATGATAATACATTTCCAAAAATATCTATTGTAGATCCCGAAATAATGAAAACTTTACCTCAAAATCAAACAGCATATACATCTATGGATGCTTTTTATCATTCAATAGAAGCATTTTTTAATATCAACGCAAATCCTTATTCAGATGTGTTAGCTCTTGACGCTATGAAACGTATAGTATCATATCTTCCAATTGCATACGAAAAAGGAGATGATATTGAAGCGAGAATTCATCTTTCTTGGGCAAGCACCGAAGCGGGAATTACTGAAACTTTAACGGGTGTGATTGCAAACCATGCTCTGGAACATGGTTTGAGCGGTTTTTATCCCGATATTCCTCATGGACTTGGTTTATGTATTACTGGTCCTTATTTGTTTGAATACATATTCGATCATATTTTCGAAAGACTTGCAATTGTTGGGCGCGAAGTATTTGGAGTTTATGAAGCAGACGATAAAAAAGCTGCCAAACTTGCTATAAAAAAATTAAGAGATTTTCAAGAGCTTTTTAATTTAAACAAAAGATTAAGTGAACTCAAAGTAAGAAAAGAAGATCTCAAAGAAATTGCAAAAACAGGATATAGAATACTAAAAGGTGTTATCGCAGTAACCCCTGGAAATATAAATGATGAAGATATGTCTCAAATTCTTAAAAATTGCTATTAAAAATAAAGCGGGCAGTATGCCCGCTTTTCTTCTCTTTTTTTCTTTTTTAAAATGCCGCTCCTGCTGCAAAATAGAAGAGGTTTCCAAAATCCATGCTCATTGTTCCATCATTTAATTTTTCAAACCTAGCTACTAATCCTCCTTCTAAAGCCAAAAATAGAAACTTGAACCCAACACCAACTTTTAAGTCGACAGTGCTGAATGTTTGATTTGTCAATAAATCAAACAAAGGAAGATCAGCTCCGAGTCTAGCGTACAATGGAATCATCGGTATTTTCGGTTTTAACGAAATTCCAACATTCAAATGAGAAAGGATAAAGTCTGTACCAAAATCATTGTTGAAATAAGAACTACCATCCTCGTAAACTTCCGCAAGCGGGAGAGAAAAATAGAACATCCCTAAATCCAATCTTGCATTGACAGTTAATAACGAAGGAGTTGCAGTTAAAGTTTTGGGCGGAACGTTAATAGCTTCTAAACCTGCAAAAAAAGGAAAAGAAAAAGCAGAAATCACAAATAACATAAGAAAAGCAATAAATAATTTCTTCATACCTTCCACCTCCCTATAAGTTTAAACCTGGAGTTAAATAATAAATTCCCCTATAAATCAAATTTTTTGATTCGTCATTAAAAAATTCAAATCTTACAACTTTTCCTAAATCTATTTCATATGAATAATTTTTTAATCCTAAACCAAATCTTAAATTCAACGGTTGTATCCTTTTTTCGAAAATCAAATTCAAAAAAGGAAAATCAGCACTAATACTTGCCTTAATAACATTTGCAGAATCCTTAAAAATTGTGTAGTTATATTCTAATCCCAATAAAAGATTTTGAGAAAAGAAATTATTATCAAAACTTAGTTGTTCTAATTTTCCATTGGAATTAATTTGTAACAATGGAAACTCAAAATATAGCCAATCAAATTTAATCTTAAAACTCAAACCTATAATAAAATCCGAAGAAAACGCATTAAAGGGAATATTTGAAAATTCAAGTCCCAAAAACATTGGTATTGAAAATGAAATAACAGAAAAAACAATTAAAAACATGAATATTAATACTTTCAGATATCAACCCCTCCTTTGCTTTCTTCCAATAATGTTAATAATCTTTTCTCAACATTCTTTGGAACCCACCTTGAAATATCTCCTCCAAAATACGCTACTTCTTTTACAAGACTAGATGATAGAAACGAAAATTTTTTATCTGTCATTAAAAAAACTGTATCGACATTCGAACACATTTCTTTGTTTGCCATTGCCATCTGAAGTTCATACTCAAAATCAGTTACGGCTCTCAAACCTCTTATAATAACATCTATATTATTATGTTTTACATAATCAATCAGTAACCCTTTGAAAGAATCTATTTTTATATTTTTAATATGATTAGTACACTCCTTTATCATAGTAATCCTTTCATTTAAACTAAAGGTATATTTTTTTCTCTTATTTTCCATTACTACTACATAAACTTCTGAAAAAATCTTAGAGGCTCTTTCAATAATATCTAAATGACCTAGAGTAATTGGATCAAAAGAACCAGGATAAATTGCCCTCATTAATCGGCACCTCCATGATATACATCTATATCAAAGAAAGCAGTGAAATGTGGATCAAAAAGAAGCTTGACAGTGCCAATTGGTCCATTTCTTTGTTTCCCAATAATTACTTCTGTTTCATGAGGTTCACTTGTTTTTTCTTTTTTATAGTATTCTTCTCTATATAAAAACAAAACCATGTCAGCATCTTGCTCAATAGAACCTGATTCTCTCAAATCACTTAACCTCGGCCTTTTATCCTCCCTTTGTTCAACTGCCCTTGATAACTGAGATAGTGCAATAATTGATACATCAAGTTCTCTAGCAAGAAGTTTCAAAGATCTTGAAATTTCAGATATTTCTTGCTGCCTGTTTTCTCTGAAAGATCTTATACTCATTAACTGCAGATAATCTATAAAAATCGCTTCAACTCCATATTCTTTCTTCATTCTTCTTGCTTTTGCACGCAATGATCTAGGATCAAGATTTGCTTCATCATCGACTATAATATTCGCTTTATATAATTTTCCGGTTGCTTGAAGAAGTTTTTGCCATTCTTCATCTGTTAGATACCCTCTTCTTATTTTTTGGAGTTCAATAAGAGCTTCCATCCCCAATAACCTTTGAGCTAGTTGCTCACGACTCATTTCAAGACTGAAAATTCCTACCGGAACATCTGCTTTAATAGCCATATTTCTTGCGATATTCAAAGCAAGGGCAGTTTTTCCAACACTAGGCCTTGCAGCAAGAATAATTAAATCAGATTTATGAAATCCGGAAGTAAGTTCATCTAGTAATCTATATCCTGTTGGTATTCCTGTAATTAATGAAGTTGTTCCCTTTTTCATCTTATCTCTTAATAATTCCAAATTCTCAAATACTTCATGAAGTATTGTGTTCATTGGTTGATACGTTTTAGAAGTTTTAGATTCTGCGATTTCAAAAATAACTCTTTCCGCATTGTCCAGTATTTCATCAACATTGTTATCCGACATTGCTTCTTCTACAACTCTTGATGCAGCAGAAATCAATGATCTTAAAATAGATTTATCTCTTACAATCTGGGCATACGTTTCAGCATGTGCAGAAGTTGGCACGCCATCGGCAAGTTGTGCCACATATAGTTCTCCACCGACCATTTCTAATTTGCCTTTTGTTTTTAACCTATCGCAAATTGAAATAACATCTATAGGAATGTTCTCATCATATAATTCCTCAATAGCCCTAAAAATTTCCACATGTTTGGTATCGTAAAAATCTTCAGAACGCACAATTGAAATAACATTTTCAATAGCTTCAGGATCTATCAAGATGCTCCCAATAATAGCTTGTTCAGCCTCAATACTATGCGGGGGTGTCCTCATAATTTTCCTCCTTCATAGTGATTATAACATAAAAAATAAAGCCCCGGAAAGTTCCGGGGCATTTATTCTTGGACTTCTATTTCCAAGGGGGGGATGGGGGGTCGCTGTCAATTTTAAATTAACATAGTATATGTTAAAACTCAACTATTTAAATAAACTTTTTTGTTACAAATACGTTATGTATATTTTCGAAGTACATCCCATAATAGTTTTGTTGCTCTTACATCATCTTCGTTATACATTAAAATCTCATCCAATATTTTTTTATCCCCAGTTGTAAGAAAATCTTCAAACTTTCTCACAGCTTTCATACCATTTAAATTGGTCCTCCATTTATATCCAAAATACTTTGCTAAGGGTTTTAAAGAATACGAAAGAACAGGAACAGCAATATGATTTGTAAAAATACTATAAATATCTAAAAATCTATTTTCAAAACTGGAATTGAGGCCATATTTTCTTAACAATTTTCTAAATTGATTAGGTTCATAACTGTGATAATGATATATAGGTAAATCATTTTCTGAAAAAAAGAAAAGAAGTCTTATAAAAGCATTTTTTTCAGAATCCTTTTCTCTCGCAATAAAAGGTATGTACTTATCCTTATAAAGCAGGCCAAATAAATAGTGGAAATCTACGTAACTTTCTATATCAAAAAAAATACCATCATTTAATTTTGGGGGCTTTCTAATTAAAATTGGTTTCTCGTCCAGAAATGCCTTTGCTTGAGCCCAGGTTTTTAATCCTTTTTGCTCTCCCAAAATCAATTGAACTTTTTCTTTATTTCTAACAATATCATCAAGTGATTTTATATCTGCTGAGTTCAATTTTTCTAGATTTACTTTCCCTATTCCTTTGATTATCTCAATACTTCCTTTTTCAACAAAAAAATCCAGACAATCATTTGAATAAATACAAAATTTACATTCTGTATTTATTCTAGGTTCAGGAATGTCAGTATTTGATAAATTGCCAACTATCATTAAAGCATTTTCAACATAATTTTCCCATGGTATTTCTTGTTCATAAAAATTACTTTTAAAAATTACACGTGTCTTTTTTCCACTTTCCTTATAGAAAACATAACCATATAAGGCGGCTTCATAGTAATGGTATTTATACAATCTTTTTCCTTTTCGTTGAGAAACAACAGTTATTTCTTCCTCATTAACAACTATTTCCACACCAGTTGCCCATAAGGTTATTCCTAAAAATTCCGAACTTAACTCAGCATGTTTTAAAGAACCACCATATCTTATTATTTCTCTAGTTATTTCCTCTTGGTGGTAAATCTTCTTTTCATAACTTTCTAACCAAAACTTTCTTGGACAACTCATTATAGTTCTCATATTTGAAATTTCTATATTCATTAAGATCACCTATTCTACTTTTTTCAAGATTAATTATAACACCAAAAATTTGATATAATATTTTTGATAAATTTAAAGGAGGGAAAAATATGGAATTTTTACAACCTAAAAATGCACCAAAAGCAATCGGGCCGTATTCCATTGCTGTAAAAAGCAATGGATTTATCTTCATTTCGGGTCAACTTCCCATCATACCAGAAACCGGTGAAATGGTTAAAGGAGATATTAAAAAAGCAACTTTAGTAATCCTTAAAAACATTAAAAATATTTTAGAAGAATCAGGAAGCAGTATTGAAAAAATTATAAAAGTTAACGTTTATATGATGGACATTTCTAAGTTCAATGAATTTAACAAAATATATGCTGAATTTTTAGGTGATCACAGACCTGCAAGGGCCGTTATACAGGTTGCTGGATTACCCAAAAATTCAGATATTGAAATTGAAGCAATAGCGGAGGTTTAGAAAGTTGGAAAATATCAAAAGCCTCTATAAAGATCTTTATAAAATATATGGTGATGTTGGAAAATGGTGGCCAGGAACCTCTGAAGAAATCTTTGTATCAGCAGTTCTTACTCAAAACACCAATTGGAAAAATGTAGAAAAAGCTCTTGAGAATATTTATAAATATACAAATTCTAAAAATATCTTAAAAGATCTTCATAATTTTTCTCAGCAAGAAATTGCTGAATTAATTAAACCTGCTGGATTTTTTAATCTTAAAGCAAAAAGGCTAAAGAATTTACTTTCCTTTCTCTCCAACTTTGATTTTAATATTGAAAAATTAAAAAACCTGGATGAAACCTTTCTAAGAAATGAACTTTTAAAAATAAAAGGAATCGGCAAAGAAACTGCCGATTCCATTTTGTTATATGCACTAAATAAACCTTTTTTCGTTGTAGACGCATATACAAAAAGAATTATCGATAGAATGTATGGTATAAAAGAAAAAAATTATGATAAAGTTCAAAAAATTTTCTATGAAGCTTATCCCAGAGATACTGATTTATACCAAAAACTGCATGGTCTAATTGTAGAACATGCTAAATCAAAATGCAAAAAAATCCCTTTGTGCTCTTTTTGTGAACTTTCTTTAAAATGCCTTTTTCATACTTCTACCTAACATCGCCTTTTTTGACATATTGAAGAGTTATTATAGCTATTATGAAAAATACCGCAGAAAAGATTATCAGAGAATCATACCCCATTTTGTCAATGAAAAATCCTGCTAGTGGAGGAGCTATAATATTTGCACTCATTGAAAAGAAATAATAAAGTCCAGTATATCCTCCAACCTTTTCTTCAACTGTCATATCAACAACAGTTGGAAGAGAATTAACGTTAACCATTCCCCAACCAATTCCTCCAAGTGCAAATAAAATAAACATAATATAGGTCAATAATTTTACCTCATTAATTGTCCAAACAGAGATCATAGTTAAAATAGTAATTGAAACTACTATTAAAAGTCCTATGCTCATAGCCTTTTTTCTTCCAATTTTATACCCAATAAATCCTGCAGGAATTGAAAACAACATGAAGGTTAAAGAGAAAAAACCGAGAATTAAAGCTCCGGTACTTTCACTTATACCAACTCTGAATTTTGCATAACTGGTAAAAAACGTTTCAAGAGCATTATACCCAACAAACCAGAAAAGAATAGATAAAAGCATCATTAAAAGACTTTTTTCCTTTGAGGCAAATACCTCTTTTAAATTAACAATTAATTCACTAAAGCTCTTTTTAAAAACATTATTTAATTTAATTTTTTCATCGTTTTTAATTCTATACTTTTCATCTTCCTTAATGAAAAAAACCACTAATATGAGTGCTATAACCATTACAAGAGCACCCAGCCAGAATGGTAATGCATAATTTTTATCATAAAGAGGCTTTCCAACAAAATATGCTATTAGTGCCCCAAGTCCTCCCATAAAATTTATTATTCCATTTGCTTGACTCCTGTATTTTGATGGAGTTATATCTGGCATTAATGCTATGACAGGGGATCTAAAAAGGGCCATGAAAAAGTTCATAAAAATTATATTTAACATCATAAACCAAAGAAGATGTAATTCTCTAGTAATTGGTATTAAAGCAAAAAACAATCCTGCAAGAGGTGCTCCAAACAATATGTAGGGCATTCTTCTTCCAAGACGTGTTCTTGTTTGATCACTTAACACACCAATTAAAGGAAGCATAAATATTGCAAAAATATTGTCAATAGTCATTATAAATCCTATACTGGTAGAGGATAAAGAAAAATCTTTAAGAAATATAGGAACATATGCATTATAAAGTGGCCAAACAATACTTATTCCAAAAAAACCAAACCCTAGAAGAAATAGAGTACTAAATTTAGGTTTTTTCACTATACTCCCCCCCGTTTTTGACAATCTTATTTCAAAAATAACAATTTTGATTTTATCATATATGATATAATTAAAAAAAGAAAATTTGGGGGTGATTTTTTGATTAATGTGGCTTTAATAGCCCATGATAAGAAAAAATTGGATCTTGCAATGTTTGTTAAAGAATGGAAAGATGTTTTTGAACAATGCAATCTTTACGCAACAAAAACCACAGGAAAAATAATTGAAGAAAAAATCGGCTTAAAAGTAAACAAATTAGAATCTGGACCGTATGGTGGAGATTTACAGATAGGCGCCCTAATTGCAGATGGAAAAATTGATTTCGTTATTTTCCTAAGAGATCCACTAACAGCTCAACCCCACGAGCCAGATGTTTCTGCTTTGATGCGAGTATGTGACGTTCATAATATCCCGTTAGCTACAAATATTGGAACTGCTGAGGCACTTGTAATTGAAATTAACAAACAATTAGAAAGGTAGGTAAGATTGCGTGGTTTTTGTCTTTGATTTAGATGGAACACTTTTGAAAGACGACTATACAATTTCTAAATATACAATTGAAACAATTGATAAATTAGAAAAACAAAATCATACTATAGTTTTTGCAAGTGGACGTATGTTAGTTTCAATACAAAAAATAATTCAAAAATATTTTTTTAGAGATTTTCCCATTATTGCTTACAATGGGGCAATGGTTTTTGTCCCAAATAATGGTATTATTTTTGAAAAAACGTTAGATTACGAAAGCTCTAAAAAAGTTATAGAATTTTTGCGTATTAAAAACATTCATAGGCAAGCGTATGTTAATGATAGACTTTTTTCTGAAGAAGATAATGACAAGATTAAATTTTACTCTAAGCATGCAGATGTCGAATATAAAATTGTGAATGATTTAGTTGAACTATTAAAACAAAAAGAACCAACAAAACTTCTAGCAATTGATAAACCAGAAAAACTGGATTTTATAAAAGAAGAGCTTGACAACCTTAACTTGAAGGCTGAAATATTTAAAAGTATGAATATTTTTCTTGATATTGTACCAAAAGGTATTGATAAAGCAATCGCTCTTAATAATTTACTCGAGTATTTAAATATCAAAGAAGAAAAAATAATTGCTTTTGGAGATAATCATAATGACATTTCTTTATTTAAAATGGCTGATTTTTCAATAGCTGTTGAAAACGCCGTAGAAGAATTAAAAAATGTCGCAGATTTTGTATCAAAAAACAACAACGAAGATGGTGTTTTTTATGCAATAGCTGAGAATTTCCCTGAATATTTGTAAAGTTAATAGGAGGTGGACCTTGTGTGGGTTTATGTTAAAGACTTAAAAAAATATATAGGCCAGGAAGTGGAATTAAAAGGTTGGGTATGGAGAAGCAGAAGTAGTGGAAAAATTGCTTTTATAAATCTTAGAGATGGAACAGGAATTGTCCAAGTTGTTGTAGAAGCCTCTTCAGTCAATGAAGAAACATTTAATAATGCCAAAAAACTTAGAATGGAATCTTCCTTAATTGTTAGAGGATCAGTTAAAGAAGAACAGAGAGCTCCTGGTGGAGTTGAAATTCACGCTAAAGAAGTGATTCCTCTACAAATTCCAAAAGAAGATTTTCCAATTAATAAACCTGATCATAGTATTGATTATCTAATGAATTATAGACACCTTTGGCTACGTTCAAGAAGACAAATGCATATTCTTCATATTAGAGATGCCATCTTAAAAGGTATACGTAAATTTTACTGGGAAAATAATTTTGTACAAGTTGATACACCAATTTTTACTGGTTCAATTGGTGAATCTGCTGGTAATTTATTTGAAATTGACTATTTTGATTACGGTAAAGTTTACCTTGCACAAACCGGTCAACTATACCTTGAAGCTGCATGTATGGCTCTTGGAAGAGTTTTCAATTTGGGTCCAACGTTTAGAGCTGAAAAATCTAAAACCAGAAGACATTTGATAGAATTTTGGATGAACGAAGCTGAAGTAGCATTTTACGAACATGAGGATAATTTAAAACTTCAAGAAAATCTTGTAAGTTATATTGTCAAATATGTTCTTGAAAATGCTGCTGAACATTTACATGCATTAAAAAGAGATATTTCAAAACTCGAAAAAATAGAACCACCTTTTCCAAGAATTACATATACTGAAGCAGTAAAACTTCTTCAAAAGAAAGGATTTGACATAAAGTGGGGTGATGATTTTGGAGGAGATGAAGAAACAGAAATAGCAAAGCAATTTGAAAAACCAGTTTTTATTACTCATTATCCTAGAAAAGCAAAAGCTTTTTATATGCAACCAGACCCTGAAAATCCCGAAGTTGTCCTTTGTGATGATTTAATCGCACCAGAAGGATATGGTGAAATAATCGGTGCTTCACAAAGGATTCACGACTATGATTTGTTAGTTGAAAGATTAAAAGAATTCAATTTGCCAATTGAATCTTACGATTGGTATCTTGATCTTAGAAAATTTGGTTCTGTACCCCATAGTGGTTTTGGTTTAGGAGTTGAAAGAACTATTGCATGGATAGCAGGATTGGAACATATAAGAGAAACTATTCCATTTCCAAGAACACTTTATAGAATACATCCATAAGGAGGAATAATTAAACAATTGAAAAAGTATATTTCTATTTTAAAAAATTGTAAACTCTTTAAGGATATCGAAGAAAAAGACATTTTAGATATGGTAAAAAATTCCCATGTAGAATCTTTTGAAAAAGATACAACAATCAGATATAGGAATGATCCTTGTGACGAAATCTTAATTTTAATAGAGGGTGAAACATTGGGACTCTTTGTTAATGATGAAGGAAAAGTCATTCAAGTTGATCACATGTTTGCTCCAAAAACATTGGCTGCAGCTGTTATTTTTTCCTCAAATCCTAAATACCCCGTAGATGTAGTTACAGTAAGACCAAGTAAAATTTTAAAAATTTCAAAAGAGATTTTTATTCTTAAAATGATGGAAAATGAAAGATTATTAAAAAACTATTTGCAAGTTGTTTCCGATGCGTTTGTTTTTATAACTGACAGATTTTATGAGATTTCTTTAAAAAACCTTGTTCAAAAAATCTGTTTTTATCTCTTTGAACTTTATGAAAAACAGGGTACCTTAAATATTTTACTAGAAATGTCAAAGGAAGAGCTTTCGAGGGAGTTTGGCGTTACAAGGCCTGCACTTTCCAGAACTTTTATTGAATTAGAAAAAAACGGGATAATTGAATTAAAAGGAAAATTTGTGAAAATTAAAAACTTAAAATACATTGAAGATTACGCAAAATTCTTTTAAAATAAATAAACCGGCAGGTTTTCCCTGCCGGTTTTTGTCTACATTTTTAAAATATTTTTTATATCTTCTTCTGGATCACTTATTAGTTTTAAATCAAAATTATCTTGGAGAGATTTTAAAATTTCATCATTAACCCATGCTGGTAAAACTGGCCCAAGATAAATTCCCTTTATTCCTAATGCTAGTAATGTCCATAAAATTGCAACTGCCTTTTGTTCCATCCACGTTAAAACCAATGAAAGGGGTAAATCATTAATTCCAACATTAAATAATTTTGAAAGCGCTTCAGCTACCTCAATCGCAACAATTGTATCATTACACTGCCCTACATCAATTAATCTTGGTATTCCATCAATATTTCCTAAATCAAGATCATTAAATCTAAATTTTCCACAAGCAAGAGTTAAAACTATTGTATCTTTTGGTAGTTTCTCAACAAACTCTCTATAATATGAGCCCTTTCTTGTCGGTGTATCACAACCACCCACTACAAAGAAATGCCTAATTTTACCTTTTTCTAGATTTTCTTTTATTTTATCAGCAAGAGATAGAATAACTTTTGTTGAATAACCTGTCACCAATTTATAGCTTCCTGGCTTTTCTTCCAATTTTGGCAAACTCTTTGCCTTTTCAATTACCTCTGTATAATCGTATCCTTCAATATGCTTTACTCCAGGTAATTTTGCTATCGATGTTGTAAACATTCTGTCTTTGTAAGATTCTTTTGGAATAAGTACACAATTACTTGTTCCAAGAATTGCTGCAGGGATTTCATCAAAAAGTTTTCTTTGATCATACCAAGCTTTTCCTAGATTTCCCGCTAAATTCTTGTATTTTCTTAATTCTGGATAACCGTGAGCTGGAAGCATTTCAGAGTGTGTATAAACATATACATCAGTACCTTCCACTTGTTTTAATAATTCTTCAAGGGCTTTCAAATTATGTCCAGTAACAATTATTGCATGTCCTTTTTTTGTTCCTGTTTCAACTTCTGTTGGAGTTGGTTCACCATATGTTTCTATGTGTGCTTTTTTCAAAAGTTGCATAACTTTGTAATTCATCATTCCAGCTTCAAGAGCAAGTTTGATAAGATTTTCACCATCAAAATTTACATTAGTAAGCGTTGTATATAAGCCCTTACCTAAATAAGCAGCTATTTCTTCATCGTAATATCCAAGTTCACGAGCATGGTAATAATATGCAGAAATTCCCTTCAATATATAAATTAAATTGTCTTGAAGTCTTGCAACTGTTGGACTTTTCCCACAAACACCACTTACAGTACATCCTTCTCCATTCATTGTTTGAGAACACTGGTAACAAAACATATTTAAAGCCATAATATCACCTCCTGAATATTTCTTGCATTTTTATTTTAATGAATTTTCTTGTAAATATCGGTAACATAGATTACGAAAAGTGAATTTAACTAATTATGTGAGTATACAAAAGAATTAAAATAATAAAAAATATCTATTCCTCTCTTTTGCATATAAAGAGTATTGCTGGTAATTTTTACATATGCTAAAATGAGATTGGAGAAATTATTTAAAAGGAGGGATAAAATTGATTGTTAGACCTTTCAGAGGCTTGAGACCTCGAAAAGATATGATTGAAAAAGTTGCAGCTAAGCCATATGATGTTGTCACGACTGAAGAAGCTAGAAAAGAAGCTCAAAAAAATCCATATACATTTTACAAAGTAACAAGACCTGAAATAAATTTTCAAAGTAAAGTAGACACACATTCTGATGAAGTAATATTAAAAGGGAAAGAAGTACTTGATCAATATCAAAAAGATAACGTAATGATTTTAGAAGAAAAACCTGCAATTTACGTTTACAAAGAAGAATGGAATGGATTTTCACAAATTGGAATATATGCAACATTTTCCACACAAGAATACAGAGAAGGTAAAATTAAGAAACACGAACTTACAAGAAAAGATAAGGAAGATGAGAGAGCAAAACATGTGAAATTACTGAAAGCACATACAGGCCCTGTATTTTTAATGTACAGATCAAAACCCGAACTTGATGAACTTATCATTAAACATACTTCAAAAACTCCTGAATATGATTATGTTGATGACACTGGAATCCATCATACCTTGTGGGTTGTAAAAGATGAAAAAGAAATTAATGAAATCGTTAATGCTTTTAAATCTGTTGATGCGTTTTATATAGCCGATGGACACCATAGGGCTGCTGCCGCAGCTAGAGCTGCAGAAGAATTTGCAAAAGAAAATCCTAACCATACAGGTGAAGAAGAATACAACTTCTTTTTAGCCGTTTTATTCCCACATAATCAATTAAATATTTTAGATTATAATAGAGTAGTTAAAGATTTAAATGGGTTGACTGAAGAAGAATTTCTTAATAAAGTTTCTGAAAAATTCATAGTTGAGAAGGCTCCAAAATCTCCATATAAGCCAGAAAAGAAACATGAATTTGGAATGTATTTAAACAACAAATGGTACAAATTAACAGCAAAAGAAGGTACTTATAATGAAAATGATGTAGTATCTTCTCTTGATGTTGCAATATTACAAGAAAACTTATTAAATCCAGTTTTAGGTATTGAAAACCCAAGAACTAATAAAAGAATTGATTTTGTAGGTGGAATAAAAGGTATGGAGGAACTTCAAAAACTTGTTGATAGTGGTGAATTTAAAGTCGCCTTTTCTCTTTTCCCAACATCAATTGAGGATTTGCTTCAAGTAGCTGATGAAGGGAAAATTATGCCACCAAAATCAACCTGGTTTGAACCAAAATTAAAAAGTGGAATACTTGTACATTTAATCTAAAAAAAAAGGAGGGTTTAAACCCTCCTTTTAACTTTTTATACAAAAAAAGCCAATAGTCCAGAAATTCCAAATAAAATACCACTAACTATTAAAAGTCTTAAAGCAATCTTTGTACTTTTCTTTTCTTTTTCTTCCAACTTTTTTCGCATTGCTCTCATCCCAATTTCAAAAAAAATTAAAGAACCAGCCAAAGAAACAACAGCAGAGATAAAAAATAAATTAGACAGCAACTTCATATTATCCCTCCTTGATAGCCCTTAAATAAAAATAAGCTTTAAAAACTCCCGCAATAGTTTTTGCATCCGTTATTTTTCCATCGATACACTCTTTTAAAGCTAAATTAAGACCTTTAAATTCAAGTTCAATTATTTCATCTTCATCAGGTTCCATTTTACCATCTTCTAAACCTCTTGCAAGATAAAGGTGGATAACTTCATTTGAAAAACCGGGAGTCGTAAAAATATAGCCCATATAAATAAATTCATTTGCTCTAAATCCTGTTTCTTCTTTTAATTCTCTTTTTGCGCATTCTAGAGGATCTTCATTTGGAGAATCAAATTTTCCAGCAGGTATTTCCAGTAAATCTTGTCCCAAAGGATATCTAAATTGTCTTACAAAAACAATTTTATTATCATCTGTTACTGGAACAACAGCTACAGCTCCAGGATGTAAAACGTATTCACGTGTGCTAACTTTTCCATTTTGTAGAAGAACTTCATCCTTTTTAACATGAAGTAAGACACCCTTAAAAATATCTCTACTTGACAACTTCTTTTCTTCCATCATTTCCCCTCCAAATACTTATATGTATGATAATTTGACAAAGTTTATCTACAAATTAACAAATTCAATGTTGATTTTTAAATACTAAGTGATAAACTAACATTGGAAAATGCATAATCATAATACATGATTTATTATACTATATTGTTTGCAAAGAACGTTGAATTAGCTGTAATTGCTTTGTTGGGTGGATCGTTTTTAATTTTTAAATTTTCTAATGGTTATGAAGATGTTGCTAAAGAAATAGATTGGGATATGCTATTTTTCTTTGCTGGTTTATACATGCTTTCATATGCTCTGGAAGAAATAGGATTTACTGAAAAAATTGCTTCTATGTTCTCTCCAATCATTAGCCATCAAATTCTCATATTATTCATCTTTTATTTAATCTCGATTTTCACAGTACCCATACTTAATAATGTACCAACAGCACTAATATTAGCTCCAGTAATAAAGATACTAGTTGCTAAAGGAGTTTCGCCTTTACTCTGGTGGACATTCGCAATTGGTGCAAATTTTTCAACTAATCTCACACCACTTGGTGCAATTCAAAATATAGTTGCAGTAAATTTTTTAGAAAAGAATTTAGGAAGAAAATTTAGATTTTTTGAATATCTAAAATGGAAAATTCTACCTGTTTTAATTTCCTTGATTATTGGAGCATTTTATATCATTTTTCTTCTATTCTCATAAATTCCAATTTTTTCCAAATGAAACTTGACTTATAATTTTAAAAGTTGTACAATTAAATTGTACATTTTAATTAATGCTCATTTGATAAATTGATCTCGGGAGGTGAAAAGTATGACGTGGAAGGGTTGGGTAATTTTGATTTTATCAGTATGGTTAATTATTTCAGCATTCATTCCAGGAATTGTAACTTCTTCAACGGGTAATTTAACAAACTTTTTGGTAGTTGGTATTCTTATGCTTATTGTGTCTTTCCCAATGTTTAAAGCTTCTAAAGGTGTTGCTTCAGGTATTTTAATTTTCTCACTTTGGTTAATTATTTCAGCATTCATTTCAGGAATTACTGGTTCAAAAGGGGCAGCTATGACTAATGCTCTTGTTGTTGGTATTATTACATTAATTCTTTCATTTTTTGATAAAAAAGCATAAATAAACATAATTTAACAAAATCTCCCTGCATTAATGCAGGGAGATTTTTTATTTTCTTTCAAAATACTTTTTCACTAAATTTTCCAAATGAATATACGCTATGAGAAAAATTATTTGGAAAATCGGAAGAACTGCTGCTGGAACTGCAACCATTGGTCCAAAAGCAAGTGATGCAATTGCAACTGCTGTTCCATTATTTTTTCCTGTGCTTAAAAAAACAATTCCCATGTGTTCCTCATATGATAACCCTACTTTTTTATTTAAATATGTTTCTAACAAAAGAGCTATAGATAAATAAATTAATGTCACAACTCCCATGACTATTACTAAATGAATTTTTGTTAATAACATTTTTCCCTTTAAGAAAAATATAATAAAGACTACAAAAAGCATTGAAACAAGAGTTATAAAAGAAAACAAAGGCTTTAATTCTTTTAAAGCTTTCTCATCTTTTGCTTTTACTAATCCCCAACGTGTAATGACCCCTAAAATTATCGGTAAAATAACTACATAAAGTAAAGATCTCCAAATTTCTGCCATAGGAATCGGTATATTTACACCTCGTCCAATAAAGTGAAAATAAACGGGAGTTAAAATGGGAATTAATAAAAAATTAACTGCCTGAGCAATCGAAGCAATTTCAACGCTTCCTTTAACTATACCGGTATAACCAACACTCGAAGAACTAACTGGTATAAGCATTACAAGAATAAAACCTAAAAATAATTCATTGTCATGAATGAATAATTTTGCTAAAATCAAAGCAATTACTGGCGTCAGTATATAATTGTAAAAAACACTCATTAAAATTGCCTTAGGATCCTTCGCTATATTTTTCACTTTTAACCAATTAATATTAATCATCATCGGATAAATCATAAAAAATACAAATAAAATAACTAAACGTGTAAAACTAATTCTATGATTTAAAGAAAAATCTGAAAATTTTACGCCTAGAAACCATCCTGCCAGAACACTTACCATGGAATAGAAAATAAGATATTTTTTTAAATTAGCCGTAATTCTTACTAAGAAATTCATAATAGTACCTCCAATTAACCTAACAAAAATTTTAACAAATATTTTTTCTGAGTTTCTACTTTCATTTTGGTTGAAAAACGAGAATCAAACCCGGAAAAAGTGTCAAAAAAATAACAATAAATCTTGCAAAAACCGATGCTCCAAAAATGAGGTTTCTGCAACTGAAAAAAATTAAAATTAATCTAATCTACCCAATTAATTTTTTTGTGTAGATTATCATCATAACAAATCCAGGTACCAATAAAGTAAAAAGCAAGTTTATCCAGCTTGATTATAAAGAATTTCAGAGGCTAAAAAAGTAGGGGTGAAAAATTCCCCCTACACTTTTTATACCATTTGTACCATTGAAAATATTATTGTATCTTCTAATAAAATAAAACATACAAAATCATTATTCTTCACTTCCAACTGAATATTTTTCACCAATTTCTATGATTTTTTTTATTTTATCATCGCTTATGCTATAACGAATATATTTACCATCTCTTATTGCTTTGACAACTTTATATTGTTTTAAAATTTTCAACTGATGAGAACAAGTCGATTGGTTTAAACCAACAATTTCACAAATTTTCTTTACACATTTCTCGCCATCAAGAAGAGCATGTAAAACTTTTAATCTTGTAGGATCTGAAAAAATTGAAAAAAGTTCAGCCATATCTACATAATAATCATGAGATTCTCTAAATTTCATAATTTTACTTCCTTTTGTCAACTCAATACCTCCTTTAAGTAAAACAATTAAACACTTGCTAATATTTGCATATATTAATTGTACATCAACACTCATTTACTGTCAATAACAAAAGGCCCCAGAATTGGGGCCTTTTGTTAAAAATAGTTAAAATTTTACTTATTAAAATCAGATTCCGTTTCTTTACTTGATAAATTATCTTCACAGCCAATAATTGGAGCAATAATTTCAAAAGATTTCTTTACAACGTTATTCTTTGCTACAAGTTTTTTCATTATGGAAACATCAGGGAAAGTAATTGCATTTGTGGGACAAAGATTTGCACAAGTTTGACAACCTACTAAACAATTATATTTATATTTAACAACTGGTTTATAAAGTTGTTTATCAAAATCAAAAACTCTCCTTCCACACGTAACAAAGCATAAACCACAGCCAGCACATTTATCATGATCAATGGTAGGGTACCACTCTATTTCTTTTCTATCAACTCCCCACCATGAAACTACAGATAAATCTTTTACTTCCCTTTTCAATGCATCTTTTCCAATAATTGGAAAATCTTTTGGCTCAGACATACGTTCACCTCCTATTATGTGATTTTTTTCTTGAATATATTATAATATCAATATATTTCGTTTTCATTATTTTTCAATTAATTTTCTTAAAACTAAAAAAATAGCGGGCAAAAGCCCGCTTCTTGGCGGAGGCGGTGGGACTCGAACCCACAAGGGCATTACTGCCCACCGGTTTTCGAGACCGGCCCCTTAGCCAGTTCGGTGCACGCCTCCTCAAATTTTATATTAACATAAATAATTATAAAATTCAATAAATTCGAATATATTAAAGTTTTTGATATAATTAAAATGCCCACCCCCATATAGGGGGGTTATAAAAAAATTAAAAATGGAGGAGTATTATGGACCGTAGTAAAAGTTTACAACTTTTGAAAAACGCAAAAGGACAGGTCGAAGCAGTAATCAAAATGGTAGAGAATGACAGATACTGTATTGATATTTCAAAGCAAATTTTAGCTTCTATTTCTCTTTTAAAAAAAGCAAATGTAGAAATACTAAATTCCCATCTTGAACATTGTATTAAACAAGCAGCTTTATCAAAAGATCCAGAAGAAATAAATATTAAAATTAAAGAATTAGAAGAAGTATTAGAATATCTGAGCAAAATTGTATAAAAAAGGAGAGAAGTAATGTCTGAAGACAAAAAAACTTTTACCATCACAGGAATGACTTGTGCAAATTGTGCAAGAACTATTGAAAAAGCTTTGCTTAAATCTGAAGATATTAAATTTGCTGGAGTTAATCTTACCACGAACACTGGTTCTGTTGTTGGCAAAAATATTGATATCGAAAAGATTAAAAAATAGTTGAAAGTGTTAGATATGGAATTTCTAAAGAAACATAGGAACAAATTGAAGAAAAAAGGTTTAGCAGAATCAAAAATAACCTTATTATCTCTCTTACATTCACAATTTCACTATTAATTTTAATGATTATTAATATGTTTTTCTCAAAAGTTCTATTTTTCACATTTTTTGAGGTTTTTTTGACGCAATTGTAACATTTTATGCAGGAAGAGACACAATAAAAGGAGCATGGATCGCCCTAACACACAAACATACAAATATGGATACTTTAATCTTTTTTGGTGCAATTACAGCTTGGTTAACTTCTGTTTTGTCTTTATTAGGTCTGGAAATTTTTTCTTTTGGAGCTATTGGAACTATGATTATTTCTTTCCATCTACTTGGAAGATTCATTGAGAGTAGGACAAGTAAAGAAATTAATTAAAAACCTGTTTAGGCTCCAATCGAAAGAAGCAAGGGTATTGTTAGATAAAGAAGAATTTTTATTCCCATTGAAATTGTAAAAGAAGGAATGATAGTATTAGTCAAACCCGGTGAAAGAATACCAGTCGATGGAAAAATAATAGAAGATTCTTCAAAAATTGATGAAGCTATGATCAATGGTAAAACCATGTTTGTTGAAAAAACAGTTGGTGTGGATAAATGCAAAATATGTTGAAGTAGTAGAAAACATTTTGTTGGCAAATACTTTGGAAGGCCTAATAGGCTTAATTAACGAAAGTTGAACCTTGTATCAAGCGTAAATCTATGATTTAAAGGTGAACAAAAATATAATATTGAAAGAAATAATGGAAAAAGACGAAAGATAGCTTGATAAAATTTCAAAGTTGTATTTAAAATTTGATGTTCAAAGATTAAACATTAAAGACATCTGTTTAGAAAGTGACTGATATTCAAGGAATTCAAAATAAATTGAAAATTATTGAATACCAGACTATATAAAGTAAATTACATTTGAAAATGGTGGTGAAATTATGTATAACTACTTACTTAAAATTCCAAACATTTCTTACCAACACTGCGTTATGAGAATCAAAAAAACCCTAGAAAAGATTGGAGAAAAAGATTTTGAAATAAGTCTTGAAGAAAAAATAGTAAAAATATCCACAAAAAGTTTAGAGGGTGTTAAAGAAAAACTTTCAGAAATAGACCACCCTGTTTCTGAAGCAAAAAAGTTGTGATTCCACAAAAAAGGCTAAATTAGCCTCTTTTTTCGTAACTTATGTTACGGAATTTAAATTGAAACAGTTGTAAAATTCAATTAGGTTAAACTAATTAGAGGAGGCGTTTATTTTGAGTGAAGTATTTAATAAACGGGAGTATTTAAAAAACTTAATTAAAAGAACTAAAAACGAAGATAATGATGAATTAAAAAAAGAAATTCAAAAAATTATTTCAGAAATTTCTCCGATAGAAATCGCACTCATAGAACAAGAATTAATGAATGAAGAGGGAATTACCGTAGATGAAGTTAGAAAAGTCTGCAATATACACATTGATGTTTTAAAAGATAAGACAAAAGGCCCAGGACTTGACGTACCTAAATGGCATCCAATTCATGTTCTTGTGAAAGAGCATGAGTTTCTACAAGATTCTGTTGTAAATTTTAAATTGCTGTCTGATAAAATTAATGAAAAGAAGAACTTTTCTGAGGCATTACCTTTAATAATTAAAATTCAAGAATATATTGATAATTTCGATAAAATCGAATTATATTTCCAAAAAGAAGAAAATGTACTATTTCCAGTACTAGAAAAACATGGTATTGAAAAACCACCAATGGTAATGTGGAAAGAACATGATATTTTCAGGGAATTGAGGAAAAACTTGAAAGAACTCAAAAATAAGAGAGATGAAAATTTTGAAACTTTTAAAGAAAAACTCTGGAAAATTAGCACCGGAATGGTAGATCTTATTTTAAACCATATTCACAAAGAACATTTTGTTCTTTTCCCTTCTGCTTTGCAAGCCATAGATGAGGATGAATGGAAAGTAATAAGAGATGAATTTGACAAAATCGGGTATTGTTGTTATAATCCAGCACCATATCCTGAATCAATTGAAGAAAATGAAGATGATGATATTAGCATCGAGAAAATAAATAACCTTATTAAAAAATATCTTGAAAGATCTAATTCTAATGAAATAAAATTTCCAAGTGGTATTCTCACTCAAAAACAAATTCTAGCAATATTAAATACTTTACCTATCGATATAACATTTGTTGATGAAAACGACGAAGTAAAATATTTTAATGAAACTAAAGATAGGATTTTTGTTAGAAGCAGAACAATTGTTGGTCGAAAAGTACAAAATTGCCATCCTGAAAAAAGTATAGAAATTGTAAATAAAATTCTTAAAGATTTTAAATCTGGTAAGAGAAATAAAGCAGACTTTTGGTTAAAACTTGGGGAAAAATATGTATTAATCCAATATTTTGCAGTAAGAGATGAAAAAGGAAAATATCTTGGAACTTTAGAAGTAACACAAGATATTGCACCATTACAAAAAATTTCTGGAGAAAAAAGAATATACGATGATTAATTATATTAATTCAAAAAGAGGTATCATATCAAAAATTCGGAGCCATGTTCTCTTTTATTTTTCACCCTATCGAAGGTAAATATTAGAAGCTTTAAATTCTTTCGTTTTTACTACTATATTTTTTTGCTTTCAAAGTTGTATTACCTTTTTTTATAATTTCAATGGCTTCTTTTTTCAATGCCAGCGTTTTTTCAAAAATCATATGAATCATAACCATCTGTGAAACCACAGGAGAAATTTTAGGTAAACCGCTTTCAAGGCCTGCCGGAGGAATGTATAGAGTAGTATCAACAACTTCGGTGATCCTGGAATCATATCCCCCAGTTATTGCTACAGCAAATGCTTTTGAATCTCTGGCCACTTTCATAGATTTAACTGTATCTCTTATATTTCCACTAGAAGAAATTCCAAAGACAACAGTATTTTTATCCATACCAACAGCACTTATAACTTGCATGTGAGGATCTGTATAATAATTTGCAAAAAAACCTGCTCGAGTAAAAAGAAAAGCACCATATTCGGCTACTATTCCACTCGAGCCAACCCCAAAAAAGAAAACTTTACTTGAATTAATTATCTTTTTTGCAATTTTTTCTATTTCTTCTTCATTAATAAGTTTAGATAAATTAGTTAAAGACTCAATTACCTCTGAAATAATCACATTGGTTTTAATAAACGCATGAGGTACTGAAGAAAGTTCTTTAGCAAGCTCTATTTTCAAAGCTTGGAATCCTCTATATCCCAGTTTTCTACTAAGTCTTGAAATTGTGGCCTCTCCAACTTTAGCAAGTTCAGCAAGTTCGCTTATAGAATGATGAATCACATCATCAGGATATTTGATAATATATTTTGCTATCTTTTTTTCAGCAGGTTTTAATTGGTCATATATAGCTTTTAATTTTTCAATAATCCCTAATTTAACTTCCTCCATAAATCTATTAATTCACCTTTCCTTTCAAAAAATTTTCCTAATAATTTTTCAATTTCTTTTTCTGCTTCTTCCATAGTCATATCTTCAGTTTTAATTACAAAATCGGCTGTTTTTCCAAAATATATTGGTACTAGAACTCCAATTAATTCGTCTTTGTATTCTTTGTACTTTTTTGAAAGTTCAAAAATTACAGAAATCCACAAATCTTCATTTACTCTTCCATCTAGGTTTGCTACTTTTATTAGTTTTTCGGAAAGGTCATTTGAAAAAATTTTCAATACACTTTCTTGCTTTTCTATTATACCATTTTTACATTTTTTCAGAAGATTTTCAATATCAACTGTAATTGCTTCGGGAGTAATTTGAAGAATTTCACCAAAGATTGGAGCATCAACAATTTTCATAACATTCATCCATTTATCTTTATAAAAATCCATCAAATTAAACAATGTTCCCACAACTTCTCGAAACATATTCCCTAAATGTTTTCCAGGATCTTTTACATCATGTATTTTTGCTCCTAAAGATGCCTGATATACAGGAAAAAAAGACTCATTAATGGCTGTTGTTGTCATCCAAATATCTATACCAAATTTTGAAATATCTGAATCCCATATTTCTAAAGGCTTTTTAACATAAATATCTATCATTTCTCGTCCCACACCGAAATCTCCGCCAATTGGTTGTCTTATCTTTTGACCATATAGAATAGTAGTAAGAGGATAGCAAATGGAGTTTGTAATTGTTCCATCGTATTTATGACGTATATAATAAGGAGCTACATATGACGTTTTACCATCCAAGATAGGTTTCAACAATCTTTCAATCCAAAAAGGTTCCACACTTCTTAAATCAGAATCTAAAAAAACTACTGCTTTAGCATTAACTAAGTGTGCTATTTCAAAAATACTTCTCATAGCAGTCCCTTTACCTGATATGCCATTATATACAAAGGTATAAAGATCTGAAAAAGTTTGACTACTTAGAAAAACTTCTCGAGTATTATCACTTGAGCCTCCATCCGAGTTTATAATACAAGATTTTAATGAAGAGAAATATTTTTGTAAACCTTTATCGGCAATTTCAGCAACGTAACGTATAGTATCTGCATTGTTATAACTAGGAATTCCAACTATTAAATCGTACGGTCCATTGGATACAATTTTTTCCAAAAATTCTTCCGGGACAGTATATGCTTTTAAATCTTGCTTTATCATTTAAAATCACCTCCAATTAAAATCACATAAAAACTTTTTCCATAAAAACTTTTTAGAAGAAAAATATTTCCACATTATATATTATCATACAAAAACAGCAAGTTCCAACACAAAAGGCCTTCCAATAGCTTCAAATAAAGATAAATAATCAAAAAAAACTATTTATAACTCTATGTTTTGAATAATTTAGAACTTTACAATAATAACCCGGTCAAAAATCATAGGATTTTGAATTTTAATTTCTACCAAATTTGTCCGAATTGTAACATTAAGTTCAGACTAATTGAAATTTGATAGTGTATAATTAAATCGTGCCTTTAAAATTAAAAACAATAATAAAAAATTTCTATGGAGGTGTATATTATGGCACTTTTATCGGCAAAAGACAGGGAATATTTGACGGACTTATTCTCGAAGGAAATGGAAAACAAAGTAAAATTAATTTATTTTGGAGATTCAAAAGAAAACTGTGAGTATTGTGAGCTTGAAGAGCAAATTTTGGATGAACTTCAAGAACTTTCTGACAAAATCATTGTAGAAAGGTATAACGTAAACGATCATAAAGATTTAGCGGAAAAATATGAAGTTGAAATGGTACCAGCTCTTATTCTTACACTTGAAGACGGAGAAGACAAAGGTGTAAGATTTTACGGATTGCCATCTGGCCATGAATTTGGTACTTTAGTTCAGGATATAACTACTTTTGGGAAGGGTGCAAAACCTGATCTTTCACCAAATACTATAGAAAAGCTTAAAGAAATTGATACACCAGTAAGAATAAGTGTTTTTGTAACACCAACTTGTCCATACTGCCCACGTGCAGTTTTGACAGCTCACAATTTTGCACTCATTAATCCACTTATTAAAGCTGAAATGATTGAAGCCAATGAATTCTTTGAATTAAGTAACGAATTTGGAGTTTCTTCCGTTCCACACATTGTAATAAACAGAAACCCAAATACATTCTTTATTGGTGCTTATCCAGAAGCACAGTATCTTGAGGAAGTTTTAAAAGCAATAAAATAAGGAGGTGAACTAATATGGTTCACTTTGACTTGGGCAACATATCATCTGGTCCAAAGGATTACTATGACATTTTAATAGTTGGTGGAGGTCCAGCGGGCCTTACCGCAGCAATTTATGCCGGTCGTGCAGGGCTAACGGCTGCAGTATTTGAAAAAGCTCTTGAAGGTGGTGCTGTTACGCAAACACACATTGTTGAAAACTGGCCAGGATTTACTCGAATTGAAGGTAGTGAATTAGGAGAAAAATTTGCAGAACATGCAAGAAGCTTTGGAGCAGAATTAGTAACTGCTGAGGTAACCAAGATAACATATGATAATGAATATAAATATGTTCATTTAGATAATGGAAAAGTTGTAAAAGGGAAAGTTTTAGTTTACGCAACAGGTGCTGTTCCAAGACAACTTAATGTCCCTGGAGAAAAAGAATTTAGAGGTAAAGGTGTAACATATTGTGCTGCTTGTGATGGATACCTCTTCTCCGGAAAAGATGTTGTAGTAGTTGGTGGAGGAGATAGCGCTTGTGACGAAGCACATTTTCTTGCTAAAATGGTTAAGAGCATTACAATAGTACAAAATTTACCTTATTTAACAGCTGCAAAAGTTTTACAGGACAGGCTCTTTTCTAACAAAAATGTCAAGGTTGTCTACAATTCTCTTGTAAAAGAAATAAGGGGTAAAGATAAAGTTGAAGAAGTCGTAGTTGTAAATAATGAAACCGGTGAAGAAACAGTAATAAAAGCTGAAGGAGTATTTATTTACGTAGGTCTTGTTCCTAAAAGCGATTTGTTAAAAGACATCGTAGAAGTTGATAAATTCGGCTATATAAAAACCAATGAAAACATGGAAACAAATATACCCGGAATTTATGCTATTGGAGATGTGCGAGTTAAAAACTTGAGACAAATTGTTACTGCTGCCGCAGATGGCGCAATTGCTGTTGAACATGCTGCAAAAAAATATTTCTAAGGGGGTGGCGTAATGCAACATTTAAAAATAACAATTTACACTACTCCAACATGTCCATATTGTAAAAAAGCAAAAACCTATTTTAAACAATTGGGATTAAAATTTAAAGAATACGATGTTTCTAAAGATCAAAAAGCTGCCGAAAAAATGTACAAAAAATCAGGTCAACTTGGAGTTCCTGTGATCGAAATAGGTAATCAGGTGGTTATAGGATTTGATAAAGCTAAAATTGATAGAATACTAGGAATAAACTAAAGGCAGGAAACTCCTGCCTTTAGTCTTTAAAGGAGGATTACACGATGGAATTTTTTAAAAGATGGAAAATAAGTTGTCCAATTTTGAGATATTTTAAAAAACTTAGAATGAAAAAATTTAAAGTTAGAAAGAAGGTATAAGCATGAAAAAAGCTATACTTGTTTTATTACTTACACTATCCATTTTTTCTTTTTCTTACCAGTATACATTTTATGATTTAGGAACAGCTCATAAAATTTCTTTGATAGAAAACAAACCACTTATTATTTATTTTTCATCTCCTACATGTACATATTGCAAAAAATTTGAAGAAGAAGTTTTAACAAATAAAAGTTTTCAAAACATCCTAAGGGCTTCATATATTTTTGCCAAAATAAATCCAAACACAAAAACTACAATTTTTATGGGAGAACAATTTACAAATAATGATTTGTTCGGTGCATTTGGTGTCCGAGGGACTCCAACATTTGTTTTTTGGTATAAAGATAAAGGAATCACATCGATTCCAGGTTATATGCCTTTAAATGACTTTAAAAAAGCACTTATGTATATACTCAGATTCATTTATGAAAATTACCAAGAAAGTTTCGAAATATATTCAACAAAAGAAGATTTTTATCTTGGACCTTCTGAGATAATTATAGTTTCCGAGGAAGATTTTAATTTTGTCGCAGATAATGATAAAAACGTAGAATATGTTGAAAAAGTCAATAAAGCTGAAGATGTTGATACATACAAAACTTTTTTAACAAATTCTACCGTAACAGCTGAACATCTGAAAAATTTAGGAGCATTAAGAATACTTGTTCTGGAGGAAAAATAAATGTTGTCGTTCTACAAAGATGTAAGTATATGGGTAGCCCTTGGACACGGAATACTCGCGTTTTTTAGTCCATGCGTTTTACCATTGATTCCTGCATTTCTAGGAATACTTTTTACTGCAAAAAATAAATTTAATAAAATTTTGGGATTTTTCATTGGTTTTTCATTTTTATTTTCCGTTATAGGCGTTTTTTCTGGACAGGTAGGAAGCTTCTTTTCAAAATATGGAACAATTATTAACTACATTTTAGGTTCTCTTATAATATTAATGGCATTTTTTTATATATCAGGGAAACAAATTGTAAAAGAAAATAAAGTAAATGTTTGGAAATTTAAAGGAGGAGGTTTTTTAACGGGGATTCTTTTAGGTGGAGCCGTTGGACTTGTTTGGATACCGTGTAGTAGCCCAATATTAGGTTCAATTTTAACAATAGCAGCTAGTTCAAATGCCTTAAAAGGTGGATTACTGTTGTTTGTATATTCTTTAGGTATTTCAATTCCATTTTTAACCATTGGAGCTCCTGTTTCAAAACTCATTTCTTACAGTTTTGGAAAACCTAAATGGGAATTATTTCTTAGAATTTTAGGTGGTATATTTTTAATAATTCTTGGATTTTTGATAATTTCAGGAAAAATGATTACATGATATAATATTATTGTTATAAATATTGAAGGAGGGGCAACATGGCAAAAGCAGAAATGAATTGGTATAGTGGTATGTTGTTTTTTTCTAAAACAACTTCTGGTCACGATCTTATACTCGATGCTTCCGAAAATGTTGGCGGAAAGGACGCTGGTTCTAGACCAAAAGAACTCATCTTATTTTCATTAATGGGTTGTACAGGTATGGATGTAGTATCACTTTTAAGAAAAATGAGAGTTATTGATAACTTAGAATTGCTTAAATTAGAAGTTGAATATGAAAACGCTCAAGAACACCCAAAAGTTTTTACAAAAATTCACTTGAAATATATATTTAAATTTAACAGTGAACCACCAAAAGATAAAGTTGAAAAAGCAGTTAATCTTTCCCAGGAAAGATATTGTGCAGTTTCAGCTATGCTTAGGCAAGTAGTTCCAGATTTCAAATATGAAATTGTGTACATATAACATGGCTGATTATCCCATTCAATATAACAATCCTGGACCAGAAATTAAATTAAAAACCAAAAATGGATACCCTAGATTAGGTGCAACCCCGGACGACACCGGGGTAAATTTTGCTTTATTCTCGCGTCATGCTGAAAAAGTTGTTCTAGAATTGTATCAGAAACATACAGATTCAAAGCCTTCACATAGATTTGAATTGCATCCTGTTAGAAATAGAACAGGAGATATCTGGCATATATATGTTTATGGTGTAGGTCACGGTCAATATTATGGATGGAAAGTGTATGGGTCATATGAACCGGAAAAAGGAAAAAGATTTAATCATCACAAACTACTTTTAGATCCATATGCCAAAGCAATTTCCAGTTATTTTGATTGGGAATCTGATTCGGTATATGGTTATGATAAAAAATCTCCTTTAAAAGATTTATCATTTTCTTTAAAAGATTCTTCTGTAAATCCTGCTAAATCAATTGTCATTGATTATTCTAAATATGACTGGGATGATGATGTACACTTACATATTCCTTGGGAAAATACTATAATTTATGAAATGCACGTCAGACTTTTTACAATGAGTCCTACCTCAAAGGTAAAATATCCAGGTACATATCTAGGTGTTTTAGAAAAATTAGATCATTTAAAAGAATTAGGCATTACAACAATAGAATTAATGCCAATTTTTGAATTTAATGTCAACGCAAACGATAAAATAAATCCTTTAACCGGTGAAAAACTTAAGGATGTTTGGGGATATAATCCTCTTGGTTTTTTTGCAGTTACTGGTAATTATTCTATTGGTCTTAAACTCGGTGAGCAGGTATTCCTTTTCAAAGATTTTGTAAAAATGCTACATAAAAATGGCTTTGAAGTAATTTTAGATGTTGTATACAATCATACAGGAGAAGGAAATGAACTTGGACCAACTATTTCATTTAGAGGTATAGACAATGAAATATATTATATGCTTGATCCAAATAATAAAAGATATTATCTAAACTATACAGGCTGTGGAAATACTTTAAATTGTAATCATCCTGTTGTGAAAGAAATGATAATTGACAGTTTGAGATATTGGGCTACTGAAATGCATGTTGATGGTTTTAGATTTGATCTTGCTGCTGTTCTTGGAAGAACTCCAGATGGTAAATGGCTTGGTGATCTATCCCTATTAAAAGATATCTCAGAAGATCCAATTCTACATGATTTAAAATTAATTGCTGAAGGATGGGATGCCGCAGGCGGCTATTTTTTGGGACAATTTCCAGAAGGTTGGGCAGAATGGAATGGACAGTACAGAGATACAGTTAGAAAATTTGTACGCGGTGATGAAGGAGTTATAGTTGAACTTGCCAAAAGAATAACTGGAAGTCCAGATTTGTATGCAAAAAAACTTCCACATGCCAGTATTAATTTTATTACCTGTCATGATGGGTTTACTCTTAGAGATCTTGTGAGCTATAACCAGAAACACAACGAAGAAAATGGTGAAAATAACAACGATGGAGTAAATGAAAATTTTAGTTTTAATCACGGAGTTGAAGGTGAAACAGATGATCCAGAAATAAATAAAATTAGAAAACAACAAGTTAAAAATTTTATAACAATCCTTATGATTTCACATGGTACTCCAATGATTTTAATGGGTGATGAAATGTATAGAACCCAATATGGAAATAATAATGCATATTGCCACGATAATGAAAAAACCTGGTTAGATTGGACATTAAAAGAAAAACACAGTGACATATTTAGATTTTTCAAAAAAATGATTGAATTTAGAAAATCTCATCATGCTTTAAGAAGAAAACACTTTTTTACAGGAAAAGATTTAACGGGTGATGGTATAGCCGATATAAGCTGGCACGGTGTAAAACCTTTCCAGCCAGATTGGGGATTTCATTCCCACTCTATTGCCTTTATGATTAGCGGAACAGATTTTTTATGCGAAAACATAGAACCAGATAATGATATTTTTGTGATTTTAAATCAATGGAAAGAGCCTCTAGATTTCACACTTCCTGTTTTATATGGTAAAACCTGGTTTAGAGTTGTAGATACATCAAAAGATACTCCTATGGATTTTCTAGATGAACCCGAACAAATTGGATTTACCTATACTGCAGCTCCAAGAAGTTCGGTAATATTAATAAGTAAAGAAACTAATTAATTTTTACCATTTTATTTCTCTGCCTTTATAATCGTAAAACTTACCTGTTTCATTAACCTTCTCTGATAAATCAATTATTCCTTTAGCTGATTCTTCCGGTGTTAAAGGTGCTTCGCT
>Ga0190330_1000017_pt1 | contig 41208 bp, 34 predicted proteins | sample 48720434_MG_FD_161654 | JGI IMG/M metagenome (GOLD analysis project Ga0190330, IMG submission 161654) | Hydrothermal vent sediment bacterial communities from Southern Trench, Guaymas Basin, Mexico - 4872-04-3-4_MG | ecosystem: Environmental > Aquatic > Marine > Hydrothermal vents > Sediment ...
CAAGATCCACACCTCCGCTTTCCCGTTTTTTATATCAATAAATCTATCTTTTGCGACATCCTTCATTTGCCAATCATTAAGTCTTACAATAATTCCAACTTGTTCGAGATCCATGTCAAGAACTACTTTTGCAACTACACCAAAATCATCTTTTTCAGTAAATTGATATGCTTTTCCTTCCATAGCAACTGGTTTCATTGGCCAGATCCATAGGTTCCAACCAGCATAATTATTATCAAAGCGATGGTAGTGCACTATAATGGTTGTTTCTGCAAAAACTATAAAAGAAAGTAAAATTAGTAAAATAGCGAGAAATTTTTTCATACAAAAACCTCCTTAATTCATTAATCTACATTAACTTTCAATAAAACAAAATCTCCTGGATTTAAATTTAATTTAATTGTATTAGATGGTGATATAATTGGTATTTCTCCTTCTTTTTTCCAAACCTTTGCTGTTAAAATGTTTATTTTTTTTCCTACTGTTTTGTCAATGTACACCTCAAACTCTCTTTTCCAAGATAAGTCAAGATTAGCTATTATCAAAATTCCCTTTTCATCAAACCAATATGAATAATTTGCCAAAAAACCGTCTTGATAATTAAAAAATACGTATTTAAAATCTCCATTAAAAATAAAATCTTTATATTTTTCTCTTTCAGCCATTAAGTTTTTAAGGAATAAATATAATTCATTGTCATAAGAATTCCAATGGAGAACATAATGATCAAAAAAGGCTAATTTTGCATAGAACTCATCATCAGGGGGTAGAATCGTTTTTCCCCAAACGCTATTATCCAAACCAAGATTCATTGGTTGAAGTTCACCTATTTCTTGACCTGAATTTATATAGGGTATACCATTTGGTAAAAAGTACAGTAAAAATGGTACAAGGAATTTAAGTTTATCGCCAAATTCTCTAGCCTTAATTCTTGGTGTATCAGGTGTTTCAGCAGATGCCAAGAATGGTAGTTTCATATTTAACGCAGTTTCTTCAACTAATTTATAAAACTTTTCTCTTCTTGCGACAGAATACCATGAGTTACCTAAAATCACATGATATCCATCATTTTTAGCTTTTTCATCATTGTTCATTTCAAGTTCTTCGGCAATAAAAACAAAGGATGGATCATTTTCTTTTGCTCTTTTAATGATCATTTCTTGCAGTTTTGAAGGGAGAGCATGTCCCATATCTATTCTTGCTCCATCAATTCCAAATTTTTTCTGATATGAAGGAATAATGTTTGATAAGTAATTCCATAATTCTAAATTGGGTTTTGAACCAGGAAATTTGCTGGCTTTAATAACATCAAATAATACATAAGGTTTTTGAGATTCAGATACAAAATTTTTTGCAGCAATAGGATTATCAAGATAAAGCCTTAAGAAAGTGACATCATCCCATGTTGGTTGTGTATCATTTACCCAGTCAGAAAAACCTGGTGGTGTAACAATTCCAAATTCTCGAATAATATTTACTAGAATATTGCCATCCATTTTTTTAACTTTTTCCCATTTTTGAGGATTTATTTTATCAGGTGAGTCAGCAAATTTTTCCAAATGTTTCCTAACTTCGGAATTTCTATAAATTATTTCCAAATCTTTTTCCTCAGGAATTTTAAAAGGTAGTTCTTCAATTTTTGGGGGTTTATAAGTAGCCAAATCATCAATTTTTATCCAATAAAACCAGTCAGGATGATCTTTGATGATATCTGAGTCTCTTGAAGCAGTTCTGGGAATGAAATCCAAGACTACTCTTATTCCCAAAATATGGGCGGCTTCAACTAATGCTTTAAATTCATCTTCCACATTGAATTCATCTAAAAGTGGATCATGATAGCTTTCATCAAGCATTAAAGGATTTTTGACGGCGTAAGGTGATCCAATACTCCCTTTTTTAAATAAATTACTTGATTTACTTACTGGGAGCATATATAAGACGTTTATATTAAAATGTTTTAAATATAAAAGCAAAGGAATCATTTTTAAAAATGTCCCCGATTCCTTAAATCCCAAGATATCTATTTCTTCAAAAGTTCCAAACCCTTTATGATTAAATGCAGTTGTCGTTCTAGGAAGAGAACCATATATGATTGATTTTTTAATCCATTCTGGATTGTTTTCTCCATTTAGTATTCCAATGGACTTATTGTAATCTTTGTTTTCCGATTTTTCTAAAATATAGGAAATACTTTTAGAGAAAAATTCGTAAGGATCAACAAATATTTTCCCTTCTTTTTCTTCAACAATATCCCTATAAATTTGTTTGTGGCTTTCAACCCACAGTTTAGGAATTACATAATTTCGATGCCCCGTAATTTTTGATTTAAGGTAATTTTCAATTTCATTTAAAATCATTTAAACACCTCCATAGAAACGGTTCCAAAGGTTTAAAAAGATTATATCACATAACACAGTATTTAGAAACAGAATTCTTTGAATTTACGTAAAATTAAATCATAATATCTTTCTTTTCGAAAATTTTTTCGGATATAAATGTAATCATCAAGCCCAAAAGGATAATAATGAAGGAGTTTAATATATATACTTTGTCATATTTAACTGTATCTCCGAGAGAAATGAACTTAAAAATAGTTAAGTTTCTAATCCATTCAATAGAACTTACAGCACTTCCAAGCATATCAGCGGTAAACATTAACAAGAATATACCCATCGTTGTGGAAATAGTAATAAAATTCTTTTGAAAGATTACTGAAAATAATATGGTAAGACTTCCAAAGAATATTTCAATTACAAATAAATAGAGAGAAAAACCTGCAAGAATATATGGATTATATTCATAATGTACGTATATTTTAAATAAGTACAATACGCTTAAACAAAAAAGTGCAGCAAAAATAGTATAGTAGATAAAAAGGGCTAGGAATTTTTTGAAAAATATTTTTTTCCTGTTTAAAGGTTTTGTTAGCAGATATTCAATTGTTTTAGTTTCAAATTCTGAAACAAAAATATTTGAGGCAAGTATAACAGCAAAAATTCCAGCAAAGATTTCTGCTGCAAACATTACTTTTGCACTGAAGAAACCTTCCGGAGTGATGAATTTTTCGGAAATATTAAAAATCTTCAGCATAAATTTTGGTAGTGAATTTATAAATTCTTTAAGTGAATCTGCATCCTGCATAATTCCATCAACAAAGGGAGCAATCATGCTGGAAAAAAACAGTAAAACTGCAAACCAGATTAAAAAACTTTTTATGTTATGTTTTAATTCCTTTCGAAAAAGCATGAAACACCTCCTATATTTTAATATCCTGTTTTTGAAAAACATATAAAGAAAAAACTATAAAGATTAAAGAAATTAGTAAAATCACAATAGAATTTATATAGTAAACTTTAGAATTTTTAATTGTTTCAATAATAGGCATGTAATGGAAAATACTAATTTTTCTTAGAAATTCCGTGTTTTTAACCCCTTCGGTAACAGTTGAAGCAAAATACATAAAAAATAAAATTCCTAAAAGCAAGGAGTTGGTGAGTTTACGACTTTTAATATATAAAGATATCAATATTCCAAGGAAAGCAAAAAACACTTCAGTTACAAAAAGATATAAACTAAAAGCAAAAAGTATTTTATTACTGTACTGACCACTTACAAATAACTTGAAAAATAAAAGTTCGCTAAACAGGAAAATTCCAAAAAGAATTAAAAGATCAAAAACTATTGCAAAGAGTTTATGGATAAAAATTCTTTTTCTTGAAAAAGGTTTTGTAAGTAGATATTCAATAGTTTTGTTGTCAAATTCACTTGCATATAATTTGCTGGCAAGTAAAGAACCAAAAATACCAAAAAAGATATACATAAAAGTCATCCCTTCAGACCCGAAAAGTCCTTCAGGTCTGGACATTATTGAAATATCCATATTAAATGCTTTTAAAAAAGTGTCCGGCATTTTTTCCAAGAAAGTTGTAAAAGGAGAATTTTGTTTAGTTATAAAATCGGTAATAGATGCAAACATTAGATTGAATAAAATTATAACTAAAACCCAAATAAAAAGATTTTTGAAAGTATATTTTATTTCTTTTTTTAAAAGTGTCATATTTTCACCTCTATTTGTATAATTCAAGAAAAATATCTTCAAGTGCGGGATTTTTAATTTCTATATCATAAAAATCAGTTGTTATTAAATCGCTTAAAAAGTTTTTCAATCTATTTGATTTAATTTCAAAAACATATACATTGTCTTTTTTAGTATAAGTATATTTTTCAAGGCTGTCTGTAAATTTGAGATTATATACATATATAAGTTTTTTAGATAAATCTTTCAAACTTTCAATTGTTCCAGTTTTTACAATAACTCCTTCTTTTATCATTGCGAAAGAGTCGCATATTTTTTCGACTTCTGATAAAACGTGGGAGGAAAACAAAATTACAGATCCGTTTTCTTTGTGTTTTTTAATCAGATCATAAAATGTTTGTTGAACCAATGGATCAAGGCCATTTGTTGGTTCATCTAAAATTAAATATTTTGGTTTATGCACGAGAGCTTGTAAAATAGCAACTTTCTTTTTATTTCCAAGAGACAAAGCTTTAAATTTTTTATTTAACTCAATTCCAAGAATTTCAATTAATTCTTTTTCATATTTTTTATCAATGTTTTTATAAAAAGATCTATTAAACTCTAGAAATTCCTTTACCTTCATGTCTCCATAAAAATTTACCTCGCCAGGAATATAACCGATTTTTTCTTTAATTTTATCTATTTCAAATGGCATTTTAAAATTTGAAATTAATGCATTACCATCGTTGGGTTTTAAAAAACCTGTTAAAATTCTGATTGTTGTTGTTTTACCGGCGCCATTTGGGCCTATAAGTCCTAGAATTTCACCCTCCTTTATTTCAAAATTTACATTTTCAATTCCCCTGTTTTTTCCATAATATTTTTTTAAATTTTTTACTTTTATCATCTTTATTTCCTCCCATTCTCTTTCCAAGTTTTTCAAACTGATTATAACATAATTGGTTATATGAACGGAGATATTGTAAATAAAGTTTGATTTTCGATTTTATTATTACTGAAATGTTAAAAATTCAAAAGAGTGATATAATTTATTTTGAAATAAGCAGAAATAAAGGAGGGGATTTTGTTGTTTGGTGATATATTAATGCATATTACGGTAGTTCTAGTTGCATTGTTTGCTCACCCAAAGTTAACATATGAGTTTAGCGTCCCAAAGTATGCCATACTTACTTTGGCTATTTCAATTCTTTTTACAGTTTTACTTTTTAAATGGTTAAAAGAAAAGAAAATACGGTTCTATATATCCAGTGCGCATATTTTATGGTTTTTATTTGCTATTGTTTCGATAATTTCAAGTTTTAATGTTCTAAGGGATAACCCCTTTTATTTTAGACAATCTTTTGATATTGCTTTGTATGTTTTATTTAATGTGCTTTTAGCAATTTATTTCAGCACCGTTTATAAAGATAAGAAAAAAATTAATACTTTGTTGTTTACTTTTTTAATCACTTCGTTAGTTATTTCCATTGATGCCCTTTTAAACTTTTATTTAGGAATTGATTTGTTTTTGGGAAATGTCGGAGAACCTTTTACTAGAGCGGCTATAAAATCCACAGTTGGAAATGTTATATTTACTGCAAACTATATTGATATGCTTCTACCTATTGCACTGTATTTCATCTTGAGTTTCGATTTAGGAATTGAAAAACCTACATTTCTTAAAGTATTTTCGTTAAAATTATTTTCTTCGATTTCTTTTATCGTTGGCTTGGTAGCTGTTGTTGTTGCTCAAACTAGATCCGAATATTTAGCAATTATTGTAATGACAGCATTATATGCGGTTTTTTATTTTATTTGGAGCCGAAAGAAAAAAGACAAAGCATTTGAGCAAATTAAAACTACAGATGAAAAACTTGCAAAGAAATTAAAACGCTTAACCCAATATCTTTTTGTTGTAGTGTTAGTACTTTCATTATTAATTATTGTGATATACAATACTCCAAATCCCCTCACAGGAAATGGCAAAGTAAGTATGACTGACAGATTTGCTGCAATGGCTTCTGTTTCAAGTAAAGATGAAAGATTCCTGTCCTGGTTTACATCTCTGGAATTATGGGAAGATCACAAATTATTTGGAACTGGAATTGGCACCTATCAAATGTTATCTATAACAAAAATGGGTGAATATCTTGATAAGCATCCAGAATTATACTATGGATGGAATAATTTTAAGAGAGCTCATAACGATTATTTCCAAGTATTGGGAGAAACAGGTATTGTTGGATTTATACTGATCATTCTACTTTTACTAACTCTAGCATATTACTTTTTTACTATCCCAAAGAAAATTGATGATAGAGATGATTTGCTCCTGTTTTTATCATTATCTATTGCAGTAGTTGGTTTTGCTATACAAAGTGTGTTTAGTTTTCCAGGGCATCTTCTGCCCAACGCACTAGCTGCAACTTTCTTTGCTAGTGTTGCAATTGGACCTTATTTTACAAAGAAAGAATTAAAAGAAGTAAAAGGTGGTTTAGTTTTAATAGTTTCCGTACTTGTTCTTTTATCTGTTTATACTTCAACTTATCTTAGATGGAATCATTTTATATCAGAAGTTTACTTTAAAAACGGTAATGGTTCATATATGACATATGTGAAAATTCTAGAAGAATTGCCAAAGGCTGATAATTATATTAAGCAACTTGAAAACGAATTAAAAAACCTTGAAAACTACAGTGGTCAATTTGCTTATTTAAATCCACAGACTTGGAAAGAACAAAAACAAAAAGAGCATATGCAAAAAGGTTTACCTTATAACGAATTAGACATAGAAAATCAAAGACTTGCAGAGGTCAATAAAATAAAAAATCAAATTCTTTCTCAAATTTCACAATTAAAATCACAAAAATCACAATTACCGCAATTAGCTGCGCAATATTATGAAAAGGCAAAAACACAACTTATAAAAAGTGTTAGTTTAAATCATACATATGGAAAATCTTATTTTTACCTGGGAACTTTAGCTGTTCAAAATTACAGATTGAATAATTTAAGAAATAATATTCAAACACATTATAAAGAAATCTTTTCTCAAAATTTTGACGAATTTCAAAAAATTATATACGATAAGTGCAAATATAAGTGGCTTGAAAAATTAATTCCGTATATTGAAAAATATCCAGAGATACTTAATAAATTCGATTTTGCAACAATGCAAGCACTTATTGATTCAATTGGTATTTATGAAACATCATTGCTTTCATTTAATGAAAGAAACACATATAAAGCCATTGCAATGAGATATCATTCATTGCACAACATGACAAAACAACTACTATCTGTTTTACCACAAGACAGTGAATACTATAGTTATGTAAAAGAATTGGTTGTAAAATATTTTGATAGTTATTCTAAATATGTTAAAACTACGATTTATAACATGCCTGGTGGCTGGAATAGATTCCCAGATTGGAAGAATCCCGATGTTTCCAAAGAAACAGCAGGGCAAGATATTTACAGGTTTTATGCAGGAATGACGTTAAAACTACAACCACCATCTGTTATTCCAGTTAGAGAGTTATTGTACTGGTTAGCTAACATGGAGGTAAAAGCGGTTAAGTATATGACTCTAAAAGGTGTATGGGGAGTTCCAAATGGGGTTTTAGACTTTTTACACGCCAGTGCAATTGAATACTATAAGGCTGGTCAAAATCAAGAAACACTATATACTTTAGAAAAACTAGCAAAATTATATAAAGATTCATATATAGATGCAAAAGAACAAATGCCAAAATATGCCGATAACTTAAAAAGTACGGTTGTAAATATAAAAAATACATATAAAGAGAAACTTAGCTCACTTTTGGAAAACTCAAATATACCTAAACCTGCAATAGATGCAATTTTAAATTCATTTGATGAGACAATAAATGAAATTGAAAAAACATTTGAAACATATAATTACATGGGATTAGAAGCATCATTTATGAAAAAATTAACACAAACTGATTTTTCTAAATGGTATGATCAAAGAAAAAATAATACTTGGGTATCAGTTTCAGTTGAAAAACTCAATAACTTTATTTCACAACTGAAAAACATGGGTTTAAGTATTCAAACCTTGCTAAAGGTTAAGGATACAATAGAAGGAATTATCACACCTCCAACTGCGGCGAATATTTTTGAAAGTTATCAAAGATTCATAGTGCATTACGAACTTATTTTAAATGATATGAAATATATTGCATCAAATTTGAAAGATAGATATAATGAACTTACTGATAATATGTGGGAAAGTGAACTAAAAGATTGGAGTCAAGTTTTAACAGAAGATGGTACTCCCCTTAATACAAAAGATGAAGTAATGAGTTATTTAGATAAACTTTTGAAAAAATAAACAAAAAAGCTCCAGGTGCGCCTGGAGCTTTTATTATAATTTTTTAATTTCTTCAAGTTGTTTTTTGAGCTTTGTTTTTGCAATATCAATGAACAGATTTTTATACTTCAAAAATAGTCCAAATATATCAGGATCAAAATGACCATCTTCTTCATTAATCATTATCTCTATAGCTTCATGAGCTGGATATTCAGAACGATAAATTCTTCTAGTAGTTAAAGCATCGAAGACATCTGCAACAGCAACAATTCTTGCTTCTATCGGGATCTCTTTTCCTTTAAGTCCTTCAGGATACCCCTTTCCATCCCATCTTTCGTGATGATATTTAACGACATTATAGCAAGTTTTTAATATACTATTTTCAGGATGTGTTTTTAATGCGGCATCTATTGCCTCAGCTCCTTTTGTGGTGTGCAATTGCATAATTCGTCTTTCTTCTTCGGTGTAAGTTCCAGGTTTCATCCATATAAAATCAGGAATGACAATTTTGCCAACATCATGTAACCTTGCTGCTTCCTGTATTTCAAGTAAAAAGGTATCAAATTGTTTGTTTTCAATTAAATTTTCTTCAAAACATAATTTAGTTAAAATAGAAGTATATATTTTTACATTTTCACTGTGTAAAGTAGTGTATTTGTCTTTTGAATCGAGAAGTTTTAAAGGAATATCCAGTAAGGCATCTAAATTAATAAACGTTAGTTTTCTAAGAGCGCTTTCAATATGTTTAACAAGAATTTTTTCATTAATAGGTTTAACTATAAAATCGTCTCCTCCTACATCAAGAGACTGTGAAAGAATTTCAGTTTCGTTTTTAATAGTAACGATGATGATATAAGGGTAAAAATCTCTTGAAATTTTTCTAATTTCTTTTATAAATTCAATCCCATTCATTACTGGCATTAATAAATCAACGAGCATGATTCTATATAAACCCGGATTTTTTGAAAAAATCTGCAAAGCTTCCTTACCGTTGGTAGCAATTTCTACATCGTAACCGTTTGATTGTAAAATGTTTTTTGAATAATTTAAAAATAAATTATCATCATCTATTATTAAGATTTTAAATGAAAGCTTTTTTTCCAATATAATCACTCCTCACTTGTTATTATTTACTATTTCTATAATTTTGTCTGCAATTTTATAAGAAGGTAAAATTACATTTGCTCCACCTCTTTTTATTGCTTCAGCGGGCATTCCAAACACGATAGCAGTTTCTCCAGATTCAGCTATTGTAAGTCCACCTGTGTTTTTTATTTTAACCATACCTTCTGCTCCATCGTCTCCCATGCCAGTCATTAAAACACCAATTGTTTTTTCTTTAAAAAATTGAAGTACATTTTCCATAGTAATATCGACTGATGGTTTAAATAAGTGTTCTGGAAATTTAGAAAGCCATATTTTAAGTGTGTTTTTTCCACCTTGTCTTATTTTTAAGTGATATCCAGCTTTACCTACATAAACATATCCAGGCTTAACTTCCATTCCATCTTCTGCTTCAACTACTTTCAATTCAGAATATTTATCCAATCTTTCAGCGTATTGTTTGGTGAATCCAGAAGGCATGTGTTGTATAAGAAATATAGAGGCATTTAGATCTGCTGGTAATTTTGGAAGAACATCATATATGGTTTTGGGTCCACCAGTTGAAATTCCTATAACTACGCCATAAAAGTCTATTTTATCTCTTGATGATGGTTCAAGACTTAATTTCTGTTTTTCCTCGATATCAATTTCTTTTGAAAGTTTATTTAAAACATTTTTATCTTTAGAATACAGATATGCTTCCTTTATCTTTTTTATAAGAATTGATGAAATACTTTCAACAGTAAAAGGTCCACCACCTTTTGGTTTAGGTATAACATCGAATGCGCCTATTTGCAATGCTTTAATAGTTTCTAAAGCACCCTCTTGAGTTATTACTGACAGAATAATTACGGGACAAATTTTTTCTTTTACTAAGGTTTCTAATGTTTTAAGCCCATCTAATTTTGGCATTAAGACATCAAGCGTAATCACATCAGGTTTGAGTTTTCTTGCTTTTTCAATTGCTTCGAGCCCATTTTCTGCAAAATCAATTACTTCTAAATCGGGATCGGACGAGATTATTTTTTCCAAAATTTTCCTTGTTAATGCAGAATCATCTACAACTAATACTTTAATTTTCATAAAATCACCTTCATTTTAAACGTTTTAATTTTATGTTCGATTTTTTCTTTTTTTCTTTTGTTTTTTTTGGATCTATACTTTCTTGTGATAAAGAAGATATATCCTTCTCTTTCGAAAGTTCCTCTATATTAATTTTTTCTTTTGAAGTTAGTAATTTGTCGATTTCAAGGATCAAGATAGTATTTGTAGAATCTTTTATTGCTTTCTTTATTTTGTTTGATTTTCTTCCTAATTCAGGAATATCTCTTATTTGTTCTTCGTAATATGATCTTGTATCTATTACTTCATCTACAAGCAAAGCAATTTGTTGATCATTAATTTTACATATTAGAAATTTGTAGTTTTTTTGTTTGGAAGAAGTATTTGTAAGTTTCTTTCTTAAATTTACTACTGGAATGATATTTCCTCGATAGTTCAAAAGTCCTTCAAATGAAGATTTTGAATTTGGGATTTTGGTAATATTATTTGATGAGAAAATTTCAAGAATATTTTCTATAGAAATTGCAAAAATATCATTATTTAGCTTAATTATAACATATTGAAGTTGCTTTTTTGGTTTTTTAAGAGTTTGTTCTTTTTTAAATTCTTTTTCTAAAAATAATAGATCTTCTTTTAAGTAAGAAAGAATGTCGATCAACATGATTAATTTTCCATTAATTTCAATTATTCCCTTAAGTTCAGAATTTTTTTCTGTAGAAAATGGTGTATTTAATATATCTTGTTTGTCAACATTTAATATATTTTCAACAGAGTCTACCAATGTTCCTACTAGAGAATTATTTAATTTCAAGAAAATTATTTTTGAATTTGTCAGGTATTCTGTGTTATTAAATTCCAATAATGATTTTGTATTAATGACAGGAGTCAAATAATTTCTATTTTTAATTATTCCTTCCACATATGAAGGTAGATTTGGAGCAAAATTAATTTCTCTGTAGCTAATAATTTCTTCGACGTCTTTTAGTTGAAATGCATATAAATTGTTATTTAATTTAAAAGTCAAAATTTTAAAATAATCTTTTTTTTCAGTTATTTGTTCTGTTTGCTCTTTTTTTACAAATGGTTTGGTTGATTTTTTCTTAAGATTTTTTGATGATAATTTTTCAATTAATTTTTCAGTATTTAGAATGAAATATACATTTTCATTTTTATGAAATATTCCTGATATTAACTCATTTTCTGATTTTTGTTCAATTTCTTCTGGAGAAATACCGAGAATTTCTTCGCTTGAGGAGATTGTTAATCCAATAATTTTATTGTTTATTTCCAGGATTAAAAATTTATGTTTGGTGTTTATTTTTTTCTTTTTTATTAAAACATACAAATTCAAAACAGGAATTATTTCGCCTCTATAGTTTGCTATTCCTTCAACAAAACTCGAAGTCATGGGGATTTTTGTTATAGATAATGAATCAACAATTTCTTTTGTATATTTTAATGGCACAGCAAATCTTTGATTTGATATGGTAAAAGAAACAAAAAATTGAGAGGTGTTCATTAATCACACCTCCAAGCTTTGTCTTAATTCTTCATTAATCTCAATTATTTCTTCTATGGCCTTTGAAAGTTGGTTTAAAGCTATGACTTGTTGCTCTGAAGCTTTTGTGGATTCTTCAATTGCCGAGCTAGATTGTTCCACCGCAGACGAGATTTGTTCTACAGATTTACTGTTTTGTTCAATTGCAACTGAAATTTGTTCAAATTCTTTAGAAATATTTTCAAAGAAATTGTTAAATAGAGAGATTTTTTCATTTAATTCTTCAACAATTTTAAAAGATTCCTGAGCTTTTGAAACTTCGGAGATAGATTCCCTTGAAGAATTGGATATTTCAAGCGTTAAATTATTGATGAAGTATAAAATGTTGTTAATTAATTCTTTGATATTTTCAGCATTTGTAGAGGTGTCTTCTGATAAATTCCTTATATCTGTTGAAACTACTTCAAAGCCCTTTCCATATTCCCCAGCTCTAGCAGCTTCTATTAAACCGCTTATTGCAAGCATATTAGTTTGAATTGTAACCTTTTCAATGAGATCAATGAACTTTTCAATTTTCCTAGTTTTTTCTGAAAGTTCTAACATGTTTTTAGAAGAGTTTTGATAGTCTTCGGAAATCGTTTTGATATTATTTATTAATTTTGAAATATTATCTTTGTTATTGTTAAGCATATTTACCGTTTCTTGCAAAAATTTAATATCATTTTCTATGATATTGTTCAGTGAGAAAGCTTTTTTAGAAAGAGTTTCAATTATTTTGGAACTATTTTTAGACGCTTCTAAAAGAAGTTGAGTACCTTTTCTAAGTTGCTCAAGGCCAGAATTAATTTCTTCGGATGCACTAAGCAATTCTTGAATGTTAAATGATAACTCATCGGATGAAGAGGCTAAAAAATCAACAATTTTAGAAATGTCAGAAGTTGTTTTTAATTCTTCAGCAAGTTCAACTAAAGCTTGAGCAGTAGTCCTAACTTCTGAAAAGCCTTTTACCTGTTGGTTTAAGGCAGTTGCAGATTGTTCTGCTGCAGAACTAATTTGCAATGCACCACTTTCAACTGTAAGAGATTGATCTAACAATTTATTAGTTAATTCAACAATTTCATCAAAATCTAATTGAGTATCTAGCATATGTTGAACAATTTGATCAAAATTATCGGATATTTTACTTAATTCATTTGAAATATCAATCCCCAATTTAACCTGAGAGTTTGAATCAGAAACTATTTTATTTATCATTTCTGAAACAGAAGAAAGACTTTTTTCAATTTGTTCTACAAATTTTGCAATTTCTCCCGCTGAATTTTGCGAAGTTTCGGCAAGTCTTCGTATTTCATCTGCAACTACAGAAAATCCTGCTCCATATTCTCCAGCTTTGGCAGCTTCAATCGCAGCGTTTAATGCGAGTAAATTAGTTTGATCTGCTATATTGGATACAACTTCAACTATTTCAATAATTTTCTTTGATTCTTTTTCAAGTTGGGATAATAAATTAGCAGCCTCCTTGTTTTTTTCGGCAGATTCATTCACAATAGAAATTAAATTGTTGAGATTATCAATCATAAATAAAATCCTTTGTTGCGAAATTTTGGAGGATTCAACCAATTCTTTAATATTTTCTTTTATTGAATTTATACTTTTTGAAATTTGTTCAATAGCTGCCTTGGATTCTTGTGCTGCACTTGAAGTTTGTTCAGCACTTGAAGAGAACTCTTCAATTGCTCCAGAAAGTTCTTCTACAGCTGAAGATGCTTCTTCAATGCCAACCAACAGTTCTTGTGCAGCAGAAGCAATTCTTTCTGATAAAGCTTGTCTTTTAGCGATATTTCTTTGATTTATTCTTTCTTGTGCTTTTCTTCTTACCTCTTCTTTCTTTTTGTTTAAATCTTCTAAACCTACTTTTTCTTTAATTCCGGTTCTTTTTTTCTTAAGTTCTTCTGGAACTTCTAATTTTTTTCTTTCCATAATTTTCACCCCTTATGGATTTTTTATAAAACATTAATTTTTTCAAGGAATTTCTTTTTTTCTTCAATATTTATGTTTCTTAATTCTAAAAAAGGATTTTTAAGGTTTAATTCTTTTTTGTTTCCATGGTCAAGATCCTCAGCAATTACTTTTAAAACACCGTTTATATCAATATAAAAAGTCACGGAGATATTTGCTTCTTCTTTTCTCCAGTAGAATTCTGAAACATATTCTAAATTTCCAAGTTCAATTAAATTATCATTATGTTCCTGTAAGACTTTTATTATCACAGAATTCTGATTATCTCTGGTATTTGTAAACATTTTGGTTGATGAAGTTGGATAAGATGTTCCTTTTTCTATTATTGGAACAAATTGTCCATCATCATTCAAAATTCCCAGAGTATGAGAAACAATATCTTTTAATTCAATATTTTGTAATTTTCCCTCTATTATACCTGCTTGAACAGCAGCACCTAGAGCTACAACTTCATCAGGGTTTATGGTTCCCAAAATTTCAGATTTTTCGAAAATATTTTTAATTGTTTTTTTAAAGGCAGGGATTCTTGAAGTTCCTCCTGCAAGAATTACTTTGTCTATTTGATCAGGAGTAAGATTAGCATCTTTTAATACTTCCAAAATCAGCTTTTTTGCTTTAAATAGTAAATTAATAGAAAGATTTTCAAATCTCCCTCTTGTTAATGTAATGTTTATATGATATGGTCCATTTTCATTTATTGCAATGTATGGAATTACAATATTGGTTTCTTCAACACTTGAAAGATCTATTTTAGCTTTTTCTGCGGCATTCCATATTTGTTGTAATGCTACTGTATCGTTTGATAAATCAATTCCATCTTTCTTTTTTATAGTGTCTAAAATCCAATCAACAATAACTTTGTCAAAATCAATACCTCCAAGATTCGTATTCCCTTTCGTAGATAAAACTTTGTAAATACCGTTATGGGAGTTTAACAAAGTTAAGTCAAATGTACCTCCTCCAAAATCTAAAACCAATACATTTTGATCAATTGTAGGGTCAAGATTGTAGGCTAATGCGGCTGCAGTTGGTTCATTAAGTAATTTTACAACTTCCATTCCTGCTAATTTAGCGGCTAGTAGTACCCCTTGTCTTTGATTGTCATCAAAGTATGCTGGAACAGTAATTACAGCCTGATTAATTTCTTTATTTAAATAATCTGAAGCATATTGCTTTAATTTTCTAAAAATAAACGAAGCAATTTCTGGAGGAGAATATTCGCATTCAAAAATATTGTATTTATAATCTTCTCCAATCTTTCTTTTTACTAATAAAATTGTTTGCTCTGGTTTAACTAATCTTTGTGATTTAGCTATCTCACCTACTATAACTTCTTCAGAATTTTTAAAATAAACAACAGAAGGAGTTAATCTTACTCCTCTTTCGTTTACAATTATTTGGGGTTTTAGATCATCATCAATGAATGAAACAGAAGAATTAACGGTTCCAAAATCAATTCCTACAATCATTTTTATTCTGCCTCACTTAAAAGAGAATTTAAATTGTATTTTATTTCTGAATTATTACTGTCTATTTTGAGTGCTTCCTTCAATAACTCAATAGCTTTTGATGAAAAACCATTTTCGGCTAAAATTACCGCTGCATTGTTTAAGGCTTTTGCTTTCAATTTTCCATTTAATTCAACTACTTTCATATAATAGTGAAAAGCAAATAAATAATTTCCATTTTCATCATCTTTTAAAGCTTTATCAAAAAACTGATCTTCAATGGTATTATCAAATAGGTTATCAAGTCCTCTTCCAAGTAATTTAGTGTTATTTTTCAAGGTTACTAATCCTCCTAAGCAGTTCTTTTGAGATTTTTCTAATAGCTTCACTACCACTAGATTTTGGGGAATATTTAAAAATTGGCAAACCATGGCTTGACGCTTCAACAAACTTAATGTCCTGTTTTAAAAATGGAAATAATTTATCTTTACCAAAAGTATTTTCAATTTCTTTGAAAACTTCCTTTGATATTTTTGCTCTAGAATTCAGATTTACAGGAATTATTCCAAGTAATTTCAGATTTGGCGCATACATTGAATTGATTTTATAATAAATGTTCATCATATTTGCAATTCCAACTAAGGAGAAAAAATCTAATTTTACTGGAATAATAAGGTAATCAGATGCTACCAAAGCATTTATTGTGATTAGCCCCAAAGAAGGAGGAGTATCAATAATAATAAAATCATAATCCTTTTCAAATTCAATCAGAAAATCTTTTAAAATTGAATTTTGATTTTTAAAATTTGAAAGTTCAATTTCCAAAGCAGCTATATTTTCATTTGATGGGATTAAATCAAGTTTACTTGTTTTTATAATAACATCTTTATTAACTTTTTTGTTTTTAATAAATTCTATTAGAACTTCATAAATGGTATATTTTAATTTAAAAACGTTCAAACCAGCATGGATAGTACTATGAGCTTGAGAATCAAGATCAATAAGCAACGTTCTATATTTCTTATTAGCCAAATAACTTGCTATATTAAAAGATAATGTAGTTTTTCCAGTCCCTCCTTTTCGGTTAGAGAATACAATGGTTTTTGCCATCATATCACCAGCTCAATAAGGTTTAATATAGGAACAACTGTTCCATCTTCTATTATTGTTGCGCCAAATAAGAGGTTATTATTAGTATTAATTTCAGGAATATTTTTAATCAAATATTCATTTTCTTCTATTATTTTATTAACTACAAGAGCAACTGTTCCATATTCAACATTATCAATTAAAACTAAATTAATCAAATCATTGTTAACAAGATACTCTTTTTTATTAAATTCAAAATTTTCAATTATAGTATCACCGAATATCACAGGAACAATTTTATTTCTTATTTTAGTGAAATATATTTCTTTATGGGAATATATTTTACTTGAATTTAATTTAAATATTTCATGTACAAATTCCATTGGTATTATAAATTTGAAATTTTCTATCTCTACAAGCAAACCTCTTACGATAAATAAAGTTAAAGGCAATTGTAATGTTATTTTTGTGCCTTTTCCAACCTTTGATTCAATATAAATTTTCCCTCCAATTTTTTCAATAGTATTTTTAACAATATCTAAACCAAAACCTCTTCCTGAAATTTCATTGATATTGTTTGAGGTTGAGAAACCTGGTTCAAATATATAATTAATTATTTGTTCATCAGAAATATTCATAACTTCTTCAGGAGAAATTAAATTTTTTTCAAGGGCTTTTGCTCTAACCATTTCAGGATTTATTCCCTTTCCATCGTCTATTACTTCAATATTTACAAAATTTCCAGAATAATATGCGTTGAGTACAATTTCTCCTTCCTCATTTTTTCCAAGTTTTAATCTTTCCTGTGGAGGTTCAATTCCATGATCGATTGCATTTCTTACAAGATGAGTTAATGGATCTTCAATTATTTCAATAATATTTTTGTCTATTTCTACTTCACTTCCTTTTATAATCAAATTGACCTTTTTACTTAGCTTTATTGATAAATCTCTAATAGTTCTTCTAAACATGCTAAATAAATCCCCAACTGGAACCATTCTTATGGAAATTGCTACATTGTAAAGTTCGGAAATAATTTTATTTAATCTTGTAACATTATTTTTTGTTTTTTCATCCTGAATAACATTCATTTTTAAAATATAGGATAAAAAATTCTTTACAGTTGTTAATTCTTCAATTAGATTTATTAATTTGTCAATTTTTTTTCTATTAACTTTTAAAATTGGAGATTTTGTTTTTGTATCTACTTTAGTTTCTAAAACTCTCTCTTTTTTGTTTTTTTCTGCCTCTTTTAGTTCAATGTCTGTTTTTTCTATTGATGTTTTATCAGTTTGTTTTAATATATTATATAACTTGCTGATTGTTTGATATGCTTGATCAAAATCATTTTGTTTAATTGATGATTCAGCACTGTTTAAAATCTCTATTAAATCTTTATTTTTTAACAATTCCAGACCATTTTTAATGGGAAGAATAGAATATAAAGCATTTCCTTTCAATTCGGGATTTTCTTTTAACACGTTAAGAAATTCAAGAAATTGAGAGATCAAATTTATTAAAGTTTCTGATATGGTTTCTGTAGGCCTACTGATTTCATTTATTTCAATTTTCTCCACAGGATGCTGAATTTTAGATGTATTAATATTTTGTAAAAATTTATCAATTTTATCTTTGTCAAAAGGAATATTTTGCAAAAAACTATTTTTCAATGTTTTTAAATAATCAACAGCTTGAAATAATAAATTTACAGGTAAGTCAATATTTTCTTTAATTGATTTTTGAACCAAATCTTCAAATTTATGAGAAATTTTTTCTATGTATAACAAAGAAATATTATCTGAATTTTCGGGAAAAGAAAGTATTAATCGCGAACCACCTTTTATACTATGAAAATATCTCATTATATCTTTTAAAAGTTCACTATTGTGATTTTGTTCATAATCTAATAATGCGTTTTCCAATTTTGTTATATTGTCTTCCAATTCAACTGCATATTCTTCTAGTAGTTCGTTTAATGATGAAAAAGAAGAAATTTTATCTTTTTCCTTTGAAGCAGTCCTGCTTTCAAGATAGTTAATAATTTCCTTATATTCTTTTGAATCTTTAATGTCTTCTAGGGGAATATCTATTTCTGACATGTCGCTTTTATTTGCATAATTTGAGATTGTATCAAAGGTGTTTTTAATGATCTGCAACAATTGTTCTAAAATGTGGATATCTTTGTTGTCAATAGTTTGTAAATTTTTCAAATGTTTATTTTGTTTTCTTATAATTTCGACAAGAAAATCTAAATTTATAAAATGAGATAAATCAATGATTGAGCGTAAAGTCTCTATTATTTTTACAATTAAGTGATTGTTTTTTGGATTTTTTTTAATTTGGTTTATTGTGTTTTCCAGATTTTGAATATACATAATTATTTCTTTCAGAATATTTTTAATTAATATAATATCATCATCTGCAAATTTCAAAACTCCCACCTCTTAATCTTTTAATAGTAATTTGATAGTGGATATAAGAGCTGAAGGTTTGGTTGGTTTAATTAAATAATAATTTGCGCCTGCTTTAAATCCTTCACTCTTGTCATAATTTTCATCTAAAGTGGTTACAATAATAATAGGAATTTTTTTAAATTCCTCTTTTTCCCTTACTTTTTTAATAAATGTAAGGCCATCCATGTTTGGCATATTTAAATCAGTTATAATACAGGAAATATCAGGATTAGAGAATAATTTTTCAAGAGCATCTGCACCATCTATTGCTTCGATAACTCTATATCCTGCGTTCTTTAATACATACGCATGATAATTTCTTGCCATTTTTGAATCATCTACAATAAGGATTTTTTTCATAAATTTCGACCCTCTTTTGATAAAGGTTTTTGATACACCAAAAACTCCCCCATTTTTTTTAATTCAAATGCAGTTGTGATTCTGCTAAGAGATTCTGAACTTCCAAGAAAAATATACCCTCCTGGTTCCAGCATATTGTAAAATGTTGATACAACCTTAATTCTAGAAATTTCAGAAAAATAAATCAATACATTTCTACAGAATATAAAATCAAAATCACTTCCAAAAGATAGCAAATGACTTGAGTCAAAAAGATTAACTTTATAGAAAGAAACATTGTTTTTTATTTCTTCTCTTACATAATAGCTATCATTATATTTAATAAAGTATTTGTTTAAATATTTTTTGGGAGCAAACTTGACTGATCTTTCAAGATAGCTTCCCTCTTTTGCTTTTTTTAGAGCATTGTCATCTATATCAAGGGCAATGATAGAATAGTCTACGTTACTTGGTAACATTTCGTTACATATTATTGATAAGGTATAAGGTTCTTCACCTGTAGCACAACCGGCAGACAACAGTTTTATTTTTCTTTTTTTTGTTCTTTCTAATAATTCCGGAACACAGTATTCAGCAAAAGCCTGTAGTTGTGGAAAGTCTCTGAAAAAATGAGTTTCATTTATGGTTATTTCATTTATCAACTTTGTAAATTCAGATTTATTTGTATCATAAAATTTCAAGTATTTTATATACTCTTCAAAATTTTTAAATTTAGAACCTTTGAGCGCTTTATCAACTTTTCGCTGAAGTAAATAAATTTTATTATCAGGTATGAATATTCCTGTTTTTTCATAAATGAAATTTCTGAGTTCTTTAAATTCTTTAAATCCGAAAACCATATTTTGCACCCTTTTCTTAGTCTAATTCATTTAACTCATTTAATATATCCTGGCAAATTTCAATAATTAATTCAGAAGAGGAGTTTTTGGAAATTTCAATTATTTTGTTTTTGTATTTTATTAATTTTTTCTGCCCAATTAATTCCAAAGCACCTAATTGAATAAGCTCATCATTGGTTTCAAGAAATTCATTAATCCTGTCCAAAAGAATGTTGGGATTTATGATCGAAATCAACATTATAATTTCATATTTGTTTTCAGATGGGATTTCATTATCTAAGAATGACAATAAAAGTTGAGTAATTTTATTTGATAATTTTTCATCTATTTGATTTTGATATTTTTCAATGAAATCTTTTATTGTATCAATTATTTCTTTATATGCAATCTCAAATTTGGATGGAGCAACTTGTAATATGAAATTGATGTCATCAAATTTAATTTTTGAAGATAAAAATTTTAAAAGAGAAGGAAGGATTATATCATTAATTTCTTTTTGATTTGAGAGAAAGTTTAATACCTCATCGTGATGTTTTTCAGTACCAATTTTCTCAAGAGTTTCAAGACAAGTGCAAATAAGAAATGGATCAGAAGTTTTTTTTAAAATTTTCACAATTTTATCATTATATCTTGTATCGTAATAATATCCTATATATTCAACTGCTGCAATGACATTGTTGACTTCTTCATCATCTAAACATTGAGAAATTAAATCAGTGGATTGAGGTGAATTTGAAAGGTATAAAGCATCCAAAGCGTATTTTCTAATATGTTTGTTTTTATGTTTTATAAGTTCTTTTAAAATCGGTTTTGAAACGTCCCATAATTCTGCAAGGATCATTACTGCAGAATTTCTAAGAAAGGCATCTTTTTCAAACAAAAGTTTCGAAACTTCTTCGGCTGTTTCTTTGAATTTAATGGTTTTTAAGACTTTTACAGCAGTTTCTCTAATTATTTGTCTATTATCATTTTTTAAAATTTTTATAACCTCATTAATTTTTGAGACGTCTTGTGTTTCTCCTATTTTTAATAACTCTTCAATAACAATAGAAACATCTTTTTCTTTATTTTCCATAAATTCACCTTCTTTATATCTATCATTTATTATTATTATATAATATTGTACTAGAAAACAAAAGCCCCTTCCTTTTTAAAGAGGAAGGGGCTTAAAAATTTTTCAGTTATCAACCTCTTAAGTAAATCAAATACAACGCAAAAAGAATAGCAAGTATCCAATTGAACCAGTGAACATCTTTTGCTTTACCGCTGAATGTTTTTACAATAGGATATACAATTAAACCAAGTGCAATACCATTAGCAATTGAATATGTAAGAGGCATTACAATCATGGTAACAAATGCAGGAAGTGCTTCAGTTATATCATCCCAATTAATCAATTTTAATCCTTTGAGCATCAATGCACCCACAAATACAAGTGCAGGAGCAGTTGCAGCTGCAGGAATTGTTAAACCAAGAGGAGCAAAGAAAAGCATGAGAAGCATTAATATTGCAACAGTAACAGCTGTAAGACCAGTTCGTCCGCCTTCTGCGATTCCTGTACTACTTTCAATGTAAGTTGTAACAGTTGAAGTGCCAAAAAGTGAACCGACTGATGTTCCAACAGCATCAGCAAGATATGCTCTATTTGCCCTTGGGAATTCTCCGTCTTTTATAAATCCGGCACTCTCAGCAAGTCCCGTAAGAGTTCCAAGAGTATCGAAGAAATCAACAAAGAAGAAAGTGAAAACTACGATCCAAAAAGTTCCAGAAGCAAGATCAGCCCAAGAGAATTTTTCAAAAAGCTTTAGAAATGTTGGAGAAATATCAGGTACTTTTCCTACAATACCTTGATATTTGGTTACATCAAATATAGGAAGAGCACCAATGAAAGTAGAAGCTAAAATACCAATCAATATTGAACCAGGAACTTTCAAAGCAAACAATATAGCTATTATAAAGAACCCTATTATTGCTACAAGAGCAGCTGGTGTGGTTAAATCGCCAAGTGTTACGAAAGTTGCAGGATCTTGAACGACTATTCCAGCACTTTTAAGCCCAATAAAAGCTATGAATAATCCAATACCTGCACTTGTAGCTAGTTTTATGCTCGATGGAACTGCTTTAACAACAAAACCTCTAACGCCAGTTAAAGTGAGTAATATAAAAATTAAACCTTCAACAAATACTGCAGCTAATGCTACTCTCCAATCAATACCTAGCTTTAAACAAACGGTAAATGCAAAATATGCATTCAGTCCCATACCTGGAGCAAGCGCAAATGGATAGTTAGCCCATAGCCCCATGATAAGGGTTGCTGTTGCTGCACCTAAAATAGTTGCGACCATAAATGCACCAAAAAATTGCGTATAGAGATCACTGCCTGGTGTGGCACCGGGAATGACGTTGATTAGAATACTTGGGTTAACAAAGATGATGTAAGCCATGGTTAGAAAAGTAGTAATACCAGCAATAATCTCAGTACGAGCGTTAGTACCGTTTTCTTTAAGTTTGAAAAATTTCTCCACCTAGACCCCTCCCCTCTTAAAATGTGGAACTTTTATTTAATTTGAATTTTAGTTTTACGAGTAAATTCTACTAGTACACCCTCTACAATAATGTTGTCTATATCCATGTGTTCAACAAAATCCACAATCATTTCTTCAAGTTCTTTTTTTTCTTTATTTAACTCTTTAATTGTTTCTTTGACCTTTAAATATCTTTTTAATAATTCTTCAAGTGTTTTTCTTCCTTCGTCCATAGGCTAATCCTCCTCTAAAGCATTTTTAATTTCCAGAACTATTTTTTCAATTTCATTTTTGGTTAGTTCGGGAAAGATCGGTAAAGCAAGTGTTGTTTGAGATAAATTTTCAGCAACAGGTAAATCACCTTTTTTGTATCCCAAATTTTCAAAGCATTTTTGTAAATGTAAAGGTATAGGATAATAAATACTCGTTCCTATATCCTTATCCTGTAAATGATTTTTTACCTTTTCTCTTATCTTATTATTTTCAAATTCTATCACATATTGATGAAAAACATGGTATTTAAAAGATTTTTTTGTGATTTTGGGATACTTAAGGGATAATTTCCAGTTATCAAAGTAATTAGCGTATGTTGAGGCGATGTTTATTCTTTTTTCAGTCCATTCTTCAAGGTATTTAAACTTTACATTGAGTATTGCAGCATGTATTTCATCCAATCTGGAATTGTATCCAACAATTTCATGGTAATATTTTTTCTTTGAACCGTGTACTCTTAACACTTTGGATTTTTCATAAATATTTTCATCGTTTGTTACTATCATTCCTCCATCTCCATATGTTCCAAGATTTTTAGTTGGGAAAAAGGAAAATATCGCAGCATCGCCAACACTTCCACTTTTTTTAATCTGCCCTTTTATGATTCCCTCAGAACCTATGGATTGAGCACAGTCTTCCAATATTTTTATACCATATTTTTCTTTCAAATAAGAGAGACCTTCAAGATCAACTGTTTGCCCAAATAGGTGAACAGGGATAATTCCAAATATCTTTTCATTTTTTAAAATCTTTTCGACCTGATTTAAATCAATGTTATAAGTGTTTTTGTCAACATCAACGAAAATAGGTATCCCTTTATTTCTAATAATAGCTGAAGCTGTAGCAAAAAAAGTGTACGGTGTTGTAATTACTTTGTCTCCTTCTTTAATATCCATAGCTCTTAAAGCAATTACTAAAGCATCGCTGCCACTTGCAACACCAATCCCATATTTTACGCCTATAAATTTTGCTATATTATTTTCTAATTTTTCAACTTCTTCACCTAAAATTACTCTTCCATTTTCAATAACTTTGTTTAAAGCATCTAAAATTTCATCTTTTATTTCTTTATATTGCCTTGTTAAATCAAATAATGGAATCATTTTTTCCCTCCCAGTTACAGTATTTTTTTATTGGACAATTTTTGCAATCAGGTTTAACTGGTTTACAAATTTTTTTACCAAATTCAACCATTGAACCATTTAAAGGCCCCCATAGATTTTTAGGAATTAACTTCATTAATTTAAATTCAGTTTCTTCAGGATTTTTAGTCTTAACCCACCCCAGTCTATTTGAGATTCTATGAACATGTGTATCAACGGCAAGAGAAGGTATTCCAAAAGAAACATACAAAACAATGTTGGCGGTTTTTCTACCAACACCGGGTAATTTTAAAAGTTCATCAAATGAATCTGGAACTTTTCCGTTGTAGTTTTCTTGTAAAATTTTTGCAATTTGTATAATACGCTTAGCTTTTTGTCTATATAAACCTGCTGGTTTGATCAATTCATGTAGTTCTTCTGGTTTTGCATTTGCAAGTTCGGCAGGATTTTTAAATTTTTCGAAAAGATTTTTTGCTGCAACTTCTGTATTTTCATCTTTACTTCTTTGACTTAAAACGGTAGAAACTAAAACATAAAATGGCTCCTTATTAAAATGAACTCGAGGAAATTTTTCGATTATTAAATTTGCTACTTTTTCAATATTCATATTTTTCCTCCAGAATTTTCCTTGCAATGCTTTCATCTTTTTTCATTTGTTCAATTAGTTTTTCTGTATTTTCAAATTTCTTTTCTTCTCGTAAATATGACAGAAGTTCAACATGAATATGTTTATTATAAAGGTCTCCTTCGAAATCAAGAATATAAACTTCATATTTAACATGTTTGGTTTTTTCAATTGTGGGTCTCAAACCAATATTAATTAAGCCATATCGCAATTCGGGAGTATAAACCCGGCAAAAGTAAACACCATTTTTTGGTTTTATAAGATTTTTATCTCGTCTTATATTAGCAGTTGGAAATCCTAATTTTTCCCCAATTTGCTTATCTTTATAAACCTTTCCATGTATCGAATAAGGTCTTCCTAGTAAGTTGTTTGCCTTTTGAATATTCCCCGTTTTTATCAAATTTCTAATTAGTGTACTGCTTATTCTTTCACCGTTGGCCATTATGTCTTTAATTACTTTAAGTTCAATATTCTTAGCTTTACACAAATTACTTAAAGTTCCGATGTTTCCAGATGCATTTTTACCAAATCTGAAATCTTCACCAACAACAATGGCTCTGGTATCTTTTGAAATAAATGAAAAAAATTGTTCGGGTGTGATATCTTTAATTTCTAAAAGATCCAAAGTATGAACAGTACCATACATTTCTAAAAGAGTTATTCTTTCTTCTAAAGTTATCAAAAGACCATCAAATTTTCCATAATAATACTCCATTGGAAAAATAATGGTGAAAATTTCAGGAGTAGATTCATATTTTTGGGCTAAATTTTTAAGTTCTTCAAGAATCTGAACGTGTCCCTTGTGAACACCATCAAAAACACCGATTGTTGCAACCCTCAACTTATCACCTCACAAAAAAATTATAACATATGAAATTATTTTTTAATAGATGAGAAAATCAAAAAGGCTACAAAGGAAGTGAGAACAATGGTTGGTCCAGGAGAGATATCAAAGTAATAGGAGAGATAAAATCCAATGAAAGATACAAAAAGGTTATAAATAACTGAAAAGATAAAGACTGCAGAAAAAGATTTTGATAATTTTTTGGCAAAAAGTCCTGGAATTATTAATAAAGCCCCAAGTAATATGATACCAGATATTTTTACGACACTTACAACTGTAATTGAAATCAATATTAGAAGAACTGTTCTTACTAACTTAATATTAACACCATAAAATTCAGCCATTTCTTCATCTGCTAAGAAAAATAAAATTTCATGTCTCAATAGATAAAGAATACTTATAATTGAAAGAATAACGAAAACTAAAAACCAGACATCATTTAGGTTAACTAATAAAATATCTCCAAAGAGGTAACTGGTAATATCTTGAACATAAGTAGAGCTTTTGGAAAGAATAATTACACCAATAGACATAAATACAGGGAGCAGCATTCCAATAGCACTGTTTTCATTTATTTTGTTCCTATTTGAAAAAAAACTGATTAGCAGTGAGAATAAAACTGCTGTAATAATTGCAATAAACCTGTAGTCAACATCGAAAAATAAACCTATTGCAAGTCCTGCAAAAGCAGCATGAGCCGTTCCATCACCAATAAATTCCATTTTTTTATAAACAACTATTGGTGAAATAATAGCTGCAGCAATTCCTGATAATAAACTAGCAAAAAACGCAACTCTTAAGAAATCATACTGGAAAATTTCACTCAACATTTTTATGCTCCTTTTCGTAGTGGTCTCTTGATCTAATCCATAAATCAAAATCAGGAAATAAAACTTTTAATTCTTCGGGCCTAATTTTTTCACTTGGCCCGTGGCAATGAAGAGTTTTATTCAAACACATGATAGTTTTACATTTTTCAAATACCATCCCAATATCGTGTGAAATCATTATTATAGTTAATTTTTTTTCAGATTTAATTTTTTCTAGAAGTTCATAAAATTTAGCTTTTCCCATTTGATCTACTCCAGCTTCAGGTTCATCTAAAATCAAAACATCTGGTTCAGAAATTAAAGCTCTTGCAAGAGAAAGTCTTTGAAGTTCTCCACCCGACATATTGCCAACCAACCTATTTTCTTTTCCAGCCAATCCTACTTCTTTCAATAATTCTGGAATTTTTCCAATATTCTGTTTGTTTTTGTATGCCCCCATTAAAACAAATTCGTGTGCTTTTATGGGGACTTCTCTGTTTATAGTTTGAAACTGCGGAAGATAGCCTATTTTTCCTTTAATACTTACTTTTCCTTCGAAGTCAGTTATTTTTCCAATTAATATTTTTACAAGAGTTGATTTTCCAGCACCATTGGGCCCTATGATTCCAACGAAGTCACCTTCGGGAATCTTAAAATTTATATTTTTAAGAATTTCTGTGTCATTTATTTTGTAATTTAAATTTTCTACCGTAATAATGAATTTACTCATTTGAAACCGCCTTTCTGATTTCATTTAAATTTTTGTTGTAAAGATCAATAAATGTATTTGAATCAATACCAAGCGGATCAAGAACAAAATAATTTTTCCCTAGTTCTTTAGAAATAATTTCTATTTCCCTTTTTGATTGTTGAACTTCAGAAAAAATGGCAACAATATTCTGGGATTTTATAATATTTAAAAGTTCTTTTATACTGGTCGAGGTATTATGACCTTCTTCAACCCAGTAAATTTCAATACCAAATTCTTTAAAATAATAGTAAAAACTTGGATGATGAACAAGTATCTTACCATTTATATTTTTAAGAATGCTAAATGATTCAAATATAAAACTATTAATTTCACTGATAATTTTTTTTGCGTTGGTTTCATAGAACTCTTTATCTGATGGGTCTAGTTCAGATAATTTTTGTACAATTGCTGGAATGATGTAGTATTTGGCAAAAAAGGGATCAAGCCAAAAATGAGGGTTTTCATATTCCATAAGAATTTTTGGAATAAAATATGAAATATAAAAAACATTGTTATATTTTTCCAAATATGGTTCCAAATAACCATTTGCAATAATTAGATCAGCCGAGTTTAATAATTTTACATCGCTTACTTTTAAGGAGTATACATGCGGATTTACACCCGGTTTTAATAATAAATTAACTTCAGCCTTGTCTTGAACAATATCTTTTACAAGAAGATAGTAGGGATTAATAGTGGTGACAATATTAAGAGAAAAAATTGTAGAAATTAGTGAAAGGAAAAAAACTAAGATTGAAATTCTTTTCATATTTAGCCCTCCTTGCAATTTTCACACAAACCTTTAAAATAAAACACGTGGTCAGTAATTTGAAATTTGAAATTTTTGTAGATGAAATTTTCAAGTTGAGATGCGATACATTTGTTGAAAACTTCAATTTTACCGCAATTTGTACAATACAGAAAGTGATAATGTTTTTTGCTTGAATAAAAATATTTTGGTCCTTTATCAAAAGAAATGGATTTTATTAAGTTTTTTTCTTCTAAAAACTTTAAAGCCCTGTATACAGTTGAAAAATTCGGTTTAAATTTGTTTATTTTATAGATTTCTTCAGCTGTTAATGGTTTTTTGCTTTTTTCTATAATTTTTAAAATTTCCTCTCTCCATTTCGTAAGTTCCATATTTTCCTCCTTGAGAATGCAAATCATTTGCATTTCAATTTTAACAATTTTTGTATATAAAATCAAGCTTTTTGCATATTGATGGGTTTTTATGATATAATATGTTTCGACCAGGGGGGGTATTATGTTATTTTCATTTGAAATTAGTACTAAGAATCGGAATGTTTTAGTTGATATTACAGATAAGGTTAGACAATTTGTTGAGAAATCAGGAGTTGTTTCAGGCGTTTGTATCATATACATCCCACATACTACTGCTGGTGTTACTATTAATGAAAATGCTGATCCTTCTGTTAAGTTTGATATTGAAAATGCCCTTTCAAAAATAGTTCCTCCCAATTTTGATTACACCCATATGGAAGGAAATTCTGACTCTCACATAAAATCAACTTTAGTTTCTCCGAGTATTTCGTTAATAATAGATAACGGTAAACTCATTCTTGGCACCTGGCAAGGGATTTATTTTTGTGAATTTGATGGTCCGAGAAGAAGAAAAGTTTATGTGAAAATAATTAAGGATTAGGAGGGGTATGTTGTTGTTTTACATTGTTGGGTTGCCTGGTTCAGGAAAAACTGCTGTAGGCAAAATTTTGAAAGAAGATTTTGGATATGAAGTAATTGATTTAGATGACATTCTTAAAGTAGAATTTAAAAAAAGTTTTAGCAGAATTCTTCGGGACAATGGATTTTCTGCCATAAGGGCTTTCGAAGGCAAAATTTTGAAGCGGTTCAGAAAGTATAATGATAAAATAGTAGTAACTCTTGGTACTTTGGCAAATTTAGAATTATTTAATGGTAAAATCATATATATAAAGACTCCAAAAGAAAGATATCTTCAGCGTATTGGAAAAATTTCAAAAAAATTAAGATTTGCAGAAGAAGTTTATGAATCTGTTCACAACACGTTTTCTCAAAAGGCTGATTTAGTTATTTCGCCTGAAAATAAGACAAAATTCGAAATAGCAAAGATTATAGATGATTTTTATAGAAAAAACAGAAATAATTAAAAAAATCTTGTTTTTTCTTTGATTATCTATACAAATCTTCAGAAAACCTTATAGATACGTGATTTGCAAAAGTTTTAGTAAAAATGCTATATTATTAACGTATTTAAAGTTATCTTTTTAAGAGGGAGGGAAAAGTATGAGTAAAAAAGAACTTGTCAACATGGTTGCTGAGAAAGTTCCAGGATTAAAGAAAAAGGATGTAAAAGCTGTTGTTGATGCTGTTTTTGCATCTATTTCTGAGGCACTTTCTAAGGGGGAAAAGGTTCAGCTTGTAGGTTTTGGTACATTTGAAGTAAGAAAGGCAGCTGCAAGAACAGGAGTAAATCCAAGAACAAGACAAAAAATTAAGATTCCTGCAAGAAAAGTTCCTAAATTTAGGCCTGGAAAAGATTTAAAAGAGTGTGTAAACAAATAAGTTAATTGTATTTTAGAAAATGGCTCCGGTTTTTCCGGAGCCATTTTTGTGTAATGTAAAGTGTATCTTCAATTTTGATGGGGAGAATAAATATGGAAACAAAGGGAGTAAAACTTTTACAAGGAGATCCAAAAAAAGCTATAATAAAACTTTCAATTCCAATGATTTTTGCTATGCTTGTACAAACATTATATAATCTGGTTGATGGTATTTGGGTTGCTGGTTTGGGCCCGGAATCATTGGCTGCAATAGGTGTGTTTTTCCCAATATTTATGATAATTATTTCCATTTCATCTGGATTAGGTGTAGGTGCAAGTTCTGTAATATCTAGAAAAATTGGTGAAAAAAATAAGATTCATGCTGATATTGCTGCTTCAAATTCAATATTTTTATCTGTTTCTCTTGGGATAATCTTCCTAATTATATTTTTGATTTTCATTAAACCTATACTTGCTATAATAGGGACTTCTGAAAAAACATTAAATTTAACACTACGATATGGCTATATAATATTGTTTTCGATGCCTCTTTTGTTTTTTAATAATACTGCAAATGGGATTTTAAGAGGAGAAGGGGACGCAAGAAAAGCAATGTATGCAATTGCTACAGGTTCAATTTTAAATATATTTTTAGATCCAATCTTTATATATGTTTTTAAGTTAGGTATTAAAGGTGCCGCATATGCAACATTAGTATCAATTTTGGTTTCTTCGGTCTTAATAGTGTATTGGTTGTTTGTGAGAAAAAACACCTACGTTTCTATGCATTTAAAAGGATTTAAATTTGATTTTCATATTGTTAAAGATATATTAAAAGTTGGAATTCCTTCTTCTATCGCTCAGCTTTCAATGTCAGTGGCTATTTTTGTGTTGAATGTATTTGCCGTAAAAGCTGGTGGAGATTTCGGGGTAGCAGTTTTTACAAGTTCCTGGAGAATAATTAATTTTGGCACGGTTCCACTTATTGGTATTTCTACAGCAGTAACTGCTGTAACTGGAGCATCATATGGTCAAAGAAATGGTAGAAAATTGGAAATTGCACATTTGTTTGCAATAAAGTTTGGGTTGATGATTTCATTTTTTGTTATGTTATCAATTATGATTTTTGCTCCTTTTATTGCAAAAATATTTACATATTCAAGTGAAGGGATTCAAATATATGATTCTCTTGTTGATTCTCTAAGAATTCTTTCTCTGTTTCTTCCGGGGGTTCCCTTTGGTATGTTTACTTCAGCAATGTTTCAAGGGATAGGCCAGGGAGTAAAAAGTATGATTGTATCAATTAATAGAACAATCATTATGCAACTTTTGTTTTCTTATTTATACATTTTTGTGTTTAATGCTGGCTTAAATGGTGTTTGGTGGGGTATAGTTACAGGTAATGCAGTATCTGCAGTAATAACCTTTACTTGGGGAAGAGCTACTGTAAAAAAAATAGAAAAAGAGTTTGGAAACTAATTTTTATTTTTTCAATTTCACATTTGAATAAATTTCGAAATTTTGGCAAATATCAGAAAAATCACAGGAAAATTTATAATTTATACAAGTTTTTTCTTTGGAAGTCTTAATTTCATATGAAGTTAAATCTTTTATGTAATTTAAAAATGTCTTTAGTTCTTCCTCTTCATCTTCTACAACTATTGGTACAAAGTTTCCAGAAGAAATTTTTTCAATAACATTTTCTAACCATTTAGTAAATAGCTCATAAGATACTTCGAAATAAGATGTTTTATTTCCAGCTCCTTTTAAAATTAATTTGTTTTCTTCCCTTTTTATGAAATAATTTTTTGGTGTTTTGTTAGAAATATTAAAGAAAATTAAAAAGCTATCAAAATCATTTGAGTTTGTAGAAATTCTATATACAAGATCATAGAGTAGTAATTGTTCAGCATAAATTTTACTAAGCGAACTTTTGTAATCTATTATTGCAATGGATTTTTTCAGAACTTCAGATATATTTTTTTGAATTTCCCTAGAATTTTTTCCAGTAAAATTGGTATAATTTTTATCTAATTCATCGATTCTATCTATTCTTACTTCAAATTCATATTGTTTGTCATTTATTTTTAAATAAGTTTTGTAATGTGATTCAACTTCTTTTGTTTTTCGCCTGTGAAGATTAATTTTACTTGCAATTTTAAGATATCCTTTTTCCGAAAGATTTTCGGATAAAAAATTTGCAAGTAAATTTGAGTATTCAACTATTTTAATCATTTTTGGAAGACTGTATTGTTCCATTTCATTTCTAAAAATATCATTATATTCTTTTTCAACTAATTTTTTAATTTTTTCCAAATCTACCGCATTTTCTTGAGGAAACATATTTTTTTCAAATACTTCTTTTAATATTCTGTGAATTAAAATACCTTTATAAAGGGCTGTTTTATCTTTTGAAATGGGTTTTACTTTTGCAACTTCTCTTAGAAAGTAGTAAAAAGGACAATCAACATATGAAGAAATTTTGCTATGACTCAAAGTTGGAACTTTATAATTCCCAAACCACTCTCTTTTTGTTGTTTTTAAAAAACTTCTTCTTTTTTGTAAAGATTCGTATATTTCTTTGTCTTGAATTGAATATATTTCTTCGGGCCTGGGTAAAATATCATTATCATTTACCGATTTTATATTTTTACAAAATTCCTTCATATATTGAGATGGGAGAATTGGTTCACCTTTTATGCTAGCAATCGGAAATGAAATGAAGTTTTTTTCTGAAAAGATAAAAGAAAGAATGATATTTCTTCTTTCAATTTCTTCAATATAACTTGCAAAAGTTCTAGAATCGCTTTTTGCTTGCAAGATTAAGGGATTAATATTAAATGAAGGATAATAAGAGTCAACAAAATGGACAAAGAACTTGTATTTCTTTTCAACGAATCTAGCAGTTGAAATATCGAGAATTTCAACTGAATTTGAATATCTTAGTGAAGTTCTATAAGTTTCTACATTTAAAATATTATTGAGAATTTTATAGATAAATTCCCAGGATGTTTTTTTACCTTTAAATAAAACAGATTCATATTTTTGAAGCTTTGTTATAATTTCCGAAAATTTAAATAGCGCATTTATTTCTTTCATTATACTTTCATCATTAAGATATTGAGGAATTTTTTTGAATAAAGGAATGTTATTAATAGTTGTTTTTACGAAATCCTTATACCATTCAAAGAAATCTTTCTTTATATTTTTTTCGATTGAAATTAAAAGCTTAAAAGAATTTTTAATTATTTCAGCAAAATTAGTATATTCTTCAATTTTATCAATTCTTTCTTGATATGTATCATCTTCTTTAATTTGAGAGAGTTTTTCAATTTTTTCCAGTATTGGGTCTAAAAAAATCTCCTGTATACTTTTTTCATTTATTTGAGAAGGTCTAAGGTTTAAAGTAAAAAAACCAAATTCTTTGAATAGTTCTTCTACTTGATCCATTGTAAGCTTTCTGTTTGGTATATAAGGCGATTCAATTAATGCAAGTATATCTTCGATTTCATATCCTGAAAATATTGTTTTTAAAGGTTGAAGGAGCATTTTAACTATTTTACTTTCTGATAATTTAACAGTACCGGAAATATTATGAGGAATTTTCATATCTTTTAATTCTTCCGATAATTGAAACATAATTTGATTGTTAGGAGCAATAACTGCTATGTCTCCTGGATTAGCTCCATCAATGATCAGTCTTTTAATCATTCCACAGATATGTTTTATTTCACTTGAAGGATTTTTAAAAGAAAAGCCTTCTGTTGAAGATTTTAAATTAATTTTTGTAGGAGAAACTTCTTTTATCTCAAAATTGTTTTCACTGAGAAATTTGTAGATTTCATCTACTTCCTTGAATGCTCTATCATTAATTTTTCGCCAGACATAAAAATAAACATCTTTACTTTTCTCAAATAATTTTTGAAGGCTTTTTCTTACAAGAGGAGTAAGATCAAAAAATCCACTTATCATCAATATATCTTTTTCGGTTTCAATAAAATCGGCATTTTCAATATACCATTTATATGTAGTAATAGGATCAAAAATATTTTCAGTTTGTTGGAAAAAAAGTGCAATTTCTTTTAAGAGTTCATTTAAAAGTTTGGATAAGTTTCCATCCTGACTTAAAATACTTTCAATTTCTCTATAATAAGTTGGAATATGTATATTTTTGCTGTTATTTAATTCCCAGGCTTTCTCAAATAAATCGAGTATGTAATCTATTATACCTTTAGATCTGGATACAACTCTCAAAAAGTCATAGTAGCTATCTCTGTTTTTTTCATGTGTTTTTATTAGCTCCTCAATTTTTTCGGCAATAAAAGCTTTCAAAAAATCTCTATCAAAATATACGGCATCCATATTGTTTTTTAACAAAGTTTCCGTGACATATTGATTAATAACCATGAATGAATCTTTATTTATGGTTTTTCCATATAAATTTGCAAATTTATCAGAGACCTGTCTTACGTAATAACCTGTTGGACCTATGAATAGAAAAGAATATGGATCGTAGTATTTTTGGATTTCTCTTGCCAGAAATTCAAAATGATTGCTTTTTGGGGCAATAATTATGGCCTTTCTCATAATATCACCTTTTCGTATTTTTCAATCATATTTTTAATTTCTTTTTCAAAATTTTCCTCTGGAGGAGATACTTTAACAATTTCACCAGTTTTTGTAGAAATGATTAGTCCCTCAATTACGTTCCCCAAATCTTTCAATAAGAACATATAAAATTTTATTTGAAACTTATATTTTTCAAGTTTTTCCTTATCGATTAAGTTGGTATGCTTAAAATCAACTACATAAAAATTCTCACCTTTTTTAAAAACCTTATCAGGTATACCGAAAAGCATATAATTTCTATTTTTAAATTTAAATGGTTTTACCAGCCTCCATTCAGAAAAAATAGTAGAATTTTCAAATAAATTTTCAAGTTTATCAGAAATTTTTATTTTTAAAATTCCGGATTCTTCCAGGTATTTAAGTTGTGACAACGAGTTAATGGTTGAAAGTTTTTCATGAATTTCAGTTCCTTCAAATGTCTCTTCTAAAAATAAGTTATTTAAATCGTATAATTTTTCCTCTTCATCAATCTCTCTTTCTTTATGTTTTTCTACAAAGTTATATATAGTTGTTGGAGAGATATATGATTTATAAGAAAGATTTCTCAAGTCAACAAGGTTTTTATCCGGTACTTTTTCAGTGTTTATGTCAATTTGAGGTTCAAGTTTTTCTATTTGAACATTTTCAAGTTCTATTATTTCAAAACTGTTAGTTAATTTTTTTATTTGTTTGATTTCAGAATCTGTAAGCTTTAAAAAGTTTCCAGAAAATGAATTAACATCAGGGAAAATTAGAGGAATAAACATTTCTGAAGCTCTTGTTATTGCGACATACAATTTTCTTTGAAGTTCGGTTTCATCGTAGACATCGTTAAGATAAAAAAGTTTGATAGCTTCTACTATTTCAGGTTTATTTGAGTTTCTGAATTCTTCTAAAAATTTTTCTAGTATATAATATCTTTTATTACTTGAATTTGTAAATTGAATTGATTTTCCAGATTTCTTTGCTTTGGTATCTAGAAGGTCTCCTAAAATTACAATTTTGAATTCCAAACCTTTAGCAGCGTGTATTGACATTAATTTAACACTATCAGAACCTTCGTCTTCTAAAGTTGCTTCTCCTTCACTTGTTTCAGATAATTTTTGAATGAGTTTAACAAGTTCGGAAAATGAAGATGCGACTTGATCCATATTTGAAGCTTCCATCAGTAATTTTCTAACATTTAAAATGGCTGTTTTGTAATCTTCAAATTTTGTGAGATTTTCAAAATAATTAAGCTCTTCAATAATACCTTTCATTACTTCAGTGGGTTTAATATAATATTTAAGCTCAGAATATTTTTCAAGTGTTTTTATTGAATGTGAAATTTTTTCATTGGAAAAAGAAAGATTTTTTGATGTTTGGAACAAAGGTTCTCCATTGTTTTTTTCAACGATTTTGTAATAATCTTGAAAAGTACCTAAAACAAGTGGAGAGAAAAAAAATTGCGTAAAATAAAAGTTGTTATTGGGATTTTGAATGGCATTCAAAGTATTTAAAATTGCCTTGATTTCAAGCCTTTTATAAAAATTTCTCCCGCCAACTATGTAAAGTGGGATACCATATTTTTTAAATATTGAAGTATATTTTTCTTCAGCATTTGAAATTCTGGACCTTAATATTGCAAAATCTTTGTATGAGATTGTATGTTCTTTACCATCTTTTGTAGTCAAAGTTTTTCCAACAAGCTTTGAAATTATATATGCAGCGGTTTGTGCTTCTTTTTCAATTTTATCGTCTTTTTTTTCGCTTTTTATAACAATATATTTAATTCTTCCGCCATTTTGTTTTTCAATCCCCGGAACATTTCCATCTATATCAATTTTAGGATTAGAAACATCCATTGAATTAAACCAAAGTTTTTCATATATATCAGGCTCAAGTGTTTTAAAAACTTCGTATTTTTCATTTTCACCGATTAGATGTTTGTTAAATAATTTCTCTTTTGCTATAAAATTAAAAAAGTGGACAAGATGCTTGTTGGAACGATAATTATCTTGAAGGGCTAATACTTTATAATTTTTACTAGCTTTTTTTTCGAATTCCTGTTGAGTATTCAAAAATACAGAAACGTCTGAACCTCTAAATCTATAAATTGATTGTTTTCTATCTCCAACATAGAAAATATAATTGTTATCACAGTGTAATTTATCAAATAATTCCTTTTGAAGATAATTTGTGTCTTGAAATTCGTCAACAATTATATATTTAAATCTCTCTGTATATTTTTTCCTAATTTCCTCAATTTCCAGGATTTCCAAAGTTTTTTCAAGTACACCTTTAAAATCAAATTCAAAATTATCAATGGTGTTTCCCTCATAGATTTCTTTTGCAATAAGTGTCATGATTTTAAAAGCGATCAATGCTTCAGAATCGTCTTTTGCAAATTTCAGTAATTTATCAGAAATAGTGGATTTTTTCATTTCTGTTCGCCAGTTGATTAACGTTTCTTTTAGTAAATCTTCCACTTTATTTAAATCACCCAATTTTTCAAAAAGTATTCTTATGCCATTTTTATACTCTATTAATTCACTGAGAAATTTTTCTATTTTTTCTTTTCTTCTGGTTAATAAATTTGTTGTAATTTTAGTTTTTTCAAAATCAAAAAGCTCAAAAGTATATTTTAATGTAAGATAAGTTGATTTCTCAATTATTTTTGCAGCTTTTATATCGCTAATTATTGTAAAGTTAGGATCTATTCCAACATTTAGATTTTCCTCTTTCAAAATTCTCTGACAAAAACTATCAATAGTTGAAATAACTGCTCTTGGAAGGTTATTATTTATGTTTTCCCAATATTGTATAAGTTTTTTATTTTGAGTCTTTTTAGCAGTTTTTAGTTTTTCTTTAACGGCTTCAATGATCCTTTCTTTCATTTCTGAGGCTGCTTTTCTTGTAAATGTTACAACAACAATTTGGTCAACTATATCAGGATAATCTCTTTTTTCGTATTCTTCTAGAATATAAATATAATAATTTGTAATTGTGTATGTTTTTCCTGTTCCAGCTGAAGCTGATATGAAATAATTTGTATTTATATTTTTTTTAATTTCATCAAGTATGGACATAATTAAACCTCCGCGCAAAATGAAATTGCATAATTATAAAAGATGATTAGTACTAAATTTTATAGGACTTAATTTTTCATTTTTTTTAGGTTTTCTAAAGACAAATAAATGTTCGTGCATAATGAGATAAAAATTATATTTTTCTACTTGTTTTTCCCAATAGGGAGTTGATTGGCAATTGTGTTGAACTTTAATAATATCTTCTTTCAATACAAAGCCGTTTTTCAAGAATGCTTTCATCACATAAAAAGAAAGAGGTATATAATGACCATGTTTTCTTGTATCACCTATTAATATTGCGCAAAATTTGTTTTCTTTTAATACCCTGAATAATTCTTTTGCGACTTTATCAATTTCAATAATAAATTTTTCGACATTTGAAAAATTTGAAAGATCTCCGTGAATATTACCATTAGAATATTTAATAATGTTTAAATACGGCGGATGGGTTATTATCAAATCTATAGTTTCATCTTTAATTTCTTGAAGTTTTCTTGCATCTCCGACTTTCACAATTGGTTCATATTTATAATCTCCATCAAATTGTAGGTTTTGTTTAGCAATTTGAACGGTTTGAGGATTTATGTCATAACCGATTCCTCTGCGGTTTAATAGCTTAGTCTCGATTAAAGTTGTTCCACTACCAACCATAGGATCCAAAATTACATCTCCTTCTTTAGAGTATCGCAAAATTGTATTTCTGGGAATTTGTGGTGCAAAATTCCCTCTATATTTTGAATTGTGCGTTTTCCATTTTCCTCGTTCTGGAAAAGACCATACTGTAGTAATTTCTAACTTTTCAAAATCGCTCATTTTCACATCTCCATTTTTATGATTTTGATAAATTCTTTTATAGTATTTAAATTATAAATTTTGTCTATCACAGAAAAGGCTTCCTGAAGCTCACTTTTAGCACTCTTCCAGCCCTTCCCATCAGTTATCCATACAAATTCATATTTATTAGAATATTGCTTTATTTTTGAAGCAATTGTTGCAAACGACCTAGGAATTTCGGTTACTTTCGAACCTTTACTATTATAGAAATTTACCTCAATTAAGTATATTTTTTTGGAGGTTTCAATGACATAATCAAATCTTTTAATATCATGTTCGAAATTTTTAATTTCGGGAAAATAAGTAATTGGAACTTCTTTTGAATATTTTATAGCGTTTTTTTCAAAAATATTTTCAACAATTTTTGACATAATTTTGCCATATCTGTTTTTTCTAGCATGTGTATCAAGTCCAACCTCTATTCCAAAAACATAATCAACTAAATTTTTAATGTCTTTATTTTTAAAGATTTCCTCTAGGCCAGTATCTTTGATATATTTATATATTTTTTCAGGACTTTTAAAAAGTCTTTCATTTGGCACCCATTTCCATAATCGTCGAGGAATTTTGTTTTATTGTCTCTCACGGCAATTAAGATATTTAATACATCGAAAGCCTTGGGATTTTCATGATAGATATCGTAAATTGCCATTTTTAGGTCTTTTTTCCCTAATAAGTAATTTAATTAATTTAGTCTCAATTCTATTTTAGATATGTTTTTTTTAACTTTTTTGAAATCAGTAAATTCATCTAAAGTGATATTTGTATCAGACAAAGTTTTTATGAATTCATTAAAATCCATAACTTCTTCTCCTCATTTTTCATAATTTCTAATTAATAATTCTGTAATAAAACCTCTATTTTTACCTTTTGAATTTATCATTCTTTTTGCATATATTCTTTCTATAATATACCCTTTATACAATTCATCAAAAAAATTGTCATTAGGATCAGTATTTTTAGGATCGGAATTACTTAAAATCCCTTTTGCTCCTAATGAAGTTATATAATCAAAAAAGTGCTTCAATCTAATTTGTTCATTATCATCAAATGTGTTTTGGGAGTAAGATGTAAAATTAGAAGTATTACTTAGAGGCCTATAAGGAGGGTCGAAGTATATTAAAGAGTTATTATCAACGAATTCCCTGCTGATTTCAAAATCTCCATGTATTATTTCTACTTTTTGTAATATTTTTGAGACATTTATTAGATTTTCTTCGTCTAATATTTTGGGATTTTTGTATCTACCAAACGGAACATTAAATTCTCCCTTTGAGTTGACTCTGTACAATCCATTGTAGCAAGTTTTATTCAAAAACATTAATAAAGCTGCCTTCATAATTTTGTTTTCTTTTGATTTATTATATTCTTCTCTTTTCATATAATAATATTCTTTTCTTTTGTATTCAGGTAACTTTTTATATTCATTTTCAATTTTTTTTAAGTAATTAATAAGTTCTGAAATATTATTTTTAATTACGTTGTATAAAGTAATTAGGTCTTTATTTAAGTCAATGATAAAGGCATCTTTAATATTGTAGTTATTTAAAATATGAAAAAGAACTGCTCCACTTCCAACAAATGGTTCAATATATCTCATTTTTTTACCTTTTTTCAATTCTATTGGCAATCTTTTATCAATTTCAGGAATAATTTGTGTTTTTCCACCAGCCCATTTAACAAAAGGCCTAACAAATAATTTATTTTTTCCAGTTGATATATATTTTTCAAAATCAGGAAACAACATTAATTGCACTATTTTCACGCTCCTTTAATTTTTCACTTTTATTATAACATTTCTATAATTTTATCAGAAAAGATTTTTAAAGTATAATATTAAATGTGAAAAGAAAAGGAGGGAAAAAATGTCTATATTAGTAGCAGGTGGTGCAGGATATATTGGTTCTCACGTATGTAAAATGTTAAATCAAAAAGGTTTCGATATTGTTGTGTATGATAACTTATCCCATGGATATAAAGAGTTTGCTAAGTGGGGAGAGTTTATTCCGGGAGATATTTCCGATGAAAAACTTTTGGAAAACATTTTTAAATATTACAATATAGAAGCGGTAATGCATTTTTGTGCATATATTGAAGTAGGAGAGTCAGTGATTAATCCTCAAAAATATTATATAAACAATGTATCTAATACAATAACACTCTTAAAGGTTATGTTGAAGAATAATGTGAAAAAATTTATTTTTTCTTCAACTGCAGCTGTTTATGGAATGCCAGAAAGAATACCTATAAAGGAAGATGATCCAAAAAATCCAATTAATCCTTATGGTAGAAGTAAGTGGATGGTTGAACAAATTTTAGAAGATTATGATAAATCATACGGTTTGAAAAGCATAAGATTTAGATATTTTAATGCTGCGGGTGCAGATGAAGATGCTGAAATAGGTGAAGCACACAACCCTGAAACACACCTTATTCCCTTAATTCTTGATGCTGCTTTAGGTGTCAGAGAAGATATTAAAATATTTGGAACAGATTATGATACAAAAGATGGCACGTGTATTAGAGATTTTATACATGTTAACGATCTTGCTGATGCCCATATTAAAGGATTGGAGTATCTTCTTGATGGTGGTGAAACTGATTATTTTAATCTAGGAAGTGGAGAAGGTTATTCAGTAAGAGAAGTTATTGAAACTGTAAAAAGAGTAACAAAAAAAGACTTTAAAGTTGTTGAAACAGAGAAAAGGCCTGGTGATCCTGCGTATTTGATTGCTGATAGTGAAAAAGCAAGGTCAAAGTTAAATTGGAGCCCTAAGTATTCACTCGAAGAAATAATAAAAACAGCTTTAAAATGGCATATCAAACTTCGAGGAAAAAGTTAAAAACCAACTGTGTTATAATGATTGAATAGAGGAGGAAAGTTAATGAAAAAGCTGTTTTTACTTGTTTTTTTGATTTTTATATCATTTACATTTGGTTTTAAAGTAACTTTTATTGTTTATGTTCCCGAAAATACGCCTGAAAATTCTAATATTTATATT